>PVMK01149650.1_pt1 | contig 10265 bp, 9 predicted proteins | sample 1853481 | NCBI WGS metagenome assembly PVMK01 (sample SAMN08533507, study PRJNA380276) | Marine sediment metagenome, whole genome shotgun sequencing project. | reverse complement strand
GAATATCATCCTCACATTCTTTTTCAAGGGATTAAAAAAGACCATCAAAATGCTAACTTTTGTGCATTTTGGTAGCATCGCAAACCCTCTGAAAATAGTCAACATTTCGTTTTGCAGCCTTCCGTTTCTTGGTCTTTTAGAATTCCAGGAGTATTATTACATAAGCCGGAGTTGATATCCAAGAAAAGTGTGCCTAGTTTGAGAGGTAAAACAGGGGCATTCCGATGCTCCCACGGCAACTCAAACACCTGTGATAACATTAACTCGGGCGCATCGAGTAAACCTGGGATAACTGATTCCTTATCTCAGGTCTTGGAAAGGTTGAGTTATCTTGACGTTAGGGCAACATCTGAAAAGAATATGCGACATAATACCAAAGATCAGCCTGGTAAAGCCAGTTAATCCCTTGAAAAAGAATGTGAGGATGATATTCTAACTTTTACTGGACTTGTTTAGGGGCCCTTCCAATCTCTTGTATTCTTTCAACATTACTAAAATTGTGATTTCTGGGTAAAGAAATGAAGCGAAGAAATTTTATAAAACTTCTGGGGTCCGGTATCTTAGCTTTATTTTTTCAAAAGTTGCTTCCCATAAATTTTCTATCTCAAAAAAAAGCAATAGCTTCTGATACTGATCGAACAAAACGGATTTTTGTAAGCGATATCCATATGGGGACTTACAAAAGCTTGCATCCAGGTGATAATAATTGCTCATATGGTTGGCTTGGGGAAAAAAGAGCTGGCATGTTTGCCGATTTTCTCCAATTAAAAATCGATAATGATCCAAAACTAAAAGAACTGGTAATCCTAGGCGATTTGTTTGATGGTTGGATCATACCGTCTTCTATCCAACCAGATGTGTCAGTTTTTGACAGATTCAATGATATAGCAACAGCAAAACAAAATAAGCGCATTATTGAAAATCTCAAGCAAATGTCTGATATTGGTATTTCAGTTAGTTATGTACCTGGAAATCATGACATGTCGATTAACCAAAATCATTTTAATAAAATTCTTCCAAATGTGAAATTCATTGGAATAAGAGATCCTTCCACCGGTGACAATTACCAAGGCTTGGGTACATATACTTCTGATGATAAAACTATTAAAGCAGAGCATGGCAACCGGTATTGTATTTATAACGCACCAAATCTTAATAATGTTCTAAATGTTGGGCATACATTACCTTTGGGATATTTTATTGCAAGGGGAGTTGCCGAAGAAGCATTTAGATCAAAAGAGTGCAGTGACTCAAATTTAGATAATTCGTTATCAGAATTAACCCAACACAATCATTCAACAATAAATGACGTAATAAAACAAATTGTTTACCTTGTAAACAATATTCAGGTTGATCCGGTTACGATTGGCAAGGAACTTGATGACTTGGTGAACTCATATGAACTCTCAGACTCATCAAAAGAGCAAATAGAAAGAATAAAGAATGATTTAACTAACTATGGAGATGCAAAGTTTAAGCCAGATATCGTAATTGATATATATAAGCTGATAATATTATTGCATTGTAGACTTTCTTTGAAAAATGAAGTGAATATCGCTGGAATTGACAATTATTTGAACAATAAAGATTTCAAACAGGTTTCAGAGCTATATAGAGGATTGGCCTTTGATTGGCCCAAAATCGTTTATGATGCAAAGTGGGACCCAGTAGTGTATTCGATTATGGCTGGCCAGTTTGGATGGTTGAATGCATTTGCTTTTACTCAGTACTTCTGGAACAAACAGGAAACGCATGCAAAGATCGTCATTTTTGGACATACGCATATTCCTGCTATCCAAAATCGATTCCATTTAATTCCCAGTTCTAACTCAACAAAAGCTTCCAATAAGAACGCTTTTGATTATTATTTAGAAGGTGGAATACTTGATCAGGCGAAAATGGAACTGGAGGATTACATAAATTCAATTAGTAATTCAGCCGATTCTGGCAGTTCTGGTTGTTTTATCAATTCAGCATTGAAATCAGAATCTTCTTCAAATTCCCAGAGACCTAATTCCAATGATAGCAAAGCACCTTTTATTTATGCAAACTCTGGTGGCTGGCTTGATTCAGCCGAATTATGTACATTCGTGGAAACTGAAATTATGGATAACAAACATTATGTCCGTTTGTTACAGTATACTGACGATAAAACGATTCATAAAGCCCAGAAAGACTATGAGTACTATGTTGAAGTGTGATTAGACTATTGGGGCCCTTCCAATCCAACTCAATCTTTCTATTTAATATGATTTGGGGCCAAACAAAATACCCAAGCAAATAAATATTGCCCCAAAAATGATTGATTTTCTTTTCATTTCTTTCTCTCCTCCAGATTCAATCTCGCAACGTAAGGTGAAGCTTGCGAGTGTATCTATTATCAGCGGGTCTTTCCAAATGGTGACCTTGACCCTCAAGTGGGTATCTATCGGGATGCTGAAGATGAGCCTTGTGATGTTTGTATGGGCATGAGTGAGGACTGGGGAGATCGGGTTGTCGATGAGGTCATCGTTTACAATAGCAAGTTTCAGGTGGAATTATGATCTGCATAGTGATCGAACTCACTATTGAGACCGAAAGGCTGCGAAATAACAATCAAACCTGATAAACATTGAAAAAAATGGAGGTCATTTCAGTGCGCATAAGAACAACTATTCTCCTTTTCCTTTTTGCCTTTTTTATAAGCAGTTGTGCGTCTAAGGAAGAACGTTTCAAGAAGATCCACAGGCAATACCCTGGCTGGGATCAGGCTGTTGTAGAAAAGGTGGCGCTCAGAGAAGTTGAAATTGGCATGACAAAGGATATGGTGCTAGTGGCAATAGGAAAGCCCTACGAAACTGTCCTTACGGGAGACAAAGAAAAATGGGCCTATGCTGTGATTATAGAACGAGGCCAAGGGTCTATTTACCCAAAATATGTATACTTTGTTTATTTCACAAATGGGAAGGTTGTCCGCATCGAAGGCGATAAGAACAGATTGGAGCTAATTCCAGTGAGATAGATGTGTCGTTTGAGACAGCCATCAACCAGGTAGGGAGTTTGCAAGGAACGGTGCCCTGTCATAAAGCTGAAATCGGGAACGAATCTGACAACATCAGATGTTGAGATAAGGAATTAGTTATCACAGGTTCGCTTGATCTGCCCGAGTTCATGTTATCACAGGTTTTTAGGTTGCTGAAATCTTTAACTTCTGGCAAGATAAAAGGCCTGAAATGAGGCTGGAATTGTTTCGCATAAAAAGCATTTTGCATATTTTGCAAATTCAAGTATAATGCACGGTATACTGCAATCGGAGGATACGGACAGATATCACAATCCGGGCGTGGTGGCCCCAGAGACTACTTCCTACCTGGATAGATAGTTGAATCATCAAATATTATGACACCTCAACAAAATTTAAGAATCGGAATAATCGGATTTGGAGCAATTGGACAGGGCATTATGCGTGAGATCAAGCGCGGTTATGCGGGCCAAGTTCAAGTTTTATCAGTCTTATGTAGAGATGTTTTGAAACATAGAGGCAATAATTTGGGAGAGACACTTACCGGTGATCCTGAACATTTTTTCAGCAAACAATACGATGTAATAATTGAAGCGGCAGGACAGGAAGCCCTTAAGGAGTATGCCCAACGATGTCTTCAAAATAGCAATTTGTTAATCACCAGCATTGGTGCATTCACCGAAGATTCGTTTTTTGAGGAATTAGTTAAAATAGCAAAAACTAATTTAAAACGAATCTATCTTTCGTCAGGAGCTTTGCCGGCAGTTGACTGGATGTCTTCGGTTTCAATTGCAGATGTTATTTCTTTATCAATAGTTCAAGCTAAACCTGCAAGCTCATGGAAGGGAACCCCAGCCATAGATTTTATAAATCTTGATTCTCTAAAAGAAAAACAATGTTTTTTTGAAGGGTCTGCTAGAAAGGCAGCAAGCATTTTCAAAAAAAGTAGCAACATAACAGCAATGCTCGCTTTGTCGACTATAGGCTTAGATAAAACACGGGTGAAATTGGTAGCAGATCCAAATAGCGATCAAATGCATACTGAAATAAGTATTTCCAGTTCTGTGGGAAGTATGAAACTAGACTGGTATGGCGTGCCCTCACAATTAAATGCAAGTACAAGCGCGGATGTTCCTTTCGCTGTTGTAAAATCTCTCCGTAATTTATCCTCTACTGTATTTTACGGTATATAAGATTGGGATATTTTATAGTCTGAAATCACTTTTGCAGATTTATGGCTTTACCTGTACCGTTATTTCGTTTTCCACCGGCGCGTCAATCGTGAGTTCGTTTTGATACAGCGCGGCGCGGGCATGGCGGCCGCGATCCTCGCCAAAGACCTGTACAAACAGGTCTGACGCGCCATTCAGGACCTTTGGTGCATCCTTGAATCCCGGCGCGGCATTGATGTATCCCCACCATCTTGACGATGCGCACTACGTTGTCCAGATCACCAATCACCGCTTTGATCATGGCAAGGTGGTTAATGGCCACCAGACGTGCAGACTGATAGCCTTCCTCAATGGATAATTCTTTCCCAAGCTTGCCCTTATAAGGAAGCACATCCTCATCATCCGGGCCAGGGTATGGTGCCGATGGTACCCGATACGTAAAGTATTTCGCCCACCTTGACCCCAGATAAGTAGTTGGCCACCGCCTTTGGCGGACGTGGCAAAACGATATCCAATTCTTTGAGACGTTGCTCGATCTTTCCCATGATTCCTCCTTTGAGGGGTTAAATACCCATATAGGCCTCACGCACCGTTGGGTCATCGGCCAGTAATCGGGTCGGTCCTTTTAAGAAAACCCGTCCCGACTCAAGCACAAATCCCCGATTAGCCAATTCGAAAGCGGTCATAACATCTTGCTCGACCAATAGGATAGAGACGCCCGATTTGTTAATCTCCTTCAAAGCTTCGATCAATTGCTCAACCACCAGGGGAGCGAGACCCAGAGAGAGTTCGTCTATCAACAAAAGTTTTGGCCGGCTCATGATCCCCCGGCCAATGGCACACATTTGTTGTTCTCCGCCTGAGAGGGTTTTAGCGTCCTGTTTTCGACGTTCTTTTAAAATGGGGAAAAGGCCATATACAAACTCCAAATCCTTATCCACCTCTTTGTCCTTACGCAGATAGGCACCCATAAGCAGATTGTTCTTGACACTCATACCATTGAACAACCGTCGCCCCTCGGGTACCTGGCCCACCCCCTTGGCCAAAACCTGATCCGGAGTGGCATAAACCACTTCCTCCCCGCCGATGATCACGCGACCAGACCAGGGTTTCAGAAGACCCGAAATGAGCTTAAGCGTGGTGCTTTTCCCCGCACCGTTGGACCCGACCATGCAGACAATCTCATTGGGCTCTACATCAATGGTAATATCCCACAAGACTTGAATGTCACCATAGCCCGCCGCCACGTTTTCAAGACGAAAAAAATCACTGCTCATGGGGAACTCTATTCTGACGGGCAGCAAATTTAGATCCCAGGTAAGCCTTTATTACTTGAGGATCACTGGTAACGTAATTTGGTTGCCCTTCACAGATAAGACTCCCGTGGTGAAGGACTACGACCCGGGAGCAGACCGACATGACCACCTTCATAATGTGCTCGATCAATAAAATGGTTATGCCCTTTTCCACCAGGCTTTTAATCAGGCCAAGGGACTGATCAATCTCGACCGAATTAAGCCCGGCCATCACCTCATCCAACAAGAGCAGTTTGGGATTCATGGCCAGGCTTTTAGCCAATTCCAAACGTTTTCTATTGGGCAACGTCAGGGATGCAGCCGGTGTATTGGCAAATCTTTTGAGACCGACATATTCGAGATGTTCTTGGGCCAATTCTTTTGCTTCTTCCAGAGTGGACGCCCCGGTTGCAAACAGGGCACCGGCCGCAACATTGTCAACAACTGTCATTTCAGGAAAAGGCTGCATCACTTGAAAAGTTCGTGCAATTCCCATACGAGCGATGGCATAAGGTTTAAGCCGGTTGATACGTTTATCCTCAAAAATTATTTGTCCGGAACTGGGACGATATACACCGGTAACAAGGTTGACCAAGGTCGTTTTACCCGCGCCGTTAGGGCCGATAAGCCCCAAAATCTCGCCGGGGTGTACATCAAAGCTGACTTCCGAGAGTGCCGCCAATCCCCCAAAGTTACGGCTTACGTTTTGGAGCTGCAAAAGGGCCGTCATCGGACCACCTTCTTTAGAAACTTTCTGTAGTCTACCGAAAGCAGACCCGTTGGTAAAAAGATCACCAGAAAAACCACCAACAATCCCAGCATGCCCACATGAAAGGTCAGGAAGTTACGCCAGACAAGTTCTTCCAGGAATAGAAAAAGACCTGCCCCGATCACCGGGCCAACCAATGTACCGGCGCCACCCAGCAGTACCATGACAATGGGTTTGATGGAAATGAGGATTTCAAAAACGTCCTCCGGATCAATATAGTTCACCCATGAGGCATAAAAAGCCCCTGCACCACCCGTAAAAACAGCCGAGAGGGTAAACGCCGTGATCTTGTAGATTGTGGTGTTTATGCCGGTCATACCGGCCGCATCTTCATTTTGTTTGATGCACTTGAGACCGAAGCCCAATGGCCGGCCACGGACATAAGCGCTCACCGCCAAGGTCACCAGGGCGATTACAAACATAGAAAAGTAGAACAGCCTGGCCTGAGCATCCACCCCCATCCGGAGGACCGGTATGTTGAGGCCCATACCGCCGCCGGTAATCCCCGTTGCAGAATTAATGATCTCACGGAGTACCTCGGCCACAATCAGGCTGGCAATAGCAAAATAATGACCCTTGAGATGGAGTATCGCCAACCCCAGAACCCAGGCGAAAACCCCCGAAACCAGACCCCCAATGACCCAGGACAGGAACATGGGGACGCCGTTCACCTGACACAAGGCCCCGGCGTAGGCCCCCAAACCAAAAAAAGAAGCTGTTGCGAAAGAAGGGTATCCAGCCATGCCCCCGATAAAATTCCAGGACATTGCAAAAACACTGTACATCAACATCATGGTGGCAAGTCGGATGACATAATTGTTGCTAATTATCGGTATAAGCAACAAAAGTACAATAACAAAAAGACCGACCAGCTTGGTTTTCATTCGTAACCCTTTTTCCCCATGATTCCAGTGGGTCTGAATATCAGAAGCAAGATCAACAAACAAAACGAGATTGTCATTGCGTGTTCCGGCCCGAAAATCAATCCGCCAAAACTTTCGATCACTCCCAAAGCCAGCCCCCCCACCATGGCGCCGGCCACACTGCCGAGCCCTCCCAAGACGCATATGACAAAGGCTTTGCTCAAATAGAGGGTACTTGCTATCGGGGAAATGGGAAAAATCACACTCAACATAGCTCCGGCCGAACCGGCCATCAACGCACCCAGACCAAAGGTGACCGCGTAAATGTGCTTGACGTTGACACCCATGAGGGATGCGGCCTCACGGTCCATGCGAACCGCTACAATGGCCCGTCCAATACGTGATGCCTCCAGGACCCAGTATAGTAAGCAGGTGAGAAACAGGGCCAGGGCCATGGCTGCCAGTCGGTCTATGGGTACATAGATTCCGGAGAATTGAAGGACCCCTAAAGGGTTGGTCAGGTTCAATTTTAAATAATCGGCACTAAAGACCACCAGGAGCGAGTTATTCAAGAAAAGATCCAACCCGAAAGTCAGGGACAGGGTTATAAGCACCGGCGCAGCCACAACCCGGTTGATTATTCCTCTCTGGAATAAATAGCCAATAATAAAAAGGATGATCCCCGCCAGAACAACGGAAAGAAAAGGATGTACTCCCAGATAGATATAGGCATAATAAGCGCTGTAGGAGCCTATTACTACAAACGTACCGTGGAGGATGTTGATGATGTTAAGGACTCCCCACACCAAGGAGAACCCAGCGGCAATGCATGCATAGAGCCCACCCAGAACCAGCCCGTTGACCAGCACTTGGAAAAAAAGTGTGGCGGCCATACTAACCTGCCCCGCCGTAAGGCGAATTGGGTTCGCCCCCCGGCGGTTTTTCTGTGGTTGGCTTTTTTGATGCGGGGTTTGAATTCAGTTTATTTTTTTTCGGGTGGCTCATTTGGTACTGAGCTTGAATTCACTCTCCTTGATCTCAGGTGGGTAAATGACCACCTGGGTCCCGCCCTGGATCTGGAAAACCGGTGGCTTGAGCGAGTTCATTTGTCCGTTTGCGCCAAAACGGACCGGCCCATAGAAGGTCATAGCATCTAGGCTGGCCAAGGAGTCCCGGACCTTTTTTGGATCGATTGAACCGGCTTTCTCGATAGCCAGTTGAAGCATCACACCGGCAGCACTGGCAGAGGCCTGTGCATAGTCGGGCACGTGGCCATACTTCTTCTCAAAAAGCTGATTGTATTTCTGAGTCGGGCCAAAGACGCCGGTGCCTTTGTAACGTACCGCTGGATGCCACCAAGAGGCGCTGAGGATATTTTCGGCCAGAGGGCCGCATGCCTCCACAAACTCCTTGTAAGCAGGCCCGGCAACCATCCCCACTGCGGAAGGTTTCACTCCCAGGTCGGCCATTTGTTTCCGGATAAGAATGAGGTCATTGACATAGCCGGTGGCAAAGAAAAAATCAGGGTTGGCGGCGCGAATTTGGGTCAAAGCAGAAGCATGATCCATGGAGCCGATGGCATACTTCCCGAAGTAAACTACCTTCAGGCCTTGCTCTTCAGCCGATTTCTTCATAACCTTGGCGATGGCCATAGGGAAGAGATCGTTGCGCGCCAAGATGGCGATTGTTTTGGCGTTTGGGACGTTTTCTTTTACAATCTTCGACATGGGATCGGTAAGCGTTTGGTTGGGCGTAAAGGTGCCAAACAGATATTTATAACCCTGGTCATACACAGCAACCGAAGAAGCAGTGGCCGCGATGGTTGGGATACCATATTTCTCTGACACACTGCTGGCCGCCTTCGTAGCCCCGGAACCGAATGGGGAGAAAAGGAAATTAGCTTTGTCTTCGGTAATGAGCTTTTCAGCCAATTGGACTGCACGAGGGGTTTTCGACTGATAATCATGATAGATAATCTCAACCTTGTATCGGTCGCCCCCCACATTGATGCCTTTCTTGTTGGCCTGTTCGACCCATAGGTCGTACCCCTGTTTCTGTTTTTTGCCTTCCGGGGCCAATGGCCCGGTCAACGGCAGTGGCGCCCCTATTCGGATCGTTTTGTCCGCAGACCAAACCTCATGGACGGACAGAAACCCGCTTGCAACAGAAACCACGAAAAAGCACAAAACAACCAGACTGATTTTGGATCTCTTTCTCATAACACCCTCCTGTATAATTGGTTTTATCGGGTTTAAAAGCTACTGCTCTCACTGATAAAATTTGATAAGAAGTTGCTTTTTCAGGACAGAACTGTACCGAAATGCCACTTGGGTGTCAAGGGAAAGGAAATCACAATATAGGATTTTGGGTCAGGCTGGATTGCAGTTCTGAGATTATTCAAGGATAGTGGCTGGGATAAGTTGGGGCTTCAAGTGGTGAAAGCTATTGGAAACTGACGGCATCTAGGCGTAATCCAGAGAAACCTTTCCCTTAAAGCCCATGCTGATTTTGTAAGAATCGTGAGGCATATATCTCCATGGGGTAATCGGGATCGCAGGAGAGATGATTGCCACGTAAAGGGACCCGGTAATCTGAATATTCTATATTGATCTCTCGTAGCCGCATTATCTGAAAGAGATTTTCTTTTTCCGAGCCATAAAACCTGGAGGGAAGTAACCACTACATCTTGTGGTCTCGCCCTTTTCAGACTGTTAATCCAAAAGTGAAAGATTCCTATATTTATGTTGCGTCAGAAATTATCCAAGAAAACAGATGTTTTCATCTTGCAGCCTTCTCCTGTTGGGTGTCTGAAAAGGTGTTCTTTTTTTGATTTTCGCCTCCTTTTTCCTCTTCATCCGCCAATTTCAAAACCATATCAAGGGGCTGGAAAGGACCAATCCTTATAACCCTGTGATATCATGATTTGGATGGGCGGATCGAGGGTTGTGTTATGTCATGGTTATCCCCATCGAGATAAAATGAAATTGTCAGGCATGGTTCAGACTTTTTTACCGACAATTGCATGATTAAATGTTAGCAACCACAGATCAAAACTCCTTCATTGCCTTACGGCGCCTCTTTTGCGCCTTAGCCCGTTTTTTCTTCCGCTTTACGCTTGGCTTATCATAAAAGCGTCTATCCTTGATTTCAGCGAAAAAGCCCTCC
>PVMK01126870.1_pt1 | contig 10265 bp, 7 predicted proteins | sample 1853481 | NCBI WGS metagenome assembly PVMK01 (sample SAMN08533507, study PRJNA380276) | Marine sediment metagenome, whole genome shotgun sequencing project. | reverse complement strand
CTGTTCCCGCAGCTCTGCCAGGATCTCCTCTGTTCCATTGATTATCGCAGAAATAACTTCTCCCGGGATCTTACTTTTGTTCCTGCCAATGGTTGATGATAGAAGAATATCGCCTGTCACCCCAACGCAAAGCAGATCATCCAGGTTCATTACAACGGCATCCTGGGCAATCCGTTTCCAAACAGAGAGGTCGCCTGTCTCCTTCCAGTAAATGTAGGCCAGTGAGGATTTGGTTCCTGCACCATCGGCATGCATCACCAGACAATGATCGGGGTCTCCCGTTAGCATATCAGGAATAACCTTACAGAAGGCTCCCGGGAAGAGGCCTTTATCCACATTCTTTATGGCCTGGTGCACATCCTCCTTGCCGGAGGAAACTCCACGCTGAAGGTATCGGGAAGAGTGACCCATCTTCTTAGTTTTGAGGTATATAGTCTGTAGAGAGCACTCTGAATTCAGTACGTCTGTTGACCTGGTGCGCCCTTTCCTCTAGCTCCGCACTTCCCAACTGGTTAATGAAAGCCTCGGTTAGCACATCCTCAAGTTCCAGGAAGTTGTACTGGGAAAGCACTTTTTCATCTACCACTTTGGGTTGAGACTCCCCATATCCCCTTGCTCTTAGGCGGTCGGGTTGAATTCCCTTTGAAATCAGGTAATCAACAACCGATTGAGCCCTTTTCTGACTTAGCTCCATGTTATCTGCAGGTGTTCCCCTGGAATCGGTATGCGACATCAGCTCAATGGTCACATTGGGATTATCATCCAGTGTCTCTACCAGGTTATCCAGCGAAACCATTGATTCGGGCCTCAAATCCCATTTTGCAAAATCATAAAAGATATTGGGAAGTTCGATCACTTGTGTTATAGAAGCCAGATAGATGGTCACTTCGAACTCCTTGCTCTGATCCATCCCCCGGGTAGATTCTCTCTCTTTTCCATTCAGATAACCTGGCTGACTGGCAATAAAAACATAGTCGGTACCTGGTTTAAGCATAAACTTAAAGGTTCCTTCCTCTCCGGTGTTTGCCTCCACGGTTATCCCGTCACTACCAACAGATTTAACCGTTGAACCCGGCAAAATCTGATCATTGCGTTCATCCCTCACGACTCCTGTTACAGAGAATTCAAGTGGTGGCAGAACAAAGGAAAAAATATCATCGTTGCCCCGTCCTTTCCTGGAGGAACTAAAGAAACCACGCTCCACATCAGCTTCAAACACAATTCCAAAATCATCCTCCGGGGAGTTGATAGGAGGTTTCATGTTCTCCAATCGCCAGCTGCCTGTCTCATCGGTGGTCGCCTTGTAAATATCAAGACCGCCAAGCCCTACCCTGCTGTCCGTTGAGAAATAGAGTGTACCGTCATTGTGTACAAAAGGATAGAGCTCATTGCCCGGTGTATTAATCTCCTCTCCCATGTTTACCGGATCGCCCCAACTTCCACCCTGACCCCGTGTCACTTTCCAGATATCGTTCTCACCCAATCCACCCGGCATGTCGGATACAAAATAAAGGGTGTTGCCATCTGGTGAAATGGCCGGGTGTGCACTGGTCACACTATCTCCCAAAGATTCCAGTTCTACCTTGGGATCCGACCAGTCCATGCCACTTGCTGAGGCACTCAGTATCTGACAGCCCAATTGCTGGTTCTTTCCTTTCCTACACCTGGTAAAATAAAGCGTAGTAAAGTCGGAGGAGATATTTGGGGTTCCATCCTCAAACTCTGAATTCAGACTCTCCACCGGAACCGGCACACTCCATTTCCCCTTTCTGTCGAGGGTTGAAGTGAAAAGATCGGCAAAATTCTGGCCGGTGGCTCCATGCGTATCATTGCCTGTGGCATCTTCTCGAGTCGATGTAAAATAAATCTCTGTATAGCTCTCATTTATAAACCCAGGACTAAAATCCCGTTGCCTGGAGTTGAAATAGCGCATATTCTCCACAATATAAGCTGTGGGATTATCCTTCCAGTTTATGGCTGCTTCGCAAGATTCAATCCCAATATTTCCCCTGGGGTCATCTGGAACCAGATCTGAATATTTTTTAAACTCTTCCACGGAATCAGCATATTTCTCATTGATAAGCATCATCTGACCGTATCTGAGAAAGATAATGGGGTCCTGGAAATCCTCCCGTACCGCCTTTTTATACCATAGCTCCGCAGAACGGGCATCACCGAGAATCCTGTAACACTCTCCTATTTTAAAAAGAATTGCGGTCTTCTGATTATTATCGCTCACTTTGTTCACTGCATTCTTGTACAGATCAATGGCCTCAAAATATTCTCCGGCTTCGAATGCGGCCTGGGCCCTTGAGTCTTTTTGCTTTTTCTGGCCTTCCACAGGATTGCCAGTAAGGAGAGTGGCCATTATGACCAGTGAAAATATTCTGATAAATCTATTCATTATCGATCGCCATTTTACAATTTGATAAAATTACCTTTTTTTTCTATGATAATAAAACGTAAAAAGCGTAAATTACGGAGGGCATTAAAGAATATGGCCTGGAGCTTGGGATTAACTCGAGAACAACAGCTCCCTGTATTTGGGTAGGGGCCAAATCTCGTCATCCACAATAAGCTCAAGCTTATCAATATGATAGCGGATCTTATCCAGGAAGGGAGCAATGGTCTTGGAGTAGGCCTTGGATTTCTTCTTCTCATCATCCATCTTATTGGCCACTTTCCTGGCCTCAACCATTTCGTTCACACCATTCTTGATGGCAGTTACATGGTCCGAAATCTCTCTAATCAGCTCAATCCTGTTGCCAGCCAAGGACTTATACTCATCTCCATAAATTTGTTTCAGTCCCAGTACATTTTCCATGAGCCTGTTCTGGTACTTCACCGCAGTGGGCACAATGTGATTTATAGCCAGATCGCCCAGCACCCTGGCCTCGATCTGGATCTTCAAGGTATACTGTTCGAACATTACCTCCGCACGTCCTTCCAGCTCGGCCTCGGAGAAGATCCCCAGGTCGAAAAAGAGCTTTTTAGATTTATCGCTGAGGTAGGCCGAAAGTGCCTCGGGAACATCGGTTATATTGGTGAGTCCCCGTTTGGCAGCCTCCTTAATCCAGTCATCACTGTAGTTATCACCTTCGAAACGGATCGCTTTGGAAGCAATGATATACTCCCTGAGTACCTGGAAAATCGCCTCATCCTTCTTTACCCCCTTTTCAATAAGGGCATCAACCTCGGCTTTGAACTCGATCAGCTGCTTTGCAACTGCCGCATTCAAAATGGTCATCGGTGTGGCCGGGTTACAAGTTCCTCCCACGGCCCTGAACTCAAAACGGTTCCCTGTAAATGCAAAGGGTGAGGTCCGGTTCCTGTCCGTATTGTCTAACAGAATCTCAGGGATTTTACCAATATCCAGTTTCAGGGCTGTCTTCTCATCCGGGGTCATCTTTTTAGTGCTTACCTGCTCTTCCAGTTGATCAAACATGGCCGAAACTTCTGTGCCCAAGAAACAGGAAAGGATGGCTGGCGGGGCCTCATTGGCTCCCAGTCGGTGGGCATTGGATGCTGATGATATACTTGCCCTCAACAAATCCTGATGATCAAATACCGCTTTCACAGTATTTACCACGAAGGTCAGAAACTGCAGGTTTGACTTGGGATTCTTTCCTGGAGAGTGAAGAATTACTCCGGTATCTGTCGAAAGTGACCAGTTGTTATGTTTTCCTGTACCATTAATGCCCTTGAAGGGTTTCTCATGAAACAGTACCCTGAATCCGTGGTGCCTGGCGACCTTGGTCATAAGATCCATTACCAACACGTTGTGGTCAACCGCCAGATTACACTCCTCGAAAACCGGAGCCAGTTCGTACTGGTTGGGAGCCACCTCGTTATGCCTTGTCTTGACAGGGATCCCAAGTTTGTAGGCCTCGGCCTCCATATCATGCATAAAGGACATCACACGCTCCGGTATGGATCCAAAATAGTGGTCATCCAGCTGCTGGTCCTTTGCGGAAGCATGTCCCATCAATGTGCGACCGGTCAGCGCCAGGTCGGGCCGTGCATAATAGAGCGCCTCATCAATCAGAAAATACTCCTGCTCCCAGCCCAGGTTGGCATTAACCCTGGTAACGTTTTTATCGAATAACTGACATACCTCAGTCGCTGCTTTGTCTATTACATTCAGTGCTTTCAGCAGTGGAGCTTTGTGATCTAATGCCTCACCTGTATAAGAGATAAAAATCGTGGGAATACTCAGGGTATTGTCAATGATAAAAGCTGGTGATGTTGGATCCCAGGCAGTATATCCGCGTGCCTCAAAAGTGTTTCTGATTCCACCACTGGGGAAGGAGGACGCATCGGGTTCCTGTTGGGCAAGGGCCCCTCCTGAGAAGGTCTCCACCACCCCTCCATTGCTGGTAGGGTGAATAAATGCATCATGCTTTTCTGCTGTTCCTCCGGTAAGGGGCTGGAACCAGTGTGTATAATGCGTAGCACCTCGTTCTGTGGCCCATGCTTTCATACCTGCAGCAACAGAATCAGCTTTTCTCCTGTCAATGGGCGTGCCCTTGTCCATGGCATCCATAACATGATTATAAGCATCCTTGGCAAGATACTTCTGCATCTTCGCCCTGTCAAATACATTGATCGCATAATAGTCTGATGTTTTGTCAGAGGGAGGGGGTACATGAATAGGCTTCCTGTCAAATACCTGTTCCAGTGCTTTAAATCTTATAACCGCCATAATAGATTGAATTAAGTTGTATAATATAATTTAGGGTTTGAAGATGCAAATATATACTTTTTTTATATTTGACCCCCTTTTTTTATAGCCTTAATCCAATATTTTATATATTTTTTATTCACATGCCCTTATTTTTTGAATAATCATTGCAAATAACACAAAAAAACCGCCAGATATAATCCGGCGGCTTCCAAAATACTATTGGCTTCTCTGGATCTAAGCCATCTCCTCCACAAAATATTTATAGAATAAGGGGATGGTTTCAATCCCTTTGTAGAAATTAAAGAGGGGATAGTTTTCATTGGGCGAATGGATGGCATCTGAATCCAATCCAAATCCCATCAAAATGGATTTGATTCCCAGCACCTCCTCGAAATCTGATACGATGGGAATACTGCCACCACTGCGGACTGGAATGGGTGTCTTTCCAAAACTCTCCTCAATGGCCTTGGATGCTGCTCTGTATGCCGGGAAGTCGATGGGTGTCACATAACCCTGTCCACCGTGCAGACTCTTCACCTTGACCCTTGTCCCTTCTGGAGCAATGCTTTCGAGATGTTTGATAAAAAGTTCATCGATTTTTTTTGAATCCTGGTTGGGAACCAGTCGCATGGAAATCTTGGCATAGGCCTTAGACGGCAATACGGTTTTAGCGCCCTCTCCGGTATAGCCAGACCAGATGCCATTTACATCCAGGCTGGGTCTGATTCCTGTGCGTTCATTGCTGGAGTATCCTTTCTCACCTACTACCTCCTTAAGATCGAGCGCTCTCTTGTACTCTTCCAGACTGAAGGGAGCCTTGGCCATCTCGGCTCGTTCGCTGTCTCCTACCTCCTGTACATCATCATAAAAACCGGGAATGGTTATATGATTGTTCTCATCGGTCAGGGAAGCGATCATTTGAGCCAGCAGATTAGCCGGATTCCCAACGGCACCTCCGAACAAACCTGAATGCAGGTCACGGTTGGGACCTGTAACTTCAACTTCCATATAACTGAGTCCACGCAGTCCCACTGTAATAGATGGAATATCCTGGGCAATCATAGTCGTATCCGAGATCAGGATAATGTCAGCCTTCAACAGCTCTTTGTTCTCTTTACAAAACTGCTTCAGACTTGGAGAACCAATCTCCTCCTCCCCTTCAATCATAAACTTCACATTGCAGCTAAGTGTCCCCTGAGCATTCATCAGCTCAAAGGCTTTAACATGCATAAAAAGCTGGCCCTTATCATCGTCTGCACCGCGGGCAAAAATCTTTCCTTCGCGCACCTCAGGCTCAAAAGGAGGGGAATCCCACAGGTCCAGTGGCTCCACCGGCTGAACATCATAATGACCATATACCAGAACAGTGGGCAGGGTCTCATCGACCATTTTATGTCCATATACCACCGGCCATCCAGTGGTTTCCTTTACCTCGGCATGATCGGCTCCGGCTTTCAGCAAGGCCTCTTTAATATGTTCCGCTGCACTGGACATATCATCTTTGGCTTCTGCAAGGGAAGAGATGGAGGGAATTCTGATCAAGTCGAACAGCTCTTCCAGGAATCGGTCCCTGTGGGTTTCCACATAATCTTTAATTGCTTTCATAATGTATATTATATAGTAGGTATTAATATATGGATTTACTTCTTTTCTATCAATTCTCTGTAGACTATTTCCAACTCCTTATAAAAGTCCTCGCCATAGACCCTGATAATAGCATCATTAAGGAATCTGAAAACGGGAACCCCCTCTTTCTTTCCCAGGATACGTGCAGGTTCACAAATGCTCCACTGATGATAATTCAGTGCGATGCCCTGCTTGAGTTTTCCAACCCTGATGGGATAAAGATGGCATGAGATAGGCTTCCTGAATGAGATGCTGCCTTCGTCATAGGCCTGTTCAATGGCACAACGGGCAGTGGTATCCTCAAAAACCACAAAAGCACACTCCTCCCTTCCTACCAGAGGAGTTACCTTATCGCCATCGTTATCGATCACCCAGGCTCCCTGCTCTCTGACTTCTCTTTTTCCCTCAGCCCTCATATAAGGTATGATCTTCTCAAGGTCCCTTGAAAGGGCTTCTGCTTCATCATCCTCAAGTGGAGCCCCTGAATCCCCAAAAATGCAGCAATTCCCTTCACACTTCTCCAGGTGACAAATAAAATGGTTCTCAAACAGCTCTCTGCTGATGATCTTTTCCCCGATCTGAATCATATATGGATAAAATAAAAAACAAATGTGCAAAAAAAAGAGCTGCTCTGGCTCCTTTTTCACAAGATCTCAAATGTTAAATGTAAAAGGAATTATCTTTGCCCCATGAGGCGACTACTGATAGCACTGTTATGGATCAGCATCTCCTGGACTGTAGCAAGCTCCCAGGCTTCCTACCTGGGCCACCCCGATCTTCTGGAGAAAGTGGAGCGTTGCCTGCAGCATACCTATGGATTTTCTTTCGAAGAGGCCAGGATCATCCAGGCAGAACTCTCATCTTCTACTCCTGACCATCCTGCTCCCTTATTCCTGGAAGCATTGATTGTTTACTGGGAGAACTTCCCACTGGCTCCTTCCACTGAGGCTTCCATACGCTTCATCAGCCTGATGGACCAGTGCATGGAGTTGTCCAAAGAGCTTAGGAAAGATTCCCTGACCTATACAGAAGGAGTCTTTTTCGATCTCTTTGGAAGAGCTTTCAAAGCCATGTTCTGGGCCGATAATGGAAAATCGGGAAAGGTAATTCCTGACCTGGGTAATATGTACCGGTATACAAAAAAGGGATTCCACCTTAAAGAAGAATTTGTTGAATTCTATTTCTCTACGGGGCTGTACAATTACTATATAGAAGCATACCCGGAAGCACATCCCGCATATAAACCTCTGGTAGCCTTTATGCATAAAGGGGACCGGGAACTGGGATTGAAACAACTTAATCACGCCATCTCCTCTGCCGTTTTCCTGAAGGTTGAAGCAATCCTGTTTATGTCCCTGATTCAGCTTAACTATGAAAAGGACCTCAATTCAGCAGCCATTTATGCAGAAAGGCTCGTGAAGGATTATCCAGAAAATATCCTTTACTGGGGACATTTGATTAATATCCTGCTTCACCAGCACCGATATGAAAACGTTAGAAATCTGTTAGAGCCTAGCACCACTCAGGAAGGCAGCTATTCTTTAATGATAAGAACCTTTGCTGCTGCTTTTCTTGCTGAAAAAGAATCCGGAGATAAAAACCAGGCCAGAAGCGGATATATGGAAACCATGGAATTAGCAGAGACTTTTGGACCATTTGCCGATATATACGGGGCCATGGCTTATATGGGATTGTCGAGGTTGCATGAAAAAGAGGGACTTCACCAGGAAGCTGAGGAATTTAAACGCAAAGCCTCACGATTGACTACCTATGACTTCATTCTCGAGGAGTAGAACCCCGGGGCCAGGTAATCAACCACACTCCCGCCAGGGTTAACAAACCACCAGCCAGCTGAACCCCTGTGGGAAAGATCCCAAGGAAGATCCATGCCAGAACTAGCGTCCATACGCCTTTAGTGCTAATTAGAAGGGAAGTTTTTGTTGCCTCAATAAGCTTAAGAGCCTGGTAAGCGCATACAATCACGATAAGGGTCTCAAGCAAAGAACCAAGTGCCAGATCCTTCCAGATATTCAGGGATATGGGAGCAAAGTCATCGGTGCGGAAAAACAAGAGGGCCATGGCTACAGCCAACAGGAAAGAACGGATCAGCGACATATACCCCGGTACCAGCAGGTGATGCATTCGCCGGCCCACAATGGTAGCCAGTGAGAAAAGAAATGCTGCACTAATCACATAGATGGATCCAGGATCAAAAAATCCGGCAAATCCGCCCTCCCGGAAATTTATTACAAATATTCCACTGATGGTGACGACAATGCCGATCACCTGCATTGTACGAAACCGCTCTTTAAGAATCAGAATGCCCATTATAGTGACGAAAACCGGGCCGATATTCCCGATAAAGGAGACAACCGCTGGATTTTCCATGGCCTTTATAGCCAGATAGAAAAGTCCTGTTGCCGCTCCTTCCAGAATAGCGATCACCACCGCTACACCCGTCTTACGTGCGGCATCTCCCCTTACATTCCTGTAGTCACGTCTTGCCAGGAACCAGATGCTGTTCCAAACAACCCCCATGGAGAACCAGAGCAGGCCAAATTGCAACATGCTCAATTGATTCAATACCGACTTACTGAATACAAATGATGCTGCAAGGGCCAGCGAGGCTCCCAGAGCATATAAGTATCCATTTGTCTGATTACGAATCATTTCTTACATTCAATCTTGAAAATCCGCGCCAAATTAGTGAAAACCAATGACAAATACGAAATCAAAATTGTACAGGAAGAACCCGGATGTTGAGAAGCTTCAGAAGGATCCATCCTACAGGATGATCCTGGATCTGGATTTTAGCGAAATGATTCCCTTTGTCCTTTCAAACATACAGAAACGCAGCCTGATCCCTTTGTTCTACATAAGTATAAATGCTGGCTTCCTATTATTCATAGTTTTGTTTTCAGTATGGAGTGTCAGGATGGGATCTTTAAGTGCAGGGAAGATCTTCTGGCAAATCCTTTCGGGTATCCTGGCTGGAAGTATTGCAGTTATTCCTCCTCATGAATTACTTCACGGGCTCGCATACCGGATTCTGGGTGCACGCAAGATACGTTTTGGGATGGATCTTCAGCAATTCATCTTCTATGTAACTGCCGATCGTTTCCCCATTACAAAAAGAGAACTGGCCTTCCTGGCCATGCTCCCTTTTCTGATTATAAATCTGGTTCTTATAACAGTTACCGTAGGCTGGGCCCCACAGATAGCCCTGTTTTCAGCTACCCTCCTGCTCAGTCACAACATGATGTGTATTGGGGACTTTGCAATGATCAGCTACGCATTCAGCCAAAAAGGCAAGTTATACACCTACGACGATACGGAGAAGAAAAAGAGTTACTTTTTTGAAGAGATGGAGCAGATGGAGTAGCCCTTACTGGTCTATTTTCTCCTGAAGCATTCTGGCTTTTTTTGCCTTCTTCTTGCTCACCGCAAAGGTAGAGGGATCAATTTCATAGGCCTTCATATAGCTATCATACGCCGCATCATACTGCTTTGTAGCCAGAAAATAATCCCCCTTGGAATCATAAGGGTTTCCCTGATCAGGAGCCAGTCTGATATAGTTATCAAGGGCCTCTTCTGCCTTTTCAAATTCCTCCAGTTCCGAATATGCATAGCCAAGCTGATTATAAGCAAGGGGATAATCTGGACACTCCTTGACGGCACGCTCAATAGAAACAATGGCTGCTTCAGGATTTTTAAAAAAATGTCTCTGTAAGATATACAGTATCTTATGGAGGTGTGGATCAGAGGGATACAAATCGATCAGATTGTTCAGATGTTCCACCACCTTTTCTTCCTGCCCGTCCACAAGATACTTCAGGGCCAGCCTGACCTGCTCCTCACCCGGATTTAGCTCAACATCGGATTGAAAAGCTTTCTCTGCTACATTCTTTGATTCTCTACTGGATAGGAAGAACAACCAGAAATGGGCCATGAAGAA
>PVMK01119721.1_pt1 | contig 10265 bp, 7 predicted proteins | sample 1853481 | NCBI WGS metagenome assembly PVMK01 (sample SAMN08533507, study PRJNA380276) | Marine sediment metagenome, whole genome shotgun sequencing project. | reverse complement strand
TGAAGGGGGCGGTGAGCGAGGTGCGCGCCGGTCTCGCCGACGCCGACAAGCTCACTCTCGACCTGCAGAAGACCGCCAGTGGCATCAATGACGCGTTGATCAATGCCGACAAGCTGATGGCCCGTTTCGACTCGGGCGCGGAGGGTGACGATGCGGCTTCCGAGCCCTTCGATATCAACAGCTACGCCAACGCCATCAAGGATCTCACCGTCGCCATTCGGGAAGCCAATACCCTGCTGCTGTCCACCGAGCGACTCGCCGGTGGTGAGGCTATGATGGGCGGCGTCTTCGATCGCGTCCTGTGGACCGGCACCATCCTCATCCTGATCCTCTGCGCGGCGGTCTTTGTCACCATGCTCATCTACCGCGCAGCCGCGCGCCATATCGTTGCCCGGTCCAGCTTCGAGTACGTGGGTGCGTCCCCCGATGGTGACAAACTGCCGCCGGAGGAGAAGTTAAAGTAGTTTCGAGGAAATGTTTCCCCGCAGGCGCCTGATGGGACGAATCGCACCGCCCGGCGTTGCCGCCGGGCGGTGCTCTCCTGGACTGCTTACAGGGTCTCCAACAGGATCTCCTGCTCGTGCGTCCGTTCACATGGACGTCCGGATTCGACGCGCTTGAGCGTGATTGGCCCGAGCGATGCCCTGTCGAACTCGATACCTGCCTCGACGCCGAGGCGTGCGATGTCTTCGACCGGGAGCCCCTGCTCGTAGGCCGCGTACATCGCCCCCAGAGCGTAGGACGAACCCGAGCCCGCCGCGGTGAAGCGCCGGTAGCGCTCCGCCGAACGCAGCGAGTCGAGCACGAACATCCCGTTCCGGTTAAGAACGAACAACATCATCTGGCTCGACTCGTAGGGATCGTCTGAGTCCTCCTGTGTGTTCAAGAAGTACTCCTCCTTGAGCTTGCAGTGGAGCACCCGGGAGAACTCGAACAGATCCTGCTCACTGGCGATCATCGGCAGCTTCAGTCCGTGCGCAAAAACGCTCTCGAGCACGGCCTGGTGCGCGCACCAGCCCACCAGCCCGACGTAAGAACCGTCGACCTCGAGGATTTTTTCGGGCTTCGCCACGTAGCGCGCCGACTGCTTGCGCGATCCCCAGCTCGTGAGGGTGTCGGCCGCCATGCAGGCTTCCCCGGCCTTCTCGACCATAACCAGCGTTGACATCGGATTATCTCCTGACAGTGTGACCCTGAGGATCACGCGGCAAAACATCACCGTGCGCGGCGCGAAGCCGCGTTCCACGATACGAGTGTGTGTGCTCGGCGGCGCGGACGCGCCAGTGTCAGGAATGAGGCACGGGCAATGCGATCGGCGCGACCGAGAAGCAACTTTCAATAAATGTGCGCATGACCGTGTGTCCGTAGATAGAAGCTCGAACGTTGAGAGCGCGGGATGCTATAGAGCGAGGCGGAGCATGTCAACGGCGACGCGGCGTCTCGAATACGACTCAATCGTCCGTGGGAATGCCCGTAGGCGTCTGGCTGAACTTAAGGTTGTTTCGAGGAAAAGCTTCCGCTGATAGGAGTCGCCCCCCCGGCGCGGGGCGTCGCGTTTAGATAAGCGGCTGTCGGCACGTCTTTCCAGGTGCGGGTGATGATATGCGAGGGACGCGGCCCGTCGGGTACCGCGCTTATGGAAAAAGGAGATGAAAGATGGCCGATGAGAAGCACGTCGCGATTCTCGCACGCGGGCGAACCGACTGGAATGCGTGGAGGCGTTCGCAACGATCCATCGGACGGGACGGGGGTCATGGGGGAGAGCCCGATCTCAGCGGGGCCAACTTCAAGCACGCGAACCTTCACCGGTGTGACTTTGCCGGCGTGAACTTCAGTGGTGCAAATCTCTGCGCGGCGAACCTCAACTGGGCCGACTTGCGGGAGGCAAACCTCAGTGGCGTGCGAATGAATTACGCAAACCTCGTGGAAGCACAGTTGGGGAAAGCCAATCTAAGGGATGCGCAGTTGCGCGGTGCAAGCCTTTATCGATCGAATCTGGACAATACCGAGCTCAGAAGGGCGGATTTCAGAGATGCATGCCTCGAAGACGCATCGCTCCGTGAGGCCAATCTGTACGAGACGGATCTGAGGGATGCGAGTTTGTACAAGACGGATTTCACAGGGGCGAATTTCAACTCCGCCAGGCTTGCGGGATCAGACGCCCGGGGGGTTGATCTTCGCCGTGCGAATCTGACAGATGTCGACCTTTCCCGGGTGAACCTGGACGGTGCCAGCCTCCAGAAGGCAAATCTGGATGCGGTCTGCCTTCAGGGGGCAAATATGCGAAACATTCAGCTCGGGGGAACGACGCTGGTTCAGGCCTGCCTGGAGGACGTGACCGGGATCGGGGCTTGGCGTCATCACAGTCCGTCTTACCTGGACTGGGATACCCTCGATTCCGCGGAATCGTATCCCGGAGCACTTTACCGGGAGTGCGGTTGGTCTGAATGGGAGATCGCCGTTGCCAGACTTCGACATGCCGGTCTCAGAAACCACCCTCATGCGGACCTGGTCAAGGAGGCCCTTCTGAAGCGCGCGGCGCAGCCGATTCAAATTCGCCCGATCTTGATCTGCTACGGTTTCGAGGATCGCGAGTTCGCTGAGGCGTGTTGTTACTGGTTTCGCCGCCGGGGTGTTCGCATTCGGTCAGAGCAGTGCCCATGGTGTGAATCTCCCCTGAACTTCATCGCGGGGGAAATCCCATCTGATGGCGTTACATTGCTCGTCTTGTCCCGGCACCTGTCAAGTCAGCGTTTGAGTGACCTGGACACGTCGGATCCTGAATTCCGGGAGCACACAGGCCTTCGCCTGTGTCCCGTCGCATTGGACGATTCCTGGCAGGTTCTCGAAGGCATGAGATCCCTTCGCGAGGTATTGGGAACGATTCCGATCCCGGACCTGTCCGACTGGCGCGATAGCATGGCGTTCGACGTTGAGCTGAGCAGCTTGAGTGAGTGTCTGGGCGTGTACTTTCCTTAGTCTTGTACGCGGCCCGCCAATTCGTGCCGGGTGGCGGCGCCATCCGCTCAGAAATTCTTGAGGTTGATTTCCCGGATGACCAGCGGTTGATAGGCGAACAGCGCATTCAAGTGGTGGAGGTAGACGTGTTGGCCGTGGTCGCGCCACAGGGTCGTGACCCGTTCGTCCACGCTCTGATAGTGATCCAGCAGCTCAGCGGGCGACGGCTCTACCAGTGCTGGCTCCACCGAAACCTCCCTGATGAGACTCAGCCAGGTCTGGCTGACGCCCATGATGAACCATGGCCAGCTGGCCTGGATCTCGGGAGGCCACGCCAGGTCGCTGCTGCGCGCGATGGGTGGCAGCTCAGGCCGGTCCAGGGTGCTGATGGTTACCGAAGTCACTCGACCGTCTGACTCGAGCCACTGGAGCAGCGATGCCGCGCGGATCTGCCTGTAGAGGATGTCGGCGCTCACAGGATTGGTATACACGAGCAGGCTGAACCGATGCCCCACTTCGTCGTCTGCCGCGCGCCGGTGGAAGCGCCACAGGCCGATGGCCGAGCCGGCATCGGCCAGGGCCGGGGCGAAGACCTGATCCGCCAGCAGGGTATCCAGATACCAGTCGGGCGTTTGCTCCGGATCCCGATGGATGCCGACGGCGATGCGCCACCAATCGTCCTCGTTCCCGGAGGCGGTCATGGACCCCGGGGGCGGGTCGTTGACCGGCACGCGAACCGTTACCACCCGGGTGCAGGCGGACAGCACGAGCAGCATAGCGAGCAGGGCGATCCCGGTCAGTGGCGGCATTCTGGGCATGGACGTGGGTGTCTCGAGCTACCGGCCGAGGGTGGAGGAAAAAGCAGATCGTCCGGCGTCTCAATTCAAAGTGGTCGAAATGGGGAGCTGTGTCCATGCTCGCGTGCGCGAGACCGCGACTCGGTCACACCTTACGCCGCACACTCGGTCAAGGCTTGGTCGAAGATCGAGACGGCGGTGTCGATCTGCTCGCGAGTCACCGTCATTGGCGGCGCAATGCGAAAGATGTTGGCCACGGATCGCCGACCGATATTCAAGCTTGCTCCGAGCTCCAGGCAACGTCTGCTCACCGCGAAGCCGAGCTCGCGCGCGGGGGTCTTGGACTGGCGATCCTCTACCAGCTCGACGCCCAGCAGCAGTCCCCGTCCGCGGACATCGCCGATGGATTCGTGTCGTTGCTTGAGCGAGAGCAGCAGCTCCTTCAAATAAGTGCCGAGTTCCCGTGCGCGCTCCGAGAGGGCATCCCGGAGGATGATCTCGATGACCTTGGCGCCGACGGATGCGGGCAGCGGATCGGCCGCATGGGTGGTGTAAAAAATATAGCCCTTGTCGTAACACTGCTGCTCGATCTCCATCGACGTAATCGTCGCCGACAGAGGCAACCCCGCACCGAGGGTCTTGGACAGGGTCAGGATGTCGGGCACGACACCTTCGTGCTCGAAGGCGAAGAGATCCCCGGTGCGGCCGAGACCGGTCTGGGCCTCGTCGAGGATCAGCAGCATGCCGCGCTCGGTGCACTTGCTCTTCAGCGCCTTGAGGTATCCGGGCGGCAACTCGATTATCCCGGCCGAGCTCAGAATGGGTTCGGCAATGACCGCCGCGTAACGCCCCACCGATTGTCGGTCCAGCATTTGGAATCCGAAGTCGAGCTCTTCGGCCCAGTCGTAATGGCCGTTGGTTGCGAACGGGGATCGGTAGGCATCGGGTGTCGGTAGCGCGAGCGCACCCGGCAAGGTCGGGCCGTAACCCTGGCGCGCGCCGTTGAAGGTGCTGGACGCCGGCGCCGCCGGTAACCCCGTGCCAGGATCGGTCGAAGCCCACCACCTCGAAGCCGCCGGTGGTCATTTTCGCCATCCGCAATGCCGCCTCGTTGGACTCGCCGCCGGTGCTCAGCGGCAGCACTTTCGAAAGCGACTCGGGCAGGATGCCGGCGAGTGCCTCGGTGAACCGCAGGACGGGTTCGGACAGGAGGCTGCTGTGGACGTGATCGAGCTCCGCCATGGCGTCGCGCACGGTCGCTACGATCTCGGGGTGGGAGTGCCCGAGGATGCTGCTCATCTGGCCCGAGGTGAAGTCGAGCACTTCGCGCCCGTCGGGGCCGTATATGTAGGCGCCCGCAGCCCGCTGGATGATGAGGTCGGCAAAGTCGCCGCCGTAACGGAAAACATTGTGGGTCATCGAATGATCGCTCGGGGATGATAACGACACCGTCGAGTATACTCGCTGCCACTGGTGGGTCACGCGATGACCGTCGCCACTGTCGGGGATCGGCCTCGCCGGTGTTGTGTAGCTCGCGACGATTCCCGGCAAAGGCATCCCATGTCTCAATGGCAGTTCTGGATCGATCGCGGCGGCACCTTCACGGACGTGGTCGCACGGGATCCCGAAGGCGGTTATCACACCCACAAGCTGCTGTCCGAGGCGCCGGAGCGCTACGCGGACGCGGCCCTGCAGGGGATCCGGGATCTGGTGGGGGTTGCGCCGGACGCCGCCATCCCGGCTGAGCAGGTGCTGTGCGTGAAGATGGGCACCACGGTTGCAACCAACGCGCTGCTCGAGCGCAAGGGCGAGCGCGTCATCCTGCTGGTTACCCGGGGTTTCGTCGATGCGCTGCGCATCGGCAACCAGACTCGGCCCCATCTGTTCGAGCTGGACATCAAGCTGCCGGAATTGCTCTACGAGCGTGTCGTCGAGATCGGCGGCCGTTACCGGGCCGACGGGCGCGAGCTCGAGCCGCTGGATTTGGACAGCGCCCGCGAGGCACTGGTGCAAGCCCACGAGGAAGGCATACGGGCGTGCGCCATCGCGTTCATTCACGGCTATCGTTATCACGATCACGAGACGGCGGTCGCCGACATCGCGCGACAGATCGGATTCACCCAGGTCTCGGTCTCTCACCAGGTCAGCCCCCTGATGAAGCTCGTTGGACGCGGCGATACCACCGTCGTGGATGCGTATCTGTCCCCCATCCTGCGACGCTACGTGGACCGGGTGGCGGCGGACCTCGAGGGCGCGCGATTGATGTTCATGCAATCCAACGGCGGGCTGGTGGATGCGCGCATGTTCCAGGGCAAGGACAGCATCCTCTCGGGGCCGGCCGGCGGGGTCGTCGGCGCAGTGCGCACCGCCGCCAGCCTCGGCATCGACCGCATCATCGGTTTCGACATGGGCGGTACGTCCACCGATGTGTCCCACTACGCGGGTGAGTACGAGCGCGCCGTCGAGACCGAGGTCGCCGGCGTTCGCATGCGCGCGCCGATGATGCGTATTCACACGGTCGCCGCCGGCGGCGGATCCATCCTGCACTTCGACGGCCGGCGTTACCGGGTGGGACCGGACTCCGCCGGCGCAGATCCCGGGCCGGCCTGTTATCGGCGCGGCGGCCCGCTCACGGTGACCGATTGCAACGTGATGCTCGGTAAGCTCGCTCCGGCGTTTTTCCCGAATGTCTTTGGCGAGAGCGGTGACCAGGCCCTCGATGCCGAATGCGTGCGTGATGGGTTCACAACTCTGGCAGCCGAGATCGCGGCCGCCACCGGAGACGACCGGACACCGGAGCAGGTGGCCGAGGGTTTCCTGCAGATCGCCATCGAAAACATGGCGAACGCGATAAAGAAGATATCCATCCAGCGCGGTTACGACATCACGCGCTACACGCTGAACTGCTTCGGCGCCGCGGCCGGGCAGCACGCCTGCCTGGTGGCCGATGCGCTGGCGATCGAAAGCGTCCTGATCCACCCGTACGCGGGCGTGCTATCGGCCTACGGCATGGGGCTTGCCGATCTGCGGGTGATCCGGGAGGCGGCGGTGGAGGCGCCGCTCAGCACCGATCGTATGGCCGCCCTCGGGCACACGCTCGACGGGCTCGAAGCCGATGGCCGGCGCGAGATGCGCGAGCAAGGTGTCGAGGATGCGCTGATACGCTGCGTGCGCAAGATCCGGGTGCGTTACGAGGGCACCGACACGCCGCTGGAGGTGGACTTCGGTGACGTCGACGCCATCGTCGCGGCGTTCAATGAGGTCCACCGCGGGCGCTTCGGTTTCATCTCCGAGGACAAGGATCACATCGTCGAGGCTCTCGCCGTCGAGGTGATCGGTGCCACCGACACTGCCGAGGATCCGCCGATCCCTAACCCTGGTGACGGCGCCGAACCTCGCCCGCTCGCACGCCAGCGCGCCGTGTTCGGCGGTACGGCCCACGAGACCGCGTTCTTCGAGCGCGCCGCACTCGCGCCAGGAAGCCGTATCGATGGACCCGCGGTGATCGTCGAAACCACCTCCACCACGGTGCTGGAACCGGGGTGGTCTGCGCGTATGGGCGAGCGGGGGCATTTGACCCTCGAGCGCACGGTGCCGCGCGAGAGCGCACGCGCCATCGGCACCGACGTGGACCCGGTGATGCTTGAGATCTTCAACAGCCTGTTCATGTCCATCGCCGAGCAGATGGGCGCGGCGCTCCAGAACACCGCCTCATCGGTCAACATCAAAGAGCGGCTCGACTTCTCCTGTGCGGTGTTCGACGGCGCTGGGAATCTGGTCGCCAATGCGCCCCATATTCCGGTGCATCTCGGCTCCATGGGTGAGAGCGTGAAGAGCATCATCGCGAGCCGTACCGGCACCATGCACCGCGGTGACGCGTACATGCTGAACGCACCGTACAACGGCGGCACCCACCTGCCCGACATCACGGTGATCACGCCCGTCTTCGGTGACGGCGACGGGATCCTGTTCTACGTCGCGTCCCGCGGGCACCACGCGGATATCGGCGGCATCACCCCCGGATCGATGCCGCCCCACAGCCGCACCGTCGAGGAAGAGGGCGTGCTCATCGACGATTTCCTGTTGGTGGAAGCCGGCAATTTTCGTGAGGCTGAGACCTACGCATTGCTCACCGGCAACGACTACCCGGCGCGCAATCCGCGCATGAATATCGCCGACCTCAAGGCCCAGGTGGCCGCGAACCGGATGGGCATCGCCGGGTTGCGGGGGATGGTCGAGGAGTTCGGTCTGGACGTGGTGCACGCGTACATGCGTCACGTGCGCGACAATGCGGAGGAGAGCGTGCGCAGACTCCTGCACAGCCTCGCCCCCGGTAAGTTCAGCTATGCCACGGACGACGGCGCGGTGGTTCGGGTCGCGATAACGGTGGACCGTGAGCAGCGCAGCGCGCGCCTCGATTTCACCGGCACCTCGGCGCAGCTCGCGTCGAACTACAATGCGCCCCGCGCAGTGACGATCGCGGCGGTTTTGTATGTGTTCCGCTGCCTGGTGGACGCCGACATTCCTCTGAACGAGGGCTGCCTCGCACCACTGGAGATCATCGTACCCGAGGGCAGCATGTTGAATCCCCGTTATCCGGCGGCGGTGGTCGCAGGCAACGTCGAGACCTCGCAACTCGTGACCGACGTGCTGCTCGGGGCGCTCGGTGTCGCCGGCGCGTCTCAAGGGTCGGCCAATAACTTCACCTTCGGCAATGCGCGTTACCAATACTACGAGACCATCGCGGGTGGCTCCGGCGGCGGCCGCGACTACGACGGCGCGAGCGCGACCCACGTGCACATGACCAATACACGGCTCACCGATCCGGAGGTGCTGGAATGGCGCTTCCCGGTGCTGGTCGAGCAATTCTCCATCCGCCATGGCAGCGGCGGCGCCGGCGCGCACCCCGGAGGCGATGGCGTCATCCGGCGGGTGCGCTTCCTCGAGCCGATGACCGCGAGCATCATCTCGAGTCACCGCAAGGTGCCCACCTACGGCATGGCCGGGGGCCAACCGGGTGGCATCGGGCGAAACGCCGTCGAGCGCGCCGACGGCACGACGGAAGAGCTGGCCGGCGGCGCCCAGGTCGAGATGGGCGCCGGAGATGTGTTCGTCATCGAGACCCCGGGTGGGGGTGGATATGGGAAGGGATGACGAGGGAGTACTCAGTCTTGCAATATGATTTGTCAGCGAGCAAGTGCGCGGTTGTGGAAGCTGCAATTAACCAGGGGATTTCAGGGGATGCCGACACATTCTCATTGATTGACCGCGATGGGTTGCAGTCTACTGTCGCAGAACTGAATGCAGCATTTCCCTCGCATTTCTCACACAGCTTTGCGACCAAAGCAAACACCTATCGATGGCTGTTAAAGGTGTTGTGTGATTGTGGAATGTTGGCAGAAGTTGCCAGCGACGCGGAAATGTCTATGGCTATGGCTGCCGGATTTCCGGCGGCTCGCACTGTGTATGATGCCCCGATCAAGAAAAGGTCGGAACTGGAGCGGATATTGCTGCTTGGAGTGCATGTCAATGTCGATAATTTTCAGGAACTGGGAGTTATCACTGAACTGCTGCAGAACAAACCGTCGAGCAGCAGTATTGGCTTACGGGTGAACCCCCAAATCGGCGCAGGCTCTGTTGCGATGTCGAGCACATCAACCTTGACGTCGAAATTTGGCTTCGGGCTCAAAGACGTTGGTGTACGCAAAAAATTGATTGATGCTTATCTTGGAAAACCCTGGCTCGATGCTATTCATGTGCACGTGGGTTCAGTTGGTTGCCCGCTTTCGCTGCTTTGTGAGGGAATCAAAGCAACGGATGATCTGGCAAACGAGATCAATCTTGCAGCCGGGCATGATCAGATCACAACGATCAATATCGGCGGTGGACTACCAGTCAACTTTGACAGCGATACAATGACGCCAACTTTTTCCGATTACGCAGATCAACTATTGAAATACGTTCCTGATTTGGCATCGGGGCGTTATAAAGTCATCACTGAGTTTGGTCGCTCGATCTGCGCCAAACATGCGATGACGCTGGGGACGAGTTGAATATACGAAAACGAATGGAGGCAGGAACATAGCGCTGACCCACGTTGGTGTTCACAATTTGATGCGAGTGGTTTTCCAGCCAGAGGAATGGGCCAGACGCGTGAGTGCGCTTGATAAGCATGGCAAATTGAAGACGGAATCACCAACGATCCAAGATATTGCCGGCCCCTGCTGTATCGCTGGAGATGTCGTCGCACGTGGACGATCTCTGCCGTTGCTGGAACCAGACGATTATGTGCTGGTGCATGACACTGGGGCTTACTGTTTCACCAATCCTTATCTCCTCAATTCCTTGCCGTCAGGACCTGTATACGGGTTTTCGAAATCGCCTTCCGGTGAATACGAGTTCGAGACAGTCAGCAAAGGACAAACCGTTCAAGACATCGTAGAGCAATATTCCTGACTGCAATGGGCGGCGTCGGGGAAGAACGCGGTGGCTTGGATGGAGGAATCTACC
>PVMK01124368.1_pt1 | contig 10267 bp, 14 predicted proteins | sample 1853481 | NCBI WGS metagenome assembly PVMK01 (sample SAMN08533507, study PRJNA380276) | Marine sediment metagenome, whole genome shotgun sequencing project. | reverse complement strand
CCTACCATCGCCGCTACAGACGCACCCACCGCAAGTGCTTGTGTCGTCTACAGTAACGCAGGTTCGGTCGTCGACTATTTCATCACAAGCAATCCCGATTATGTTCTTGTGGATACGAGGATCATTGCTGAAGCGCCGGCAAGGTTTCTTGTTTCCGGAATGGGCGACGCTCTTGCAACATGGTTTGAAGCGGAGACCTGTGATCGATCTAATTTCCGAAACATATGCGGCGGGTTCAATCTCAGGGCCATCATGTCCCTTGCCGAAGCGTGCTACAAGACCCTTTTAACATACGGCAGCACAGCCAAGATCGCTTGTGAAAACAATGTGGTAAGTCCAGCGCTTGAGTATATTATAGAAGCCAATACCCTTCTCAGCGGCCTTGGTTTCGAATCAGGTGGTCTCTCAACCGCCCACGGCATTCATGACTGTCTCTGCAATCTGGAAGGTACGCACGAATATTATCACGGCGAAAAGGTGGCATTCGGTACCCTGACCGGGTTATTCCTTGAAGCCAGGCCACAGCCGTTGATAGATGAAGTGTACGCATTCTGCAGATCTGTCGGACTGCCGACCACATTGGCGCAGATCGGTCTGGAGGGCGTTACAGACAGGGAATTGGATGCAGCCATTCATCCGGTGTTTGATAACAAACAAAGCTATTTGCACAACGTGAGATTCGATTTGACACCCGAAGGGATCATAGAGGCCATCCGGATGGCTGATGCGCTTGGTCGTCACCTGGGTTAACGATATTCAGAACCACAGGGGGACGACCTCATTATATACGTTGACAAAAACTGGTATGTTCATGGTTTCCTCTGATCGAGATGAGCGGCTGGGGAGAGCGTTAATATGGAGGGACAAGCTTCGTATGCGCAGAAGCTATCATCTACATATCTGTAGTTCGGGACAATTTGTGATATTTTAGGATTTCAAAAGTTTTCAAAGGCGTGGTTGGAACATCAAAAAGCGGTTGTTATATGGTGGGGATACTAAATATGGCATTTTTTGAAGAAGTGGTTCTCAAGGATTCTATAGAAATCAAAACAACGGCCGAAAAAGTTTTCCATTTCTTAACCAGTATTGTTGATGATGATAGCTATAGGGCATGGCATAAAGAGGACCACGTTAGTTTCCGATGGTTAAAAGGAAACCCGTGGACTGAGGGATCTGTTCTGTATATAGAGAATGGCTTATCAGGCGTTAGAAAACACATGAGAGAAGAAGGTGAAAACTTAAAAATCATACTTGAGGGTGAAGGAAGCTCACATGAAAACAGGCTAGAAAACGACAAGCAATAACTATGCGAACGTGATCATTGCTTGCGCCCCATGCTGGCCGATAGGCGCGTAACGTCTTGGATAGAGGCTCAAATGATATTCATCGATAATTATGATAGTTCATTTTGGAACAAATCTCTATTTAGCGGCTGCATTATCGTCACCCTTTTTGCGACTTTGTGGATGCTGTTTGCTGAATATGCAACATCAAACACATGGTTGAAGGAGTACCTACTGGCCGGCGACCCTCTGAGACGGTTACTCATAGCCTCTTGTTTGATTGTCTACGTCGTGAGACTCCAGGTTACTGTCTGGATTTTCCAAAAGCGCAAGTGGACATGGCTGGAAACGATAACAATCACGGTCCTGATGTCATTTGTTCTGTATGCTTTTGCCAGAGTCGGGGGAAACAACAAAAAGGTTGTGGGTGCCATCGAGGTAATCGGTATTTTGCTTTATTTGTCAGGCTCCTATATCAATACTCATGCTGAATATTATAGGCATGTTTGGAAATTAAAAGAGAAAAACAGAGGACGACTTTACACAGAGGGATTATTTAGCTTGTCAATGCATATCAACTATTTCGGAGATATCGTTCTCTTCACTGGACTTGCTCTGGTAACTCATAGCCTTAGCATGTTGGTTATACCATCGATAATGGCGGTGAATTTCGTCTTCAATATCATTCCGTCTCTCGATAGATATCTTGAGAAGAAGTATAAGGATGAATTTAGAGATTACGCCAAGAAAACAAAAAAGTTTATTCCGTTGATATATTAGTGGCGTTGGCTGGAACAAATTCGTGACTATCATGTTGCCAGTGATAAAAATTAAGCAGGTGATAATCTGATTTAAAACATTTCTCATAACCCACAAAGAGCAATCAAGAGGTGAGATATGAAAAAATCAATTTTAATCATTTCTTTTATCTGCCTGTTAGTAAGTTGTGCCACCACACACATGGCTAAAACCGATAAGGCTCCCGATCTAACCTTCCAGCCCGACAAAGCTACACTTGTAATTATTCGCGAAACTTTCTTTGGCGGTGGTATCGTTTTCTGGAACTACCTGGACGGCAGGCTAATAGGCGAAACTATGGGACAAACTTATTTTGTAACTTTTGTTACACCAGGACCGCATTATGTTGTGGTAGCAACCGAGAACACATGTGTTGCTCATTTTGATTTTAAACCGGGGAAAGCTTATTTTCTTGGCGAAGGGGTTACTATGGGTGTATGGCGTGCTAGAGCTTCTGGATTTTATCCAATGACACCAGAGGATGCGGCAAATGCAATGAAGAATTGCAGCTATCTGGAATACGATCCCAAAACCGGTCAAGAAGATATGGACCCCAAATTATACCAGATAGCCATAGATGAATACCTTAAGGATGTTAAGGAAAATCCAGATGCATTTAAGGATATTTTAGAGTATGACGGGATTGTAATGAATTAGCGATGCTGGTTTTGTGATATGCCTCAGTGGTTTCGGAAGCGTAACTATCAAAAGATATGAAGACGATAGACTGATCGACTTAATTTTATACCCACAGTTACAAATGGCACTCTCAAGTAACAATTATTCGGAGCTGATTTCATTGTATATCAAAAGGGTTGCCGGAAAGGGATAGTCTCAATATCCCAATTCGAGTAAAATAAGATAAGACATATTAATGAGTTATTTGGCTATGCAAATTAGTAAATACTGGGAGAGAAGATTATCAGATTGCAAAAATTCTTTGGAGAAGAATAATTTTGATGCTTTTATAGCGGGAACCCCTTCTGAAGCCAAAAGAATCGTAATAGATAAAATTTTACCCCTAATCGATATTAAAAGTGTATCATGGGGAGATTCTTTGACCCTCTATTCTACAGAAATACTGGAATATTTCAGAAGCAAATCTGAGATAAAATTAATTGAAACTTTTGCTGAAAATATTTCTCGCGAAAAAATCATGGAGCGTCGAAGAAAGGCGATTCTTGCTGATCTGTTTTTTACAGGCACTAATGCGTTGGTAGACTCAGGTATGTTGGTGAATCTGGATATGATAGGAAACCGTGTTGGTGGCATTACATTCGGTCCTAAATATGTTGTCATAATGGTTGGTCGCAATAAGATCGTCCAAAATCTTGATGAGGCAATGAAGCGAATAAAAAATATTGCCGCCCCCCAAAATGCAATTCGGCACTCCCAAAAAACACCATGTGTAAAGACTTCTTATTGCATGGACTGTAAGAGTCCTGATAGGATTTGTAATATATGGACAATTCATGAAAAATCATACCCCAAAGGCAGAATAAAAGTTATATTAATTAACCGAGATCTTGGATTATAAGGATTTAATCACACCTCAACATTTATTGACCGTTCCATCTAAATTTAAGACCGGTGTTTATCTTCCTTGAATTGTTTAAGCTTTCTCCACAAAGCTGCCCGGCTGATGCCCAACAGCTCGGTAGCTTTTGATTTGTTGCCCCCGGTTGCTTCTAAAACCTCGAGAATATAATGCTTTTCCAACTCGGCCAACGTCATGAACTTTCTGGCAGGATCCAAAGGTGGCGCGTCCGTACTGTGGAACCGTCCGGGAAGATGTTTGAGTTTTATCGTGTTGCCATCTGCGAGGATGACGGCGCGCTCAATGATGTGCTCGAGTTCGCGGACATTGCCGGGGAAATCATAGGACATAAAAATGGAAATGACCTCGTCTGAAATATAGTCAACCGTTTTTTTAAACTCTTTTGCATATTTATCGAGGAAGTAGCCGCTCAAGGGCGGGATGTCATCTCTGCGCTCCCTCAGGGGAGGGATGAACAGCTCAAGCACATTCAAACGATAATACAGCTCGTCTCTGAATTTTCCCTCTTCAACCAGTTTTCCGAGGTGGTAGCGGCTGGCCGCAAGTATACGCACATCAAACGGAAAATCGTCGACACCATCCTTCAGGGATACTTTTTTACTATCGATTACCTTCAACATCGAAAGCTGCATCTTGGGGGACATATCCTCGATTTGGTCCAGCAGGATAGTACCTCCCGACCCCGGTCCCGGCAATAGCCCCGCTCATCTGGGCGATCCCGGGGAAAGACAGTATTCCCAGGGTTTAATAAATTCTTCGATGAGCAGATCATTGCTGAAGCAGCCGCAGTTGATCGCCACAAACCGACTGTTTTTTCGGGCGCTTGAGTTGTGAATGAGCGGGCGGCCAATTCCTTGCCGGTGCCCGTTTCGCCGCGAATGATGACCGTGCAATCCAGTGCCGCCAACCTCTCAATATTTCTCCTCAGCTCTTGCATCACCAGGGTTTCACCGATCATTCGGAGCCGTCCGGCAGGAGAGGTTTCATTATTTTTTCCGTCGGTAGCGAAAAGAGCCGGCATATTTCTTAAGGATTTGTGCTCGGACATTATCTCTATTGTGTCCCGGATTGTATAAATCTTGTTGATCATGACTGCCGGCGGACAGGGTCGCCGAGGGCGGCCTGATGACAACGGTGGTGCCGCTTTTATTGCTTCTTTTTATAAAGTCCCAGAATGTTTCCATCTGGTCCTTTTCGAAATAGGCTGTGTTAAGGGCTTCGGTTGCCTCTTTCACTTTTTCGCTGCCATGTCCGGTCAACAGGACTGATCTTAAATCAGGGTAGATTTCCTTTAACTTGGTGATGGTCACTATGCCCGTCCATGTCGGGCATTTTCAAATCCACGATGGCCAGATCGATGCGGTTGTTTTTCGCAAGCGCCAGGGCTTGCCGGCCGCTTGACGCTTTAAGCGGATCGAAGCCCAAAAGCCTCAAGCGTTCCGCAATGGAATTTAAAAACTTTTCCTCATCATCCACCAATAGAATTTTCCGGGTTGTGTTAGTCATCTTTTTCAAATTTTTTCTTTTTGACATGGTGCGATTCGATATCGACAGCATCCTCCAGGTCACCGCCGGTGGCCATCCCCGCTGCCGCCATGGATGTCTCGAGGCTTTGCAGTACTTTTCTTACAAATCCCCCAGAATTTACCCATATCTTCTTTTTCGAAATAGGATGAGTTGAGTGCTTCCGTGGCCTCTTTAAGCTTTTCGTCGCCATGGCCTGTTAAAAGAAGCGCTTGGATATCGGCATCAATTTCTTTAAGCTTCGTGATCACCACCAGGCCATCCATATCGGGCATTCTCTGATCGACGACCGCCATATGAATTTTGGTGGTCTTGGTAATATCAATCGCCTCCTGTCCATTTAATGCCGTATAGGGCTCATAGCCTTTCAGCCGTATCCGCTCCGCCAGGGTATTTAAAAATTTCGGGTTGTCGTCCACCAGAAGAATATTGATATTGCCCAGCGGCAAATTTGACAAAAACGACCAGAATTTTCCCATATCCTGTTTGTCAAAATAGGTTGAATCGAGGGCTTCGCTGGCTTCTTTTAGTTTTTCGTCTCCATGGCCCGTCAACAGGATTGTTTGGACATCCGGCGATAGGTCCTTTAATTGTGTGATAACCACCAGGCCTTCCATATCGGGCAATCTTTGATCGACCACGGCCACATGAACAAGCTGCTTTTGGGCAATCTCAATCGCCTGCCGGCCGTTAAGGGCCGTGAAAACATTAAATCCTTTTAAGCGGGTCCTTTCAGCCACGGATTTCAGAAACTTTTCGTTGTCATCTACCAGCAGGATATTTATTTTTTTTGCTTTCATATTTCACCTTTCTTCAATCCCGGATGGAGCGATCCGGGTTAAGTCGTTTCCTGAAATAAACATCCGAAAACGACCCAATTTGTGGTTGCACCCCGATGCCATGCCGGCCCCTCAATGGCCCCCGCTGCCTAAAATTCCGGACGCCGCCACGGACAATACCAGGATTTCCAGGACAGCGATAACCGTAAATATCCAATTTTTTTGACGGATATATCCCCTGACCAAAACCAGATAACAGAAGATGGTCATCAGAGCAAGCAGCGCAAAACCAATGTAGTTGAGAAAGTCCCCTTTGGCCAGCAAAGGGACCCACCCCCACCCATGGGGTGAATGGGTAATTTCCAGATATTCACCGACGCCCTTACCCCAAAGCGTGGGAATTAGAGATATGTCGATATGGGCCGGCAGTATGCCGGTCACATATATGGCGTAGGTTGTCACAAGGATGATTAAACCGGCCAAAACGCCGATAATCAACAGGTTGGCATAGATGATTTGTTCCCGTGAGGGTTGGAGGTCTTCTTTCTTTAGGGTATTCATAATATTCAACTCCGTAAATCGTCACATGGTTATCCTAATAACCCAAGGCCCAATCCTTTATCGATGGATTTCAGTCCGGCAAAAAACAAAACGCCAATAACCATGTATCGAATCATTTTGGGCTTGGCAACGGCCAGAATCTTGACCCCAATCAGGGATCCCAGCATCAGACCGACGATGGAGGGAACGGCGATCAGGGGAATGACACACCCTCGATTCATGTATATCCAGGCGGCCGATGTATCCGTGATGGACAGTAAAAACTTGCTGGTAGCCACCGACACCTTCAGAGGAACACCCATCAGAAGGTTGAGGACCGGCATGTTTGCCCATGAGATTAACAACCCTCTGGCATTGATCAACGAAACTGCCGGGTATGTGAAAGATCAGTTTACTATCAAGAAACAATACAATAAAGATGATGAGTTGCTCGAAAACATAGATTATATTCTGGATGCCGTCGAAAGGTGTGGCACGATTACCAGACAACTTCTCGGGTTTGCCCGTAAATTTGACGTCAAAATTCAAAAGGTCAACCTGAATGAGATTATTTCAGACCTACTCGTTTTTTATAAAAAAGAGGCTGAATATCGAAATGTAAATGTTTACGTGGACATTGCGGAGGATATTCCCGAAATTGAAACCGATCGGGGAAAGCTGCAACAGGTGCTGTTGAATCTGGTTAATAACGCCTTCCAGGCTTTAGATAACGGCTGTAACCTGGACATCAAGGCGTCACCCGAAAGTAGAGATAGGGTCAGCATTACCATAAGCGATAATGGATGCGGCATGTCACCGGAGAACCTGTCGAAAATATTCGAACCCTTTTTCACCACCAAAGAAAAGGGCCAGGGAACCGGACTGGGGCTTGCCATCACTTACGCTCTGGTCAAAAAGCTCCAAGGAAACATATCGGTGGCAAGCAAAGAAAATGAAGGCACTACTTTTACGATTACTTTGCCTACCCTGATTGATAAGGAGATCAGTAAAGATGAAGGTTCTATTGGTAGATGATGAGAAAAAATTTGCAATGATGCTGTCCAAAAGGCTGGCTTTGCGGGGAATTGACGTCGACTATGTATACACGGGTGAAGAGGCCCTGGTAATGGTCGAGAATAGTAGATACGACGTGGCCATTCTAGATGTCAAAATGCCGGGGATCGGGGGTATCGAATTAAAGCGGAAATTAAGCGGGTTGGCCCCTGGCATGAAATTTATCTTCCTTACCGGCCACGGCTCCGAGACCGACTTTGAGATCGGATCGGCAGAAGCTGCCTACTATCTCGCGAAACCGTTACAAATTGAAAAGCTAATAGAAATTCTGCATGAGGTGACAGGATAAAGAATTCTGGTCCAAAGTCAAATAGCGGATAGATCTCCGGAATGACCGGAGCGGATGAGATTTTTCTCCACCCTCAGCAATGATACCTAAATAAAGGGAGGCGTCATGAACAGCGCAATCGAATTTCAAAATAATGAAGACCTGGTTTTTTTCGGGAAGGTCAACGCCAGCATTTCACATGAACTGAAAAACATTTTAGCGATAATTTCAGAAGCAGCCGGCCTTCTAAATGATCTTACGGTACTGGCATCAAAGGGCCAAGATTTTAAGCTGGAAATGATGAAGACATGCAGCCAAGATATTATTGAAGAAATTCAGCGGGGATTTGGTACCATCAAGCAAATGAATACATTTTCCCATAGCGTGGACGATCCCTTAAAAAGAGTGAATCTCATCGAAGTCCTCGGCCTGATGATCCATCTGGCCGGGTTTTTAAGTTTTGCCGGCAAGGTTCGATTCGATCCTCCCGAGGAAGCTGCACCGATCATTCTAACCTGCCCTTGGCGACTTCAAAACTTGATATATCAATCTCTTGTCTATGCATTTGAATCGGTTGGGCCGGACGGAGAGATTCAGGTTTCACTGCATCCACAAAATGACGGCAGCGCCCGAATCACTTTTTCGGGTCTCGGATCCAAAAGCACCCGAACATTTCCAGTCGACCAAACAAGACAAATCGCGACGTCAATCAACGCGGAGATAGGCATGACCGGCGATTCCCACGTGCTATATATTCTGGTGCCTCATTTAATCGAAAGCATGCGGTAGAATTATTCGAAACTTTCAAGCTACGACTCCGCCATGAAATGAAAAGTTTATTGACTGGGAAACTTTGTTGAGGCAACAATCACCTTAATTCCGATATTAAACCACCACTTCCAGTGGTGGACCCGGAAAGGTTCTACCGACCCGGCGAGAAGACCGCGAAGGCATGGGAAATACGAAATTCGAATATCGCCCATCGTATAAAATTGGGCGAAACAAATATAAAATTCTAATATTCAAATGCTTAAAACAGGGAAAACAAAGGCATAAATCCTGATAATAACAACGGATCAAACCGCATTGTAACGTTGAGTGGCGCAACGGTTTTAGGTTTTTGTCATTGGTATTTTTGTCATTCGAATTTGTTTCGGCCAATTTTATAAGATCAGGCGTGTTTCGGATTTCGGATTTAAATAGTCGAGTTAATTGTCTTCGCCCCCTTCCAGGGGGCTTCCTGAGGCCTCCCGCTCTGCGGGAGGAGCGTTCACTTTAAGAAATGGAGGGTATCATGAGCAGTCACAACAAAATAAAGCTTCTTTTGGTTGATGACGAGGTTAAATTTTTACAGTCGATCGCCCAGCGGCTCGAACTAAAAAACATTGATGTCATTGCGGTGTCAAATGGCAGGGATGCCATCGCGGTCGCCGAGAAAGACCTTTTCGATGTGGCGGTAGTCGACTTTCAAATGCCCGGAATGGATGGCGCCCAGGTGCTTAAGGCATTGAAAGAGAGACACAAGTATCTTGAAATCATAATGCTGACCGGTCACGCCACCGTCGATTCGGCAGTGGAGTGTACAAAACTGGGTGCGTTTAAATACCTGGAAAAACCTTATGCCTTTGAAAAACTCGTCGAGGTCATTGAGGAGGCATACGAGGCCAGACTAAAAAAGAAATTCGAGCATGACCAAAAACGAATGGAAAAGATCCAAGAGTTATCGCTCCGTGAGTCCCCTTTAGGACTGCTGAGGAAATTGGCACATCGGATGACGAGGAGAAGTAGAAATGGGTGTAATTACGATTTCAAATCGATGGAATCAAAGACGTTAGAGTTAACACAGTTCTTTTCGAGTCTGGAGATTGAGGGCCTAAAAATGAAAAAGCGGGGGTCAGGTCATCATGCGCAATTTTATTATGGCTGCTGTGAGAGAAGAAATGGCGAATCGCGATGGTTTACTTGAATCATCTAACAACAAAATACCCGAACTGGGGCGATGTCTATATGGCCAAAGCCCTTGTTTATTATATCATTCATGAGCCGGTGTTTATGAAAAAGGCTTTGAATGAGGCCTGTCGTCTGGGTCATCAAACGGCATGTGATGACTTAACAAATATAAAAAGAGTGCACGAACATGATTTTGGGCTTACAATAATTGATTAAGATATATCCCAATCCGAGTATTCCGTCTAAAAAGATCAATAATTCGCTTGCTATTGGTTTAAAGAAGGGTTATGTCCCACACAATCAATTAAGTCCCGCATTATAAAATCGGGATGGTTTCTTTCTGAAGGAACAACCCATTTGTCAAAGTGGCATCCTCCAGTTTGCAACATTGAAAATTTTATGAAAGGAGAATGCTATTATGACTAATGGAACTGTTAAATGGTTTAATGACAGCAAAGGTTTTGGATTCATCGAGCTGGAAGACGGACCGGAT
>PVMK01124544.1_pt1 | contig 10268 bp, 10 predicted proteins | sample 1853481 | NCBI WGS metagenome assembly PVMK01 (sample SAMN08533507, study PRJNA380276) | Marine sediment metagenome, whole genome shotgun sequencing project. | reverse complement strand
CCACTATCATATTCTCTTTCATTGTATTTTACTCCTTCCTGCTGCATCAGGAATTCCTTATTGATGCTTTTATCCAGAATGGATACTATCCTTCCGCCAAATGGAAGAACTGCGACAGCCAAATAATCGTTTTCAATTATAAGACTTTCTGTGCCCCTGTAGTCAGATCTATTTATACTTACCATAATAATTATTAAGTTCTATCGGAGTTTTTGATTATTTCCCTGATATTATATATTTATCCTTTCACCTATCGCGGGGATTATTATCTCTGTGCCTGGTGCGATTGCCCTGCAGTATTCAGCAAATGCTCCAGGGTCTCCGCAATGTTCGGCAAACATCCAGAAATGAGAAGGGATCACCTTATCAGGCTTCACCCAGGAAGTTATATATGAAGCATCTTTTGGATCGGGATTACCCTCTCTTCCATTTATCGGAACGATTAAAAGGTCTATTTTGCCACCAAGATCCACAAGCTCTGGTAAGTCAGGCCTATAGCAAGTATCACTGGTAAAATATATCCTTTTTCCATCTATTGCCATTATTACCCCTATGCAGTCAGGGGCATCTGCTCCATGATCGGCAAAAACTGCCTTTATGTTTATATTATCCAGGTCTATTTCCTGTCCCCGGTTTAGCTCTATTATATTTTTTTCATTGATCTTTAACTTCTTTGCTGCATCTTTTACAGACGCGGGGCCGATAAGCTTTGTGGAATCTTTACTTTCAATCAAGGTACTTAGAGAACCCTTATCAAAATGGTCACCATGGTCATGGGTGGCAATAATATAATCAAGTTTTAAATCTTCTGCCTTTACCGGAGAGGGGACAAGCCTTTTATATGAGCCATCTTTCCCCATACAGGCATTAGTTAGGTAGATATCAAGCCCTACTGTTAATTTACGCGACCTTATTATATAGCTGGTGCCTCCCAGCCAGTAAATATTAACTGTACCTTCCTTAGGTTCTAGATCTAAGATTTCTTTTACCAGATCCATAATTTAGCCTCCAAAAATATTTATGATTTCGGTATTAAATATTACACATGATCCAATTTTATTAAGTCGTATATCATCCTAAGTCTATTTTTCCTGGCTTTGCATGTCAAAAACCATAGAGCAAGGGAGAAAAAATGGCTAGCAAGAGCCCGAGATTACTTAGAGAAAGCCAAAAACTGGCTACTCACTTGTAAAAATTATCTTCAAAAGGACAAAATATATTGTTTTTTAATCCTTATTTTTAAAAATTTTATCAAGTTCTGAACTAAAACCTATACCATTTTTTTTGGTAAATTTTTTCAAATAATCTAAATTTATATCATGATTAATTGTATCTTTGCTAATCACTGAAAGTGACGCTAAAAAAGAACCTAATTCTGCAGAACTATTAAAAGACAGGCCACAGCATATACCTGCAATAGTTCCAGCTAAAAAAGCGTCACCAGCTCCAGCAGTCGCCTCAACTTCTACATCGACCACAGGTATAAATTTTAAATCACCCTTAAAATAAGCATAGCTACCACTGGAGCCCTCGGTGATTACAATCATAATATTAATATTTTTTTCTCTTAAAAAGCTAATGCATGGTTTTAAAATATTTGATAAATTTTTATCAATATTTAATTTTTCAATGTCTTTATTGATTTTATGACCATTTATCTTTGCTATTGTACAAGCTTCATCAATGTTCAAAATAATCAAGTCAACCAGTGTAAAGCCCTTTCTATCATTAAATTCCTTTATTTCAAATGAAGAAACTGCACCAATATTAAAACTTCCTCTAGATCTACCAATTTCCAGCAGTTTTAACCTTGGGCCTAAAGGCACCTCTGGTAGAGAAAGGATTATTTCCCTTTGTGGATCTTTATTAAATCCAGTAAAAAAAGATATTATGTCTTCCTCTGAAACTTTGCTACTGGCACTATTTGCGGAAGTAATATTTCCTCCCGTATTATCAGGATATTGAAAACAAACACTAAATAATGTATTGGTATTAATAATTTTACAAACATTTTCCATATTTATCCCAAGGCTTTGCATTTTCTGAAAAATAGAGAGTCCAATAGAATCGCTACCAATTTTACCAATTGCAAAAATATTAAAATTATTTTCTTTTGTTCCTAAAAGAGAGGCGAGATAATGAACAACAATATGTAATTTGCAATAGTCTTTATTGGGAAGCAGTTCACCCATTCTGCTTTCATTCCTCCCCAGGGTATTATTTCCACATAATCTGAAAAATATCCCCGAGCCTATGCCTCCTGTTCCTATTAGGTGATCATATTTAAATTCTAATTGGTTCACAGGTTCTAAATACTTCATATATTTATTCCTCTGAATTCCCACTCAGGATTTTCAGAAATCGGATGCCTGGCAGTTTCGTAGGTAGCGATGATTATTGCATCAGGGTGACTTTGAAGAATAGTTATTGGATATTCTACAGTCTCTTCAGAAAAAAGTGCTACCCTTAAAGCTGTTTTTTTCCAGTCTCCAGTATCACTGAATATCCGTACTTTTTTTGCTGAAAAGCATTCCTTAATCCCTAAAGTTATCGACATTGGTGGTACAAACTGATAGGCAGCTCCAAAACTTCTATGTGACAGAGCAATAATTGTGTCGATATTATTTTCCTGTATTCTTAATTCTGAATTTTTTAACTGTTCTAATGTAATTTTATTATAGGGATTTCTCCTTGCTTGGTTATAAGCAAGATGTCCGTCCTGGCCCCATCCACCAAGAGTAATATCTATAGGTCCTTCATTTATTTTTCTCTTAATCAGATTAATATTACTAGGATCGGGGAAAAACCTCTGCGATTCCGGCACAGCAAGCTCAGCTGAAATCCCTTCATAGAAATATTTTTCCATAAAAGTTCTGAAATTATAGGGATCGTTTTTGGCCAATAATTTGCCTTCCCAATCAAGACAATCATCCATATGAAAAACAATCAAATCTTTTAAGGAAACTTTTTCCTTATTTACTATTTCTGTAAAAGGGCTATACCAGGATTTAGGTCCGCAGGGCACTATTACCCTGCAATATCTTGATTCAGCATTTGCTGTTTTAATCTCTTTTACCAGCTCTTCTGCCATAAGTTTACCCATTTCACTGGAGTCCTCTACTATCCTGAAAGGAATTTTGAGTTCCGGATGATTTTCAAGTTCCTTTACTGGAGTACTACACCATTTGTAAAGTTCTGTAATATTAATTTCTGACATTTTTACTCCTTTTATTTTTCTCATTGTTATACTTATTCATCAAGCAACACAGCTACACTGAAATTGAAGATATTTAAGAAGTGATTTTATGAGTATATAAGTTTCGTTTTATTCTCATTAATATTTTTAATCTAATTTTGTCTATATTCAAAATTTGAGGCCCATATCAATTCTTGGAAATAAATAATTTAAAATCATTCATTATTTGAATTTAATTTGAAAAATTATTCCTCTTTTACTATTACCCTACAAGGTAGTCCAGACGTGTTTAAAATATTTAAAGGACAAATATATAGCTTTACTTTAAATTTAGTAATTTTTTCTATGTTTATAAGCGGTGCAACAATCAGTATATCATTGTCATAGATTAAATCCCAAATCCCTTGTTCATTATCTAAATTATCAAAATAAGGAGTATCCCCAGCTAAAATAATGGGCTTTTTTTGAATCAAATATTCAATAGCATCTTTTCTGAAAAACCAGCTTTCTGTTAAAAACTCTGGTTTGTCCCAATGTTGTCCCCAACCTGTTGCAACTATTATATTGGATCTACTTGGTATTTTTTCTTTTTCAGCTTCTTCTAGATCTTTTTTGGTTATATATGGTCTATTATCTTTTTTAGCTAAATCATTAATACTAATTTGAAGGACATAAGAATCAATATTAAACAATTTTTCTAGGGGTATCTCATGCATAGCATAAGAATTCTTTATTCCTACTGCATGAGGTTTGCCATCAATATATGATCCAGTAAGCATACAAAATCCCTCAAAAGCTTGGGAATAAACAGTAGAATTAATCCAATCTGGGTTTTCTAACTCTATTAATCTAAAATTTGGGAATGGTTCTCCATAGGACCACATTCCCTCATAAATTGGGCCAGATGCATCTATCAGTCTCATTGTTTTTACCTCTTTCAGAAACAATATTATTCAGCCATCTTTTTCCTAAATACTACAATTGGTAAACATTTTTAGGATTCAAATAAAGTATTTTCTCAGCAAAACTCAAAGATTCTTCAAAAGTAAAATATTTCTGCTCGATTTTTTTATAGAGTAAATCCACCAGGGATCTTCTAGCCATTTTCTGGCTTCCATACAAGCCTTCCACAAACATATAATCCCCTCCAAAACCAAATATTTTATTTGAGGGAATGATTTCAATAAGCCTGTTTAAGATATCCTTATAAAGAGAAGGAGATATATCGACAATCCAACACATATTAAAATACACATTAGGAAATTGTTTACAAATAGATATGAGCTGATCAGAATAAGGATATCCTGCATGAAAAATGTCAAAATTACATTTCTTATATTTTAAAAACAGATTTATGAGATAAGTAGGGTTTGTATTAGATACATTATTATAGAGTAGTTCAAGTATACCTGTATGTATCTGAACAGGCAGATTATACTCAACAGCTTTTTGGATTATATAATGGACCATAAAATCCTGTAAAGGTTTTAATTCATCCTTGGATATAAAGTCCGTTTTTTCCAGAAAACCATAACTTTTAAGTTTAAAAAAACCTGAAAATACTTTATTCGCTTCCTCAAATGTTGTCTCTTCAAATTTGATCGATCTCATATAGGCCATTGTAGTTTTTACTGCCTTATAGCCAATTTTATCTTTTTTCTCAAAAATACTGTCAATAACTCCAAGCAGGTCCTGCAACTTATATATATTAATACCAAATCTTTTTTCCAACTCCAAAACATCTTCCAGACAGCAGGTAGAAATAATTTCATCCAGATTCATTACTGGCCTAAAATCTTTTCTATCTACTACTGTATTGATTGCCTGTGGAATATTTTCTAAGTGATTCAGTACCATCTTTACATTACTTTTATCTTTTATTACCAAGTCATACCATTTAACATTTCTGGTATTACGAATTTTTTTAGATAGTTCTATATAGTTTTTCTCATTAATATCCTCAAAATCATACAGATCCTTTAATACTTCCAGGATTAATTTACTGTAAGATGTATTTTTAATATTAGGCCAATGCCTCGAGAAATAATCCCATTTTTTTTCTAAATCTGTTTTTGTATCTTGGAATATTATGAATTCTTCTTCAGTTAATCCTGAAGTCAAAAGATCAGTACTGGCATACTGCATGAATAATAAAGAAAAATCCAGATTGGATTCCCGCCTGTCCCTTTCATCTAAGATATGCTCATGTGTATCAAATATGGGGAGAGAAAAAATAGCTTTATCTAATTCTTTATAAAGTTTTTCATCCTTTAACATTTTTACTCCTTCTTTGTCCCTGCTATTAATTTAATAACTGATAGATACTAATAAGGTTCAGGCCAAAAGTATATGAATGGATCACTTGAGGTCTATTACTAACTACAAAAACCAATTGCAGTATGTATTAAAATCTTAATCAGATCAAAAATACTCTCTATTTCTACATATTCATCCATACCATGAAGCCTATCCCCTTTTGGGCCAATAAGAACAACTTCAGTGCCACCGACCAATTTAAATGCTTCTGCATCACAAAAAAAAGGACAGGCTTTTTCCTCATATTTTAAATCACACTTTTTGTATGCTTGTTTTAAATAATAAAAAGCAGGATGTTCTGTATCAGTTATATTACCGTTAAAATATCTTAGAGTTCTTTCAAACTCAGGTAAACCATCTTTTAAATATTTGCTGTTAGCTGCTTTTTCATTTAAAAAATTTGAGAACTCGCTCCACAATTCCTCTTCCTTTGTATATGGACGTGTTGGGATATAGAAATAAAGTTGACCATCCATGGGAACATATGATGCATTTTCTATATAGTTCTTACCTCCAGAATATATAAGAAATATAAGTAATTTATGAAATTTCACTCCATTGTATTTTTCAGGAAAAACCATCTTTTTATTTCGATAGGAATCATATTCTTCCAATAGATTTGAAAATTCACTTAACTTATTAATAGGGTTAATATCTTGCGAATATCCACCTGGCCCCTTTTCCCTGACTGTTGCTTTCCAGACACTTCCACTCCTATTCTCTATACCAAGAGTTAAATCAGTGGGTTCAGGGAGTATTGCAAAATCAATGTCAGGATATTTAAGTCTACATGCAATAGTTCCATTCATCCCACCTAGCTCTTCATCAACTACACTTTCAGCGATAACATCTCCCTTTAATTTGATTTTTAGATCACTCAGGCATTTTAAGGCGAAAAATCCTGCTAATAATCCCGCCTTCATATCAAGGATGCCCCTACCATACATCTTCCCGTCCCTGATATTGCCACTAAAAGGATCTTTAAATACTTTCCATTCTTTTTCCCTAACGCCAACCGTATCCATGTGGCCGGAAAATACTATTGATCTTCCACTGCCATCACCCTCTAATCTAGCCACTAGATTAGGCCTGTTTTTATAGTTTCTTTCAACACCATCTATTAAGGGTTCGAAAAAATTATTTTCATGGATTCCTTCAACATCGATCACATCAAATAGGTCAATGGATTTTTCTGGAATAAACTTAGATATTTTATTATATAAATATTCTTGACCAGGCTTCTCACCACCATCAGGCGGACTATTGATCGTCTTTATTCTTATAAGCTCAGAAAGAGTTGTCAGTATATCATCTCTATTTTTACCAATCCAATCATCTATAATTTCTGCGTTCATAGTCTATATAACCTCCCATTATTTTTTATAGAATAATCTTTTCCCTCCTATATGATGTTAATTGTTTAAGTCCTTTTTCAGTAACCAACACACCATCCTCATATCTCAGACCATTTATCCCATCACAATCCATATTTTTTACATAGATCCAGGACTCCATTAACTATTTTCTTATCAACGCCTTTTTCAGGTCTTGGCATGTGCTCGAAATATGATGGTGCTGATGCCAGCTCTAAGTATCTAAAACCTGCTTTTGCTATTCCTTCCATAGCTTCAACGCCATTGAAATTAGGATAAGTCGAAGTCACAACTCCTATAGTGTTTTTCATTTTTTCCCCTTTCAAATTAAGTTAAGATATTCTAGTATTTTTCTATAATACCGATTTAAGGCAATATTCTTTTAGTCAATCCCTGGGGGTACATCATTTGCTGACAAAAAGCTTCTGCATATGCTACACCAGCCTGAAACCCCCTGAATTTTGCAACTGCCCTAATAAATTCCGGAGCATCACTGTCATGCATTTCTTTGAGCCATCCCAGCTGAGATTTCATTTCTAGCATCATCTCAATTTTTGTATCAATAGTCTCAGAAATATCAACGTACTCTGTAGGCTTAAAATTTATTCCAGCAAGGGTATCCATATAATATAAATATGGCAGTCTGTCAGTTGGTGGATATTCTGTCTTCCATAATTTAAGGTTTGCAAGGTAAGAAGCTTCAAAAACAAGCTTGCTCACATTGACATGGTCTGAATGATAATCTCCCGGATACTGAGTTATCAGAAGATCGGGATTGGCTTGCCTTATTACATCTATTATTTTTACTCTGGAATCCAGGTCTAAAACTACTTCACCATCAGACATCTGGCCCCAAATCGAAGTTGCTCCTATTATTCTTGCAGAATTTTTAGATTCACTTCTTCTGATCTTAGCCAATTCTTCTGAAGTATGAATCATGCTACCTTTATTCCCATCACAAACATGACATATGAATATTTCATGTCCTTCCTTGCCGTAACGTGCAATTGTTCCTGCACAAAGAAGTTCCACATCGTCTGGATGAGCGCCGATTGCAAGTATTCTCATAATAATTCCCTCTTAAATAAAACATCATTCTGATTCAAATCGGATTTTTTATTCGCTCCAACTTGCCCATTTTCTTCCAACATTTGCTACAATAATCCAGATGGAAATTCCTATTATTGAAACCAAAAGGATAGTTGCAAAGAAATTTGACATTCTTGCAAGGGCAGAATAATATGCTATTTTATGACCTAATCCTGATTTACCACCAACCATATCTGCTCCAACTGCAGTAATAAGACCAAAAATACCTCCAACCAGAAGACCTACATTGATCATGGGAAGAGCAAGAGGGAAACGAATCTTTCTAAATATTTGAAAAGTAGTCGCACCGTAAGATTTTGCAAGAGCGATCTTAGCTAAATCTGTTTGTCTGAAACCTGTTACTGAGTTGATCATAACCATTGGACCTACAGCCAATGCAACAGCTATTATTCTTGGCCAGATATTAAATCCAAGATTAATCATAAGTAGAGGGATTAATGCTATCGTTGGGGTTGTTATTATTAAAATTATGTAAGGAGTTATTATTTTCTCAAGAAATGGGATCTGGACAAGAACAGCAGCCATAATAAGTCCTATTGAAGCTCCTATCAAATATCCAGAGGTAAGAGATGATAGTGTATATAAAAAATCTGGATATATATTTGGGAAAGAAGTTACCAGTGCAACTACAATCGCGCTAGGTGTGGGAAAGACAAACTCTGGAACTTCTAATAATCTAACCAGGAGCTCCCATCCACCTAAAATAAAAACTGCTACACCTAAAATACCCAATATTTGCTTCCGCCCATGTATTTTTACTGCAGACACTGTTGCAGATATGTCTAAGCTGCTACCCTGTTTATGATGATGCTCCTCTTCTTCAAAATCTGGTACTTTGTTTTTTAATTCTTCTTCATAATTACTCATAAATATGCTCCTGTATTATTTTAATATTTTATCTTATATATTCTACATATATTTATTATTTTGTTTTAATTCTATATATAGATTCAATAATACTCTATTATCAGAAATTAATTTTATATTAAGTTATTGTGCTATAAGCCTGACTTTCATATGCTCCAGCTATTTTTTGTTTCTTTACATCCTCTACAATTTTCCTCTTAATTTTTGCTACAATGTCAAAAAACATTTTATCCATTGTTATGCCTTCCGGACGAGGTCTTGGTAGATCGATTTTGAATGTCTCTGAATTAATTGCCGGTCTGGGAGTCATAACATACACTGTATCTGCTAGATAAACAGCTTCTTCAATTCTATGTGTAACAAACACTATAGTTTTTTTTGTCTCTTCCCATATTTTCAAAATAAGAGTATCCATTTCATCCCTTGTATAAGCATCAAGAGATCCAAAAGGTTCATCCATTAACAGTATCTTTGGGTCATATGATAATGCTCTTACAATTGATGCTCTTTGCTGCATGCCTCCGGAGAGTTCTTTTGGGTAACTCTTTTCAAATCCATCTAAGCCTACACTCTTGATTAATCCTTCAATGTGTTCTTTGTAATCATCTAGCTTTTCTCGCATTATCTCAAGCGGGAAATAAATATTATCAACTAAATTCCTCCAGGGTAAAAGATTTGACTGCTGAAAGATTATACCCACATCTTTTCTTGGTTTTTCTATTTTTTCTTCCATTATTAATGCTTTTCCTGATGAAAACGGGTGTAGCCCTGTTAAACCCCAAAGAAGGGTTGTTTTTCCGCAACCACTCGGCCCTACTATAGCCACAAATTCCTCCTCTTTTATTTTAAAAGAGAAATCTTTTATAGCGGGTACAGGTTCTTTTTCAGTTATATAGGTTTTACTGACTTTTTCTGCAACAATAACATATTTATTTTCCATAAAAACTCCTTAATTATATAAAAGCTAATAGCCCATTTTAAGCATTATGGGCTATTAGCTTGCTACTACCTATTGTACAATTATTAATAGATAATGATTTCAACATTTTAATTATTTTTACCACTTCCCCATACCCTCTACCTCTTTCCCGGTAACAGTTAATTCAAAACCTTCTGCATCAGCTTTAACTTTTGCTTTATCAAAGTCATTTATCCCAGAAACCAATTCATTTGTTGCAACATCATCAAATGAAAGATGGTTCTCTGTTTGCCCTAACTCAAAAACTATGTCTAGATATGTATTCCATGTATCAGGAGCTTCACCATATCCACCTAGTTCTCTGTCACTGCCTGTATACAGCCAGTGCAGTTCCTGAAGTGATGCAATTGCAAGTTGGGGTTCCATCTGTTCTCTAACTGTAGCAAACTTTTCATATACAATTTGAGCTGCTGCACGGGGATTATGA
>PVMK01122482.1_pt1 | contig 10268 bp, 8 predicted proteins | sample 1853481 | NCBI WGS metagenome assembly PVMK01 (sample SAMN08533507, study PRJNA380276) | Marine sediment metagenome, whole genome shotgun sequencing project. | reverse complement strand
GCATTTTAAAGAGATGTCGACGCATGGAGGAGCCGGTTACGTCAAGTGGGCGGACGATACGGGGATTCTGGCAACGCGTAATTTTAGAGAGAATACCTTTGAGTATGCAGAACAAATCGATGGGAAAAATCTGAAAGATAAAATTACCGCTTCCCACGGCTGTTTTCGCTGTCCCGTCCGGTGCAAGGCCGATCTGGAGTTCAAAGACGGCAGATTCAAGGGCCAAAAAGGGGTAAGACCCGAGTTCGAACCCATGCTGGCCCTGGGAGCCAGGTGTGGTTTGAGTGATCTGGACACACTGGTCTACCTGGATAACCTGTGTTCCCGTCTGGGCATTGACAGTATTTCGGCCGGAGGTGCAATTGCATTTGCCATGGACCTCTTCGACAGAAAAATCCTTACCTTGGAAGATACCGGCGGTTTGGACCTGGCCTGGGGTAACGGGAAATCCATGGAAGTTTTGATCAGACAAATGGCCTCCGGGGAGGGACTGGGTGCCATTTTATCCAAAGGTGTTCGCCATGCCGCCCGGATCATCGGCCGCAAGGCCGAACATTATGCGGCCCACGTCAAGGGACTTGAAATGGCCGGCTATCACCCCGATAACATCATGGGTACGGCGCTGGGATATGCCGTGGCCACGCGCGGGGCCGATTTTAACGATGTTTATGCTACCATGGAATTCCAATGGATTCCGGAAGCGGAATCGAAGGAGTTCGGAGCCCCTCAAGCTGCCGATCTTAAATCAATCCATGGCAAAGCCGAACTGGTCCGGCGGGCCATGATTGTCGGCAATGTTCTGGATTGCCTTGGCTTGTGTAAAGTGCCTGCATTGTGTCTCATTTGTTCATACGATATGGTAGCTGAAGCCGAACTGACGGCTGCATTGACGGACACGCCGGTTGCGGTTGCCGATCTTTTTGCCGCCGGGGAGAGAGCCGTCAACCTGGAAAGGCTTTTAAACCTGCGCTACGGCGCCAGCGAGGCGGATGATCGCCTGCCGGATATGTTTTTTGAAAAAGACTATAACGCCGGACAACAGCCATCGAAGCCCCATGAATGGATGGAGCCCATGAAACAGGAGTTTTATAACATCATGGGCTGGGATGAACAGGGCCGGCCGACTGCTGAGAAATTGGCGGAACTTGGGATCGTATCGTAAATGACGAAGGACGAAGGACGAGTGACGAGTGACGAAGGACGAAGGACGAGTGACGAGTGACGAAGGATGAAGGACGAGTGACGAGTGACGAAGGACGAATGAAGAAGGACGAGTGACGAAGGACGGAATCGCTTTGCTCTGTCTTTTTATATGAAATGATGCGCCGCTGACGGATTCAGATTTCACGTCTCCGGCGGAGCACCCTACTGATCTGTTCCAGGTTCAGGGTTCAAGGTTCAAAGTTTACAACCGATAGAAATTGCTCTAATATTGATTGAAATCCGGAATACCTGGCATAACCAATTGGGTGAAACGGCTTCCGGACCACGATTAATACAAGATCCCCTCGATATGAGCTGTGTGCGCTTTTTCAACCCGGAACGCTGAACTCCCTGGCCCAGACCTGACTTTACGTGGCGCAAGTAGTTGGATGCATAGTTGGGAACCTGACACGGGCCGTAATATGATCTTATAAGTCGCACCAGGGCGGGCTGAACCGCTCAACCTATATGTCACCTCAACTTCCATTCCGGGTTCCGTTTTTCGAAAAAGGCGGCGACTCCCTCCTTGGCGTCATCTGTGGTGCAAAGACGTGCAAAGGCCTCGTTCATGTATTCGAATGCTTTATAGTAATCCAAATCGGCGGCTGCATAAAATGCTTTTTTGCTGATTTGTACGGCTATTGGGCTCTTGCGGGCTAAAAGAGCTGCCCATTTGCGGGTTTCCTCTGCCAGATCGTCTTTTGGTACAACCCGGTTCAAGAGCCCCATATTCATGGCTTCGGGGGCTTTTATCAAATCACCGTAGAGCAGCAACTCAAGGGCGCGTTTTCTGCCGACTGAACGGGTCACCGGAACCACCGGACCGATGCAGTTGAGCCCAACGTTGATGGCCGTCAAACCAAAACGTGCGTTGTCGGCGGCAATCGCCAGATCGGCGGCCGCCACCAGGCCGGCCCCGTTTGCTGCGGCCACGCCTTGCACCTGTGCAATCACGGGCTTGCTCATACGGCTGATGGTCACCAGCGGTTTCTCCATATGTTCGATCCAGGCCTTGTATTCCGTGGCGGTTTTGCCGGCAAGTTCGTTAACGTCGATGCCGGCGCAAAACGCTTTGCCCGCACCTTTGAGGATGATGACTCTTACGGTTGTCTGCGCGTCTAATTCTTTGAGTGCCTGGACGAGTTCTCCGGCCAGGGGGGTGTTGAAGGTATTGAGTTGTTCGGGACGATTCAGTGTTATTTCGCCGACAAAGTCAGCGCCAATTTCAACGATAATATGTTCATAGGTCATGATTTATTCCTCTCTTGTTCACTATGTGGATCGGCAGAACCCGGGATGTAGCTATTCCGCACCCAAAGCTTCCAGGTCGGCGAGATCTTTTTTTCTTCCCACAGCCCTCTTGTTCGTAATAAATTGTTCGTGCCCGATATAGTGGACTTGAATATCGCCGTATTTTCCCGGAGCCCGATGGGAAAAAGCTTCATTCCATGATACTCCGCTTATTGAGGTAATGATGTCAATTCTGACCGGAGGGACCCCCAGCTGTACAACCTGCCCGGGTTTTTCAAAATCCTCTGCTGAAAGGCCAACCGACCCGAAGCCAAACTCCTCGAGGGCCGACATGATGCGTCCAGCATTATCAGAGTCCGGCTTGACAAAAATGTCAATGTCACCGGTATAACGCGGGGCTCCGTGAAAAGCCAGAGCATAGCCTCCGACAATAATATATTCAACCTTGTGCGCGTTGAATAACTCGAGCAGATCTTTGAAGTCTTGCTGTATTTCCATGGTACTGCCTTCGTAAGTAGTCTACTGTCGCAACGCGTTCCTCAGGTGGCCTACTTAACCAATAGGCCAGATCCTCTCTAATCGAGGAGAAATCATCCATATTACATTTTTTTACAAATTTCTGAATCATTTCTTTAACCCAACCATTCAAATTTTCACCTTTTTCTTGTTTTGAGTCCTTTCTGACCCAAGCTTGTTCTCGTGTAATGTGAATTATTGTTTAAAAATATAATAAAGTCAATCAAAAGAGATAGAGAGTGTATGGGTTGGACGGAGTAAATGATTTGAGCAAGGCGGGAACCAATAAAACTTAAAGGCTCATAATATTCTGTGAAAATCCGTGGTGAACTGATACCTGTTTAGTCATTTTGGTCTTTCTTTATCCCCAGAACTTGACGACAGTAGCGGATACTACGTTCAATGGTCTCCTTTTCCATTCGCAAAGCTTGCTGCATGTTAACCAGTGGTATTTCCATCTCCGTCTCGATGTTGATCCGACGCATACTCGACTTTGTCTTAATGATCTCATAGGCGCGTTTCATATCGATGTCGCCTTCTCCCACGGCTGCCCCCGTGAGCTTGAAGCCGTATCTCTGGAACTCGATACGGTCGTCTCTGAAATGGTTCGTGTAAGCCCGTGGTGCCAGGTTTGCAATGGCCTGCATGGGGTCTTCCATGACCATCAGGGCATTGACGGTGTCGATGCAGGCACCGACCACCGGACTGCCCACCAGATCCAGCAGCCACAGGATCTCTTCAGAAAAGCTGTCGCAATGGTTCTCCACCGCGATTCTGATTCCGGCAGCGTCAGCTTTCGGTGCCGAAGCCTTCAACCGTGAGGCAAAAGATTTCATTTGTGCCGTAACTTCCGGATGGAAGCGACTGGCGGAAACCGGTCGCGGGCGCTTTAAATCCATGCTGACTTTGACGATATCCGCCCCCAGGCTCCCGGCTGTTGCAATGGCCTCATCGAGATCATGCTGAATCCCGATGCCCATGCCGCCCATATCCATGGAAAAATTGTATTCAAGGTAAAGTCCGTGTTCTTTGGCGGCGGCGTTGACTTCATTCAGATAGGACGCATCCAGGTTTTCAAGTACGCCGTCATCCAGATGGAGGCCGTCGAGACCCAAGCGAACCGCTTCATCAAAGAGTTCAAATGTGCTCATCTGCCTGGGCCAGGGCAGTTTAAAATCAGCCCATGCCTGGCCGATACCATGAAGATGAAAACTGTAGGTATGTAATCCCAGCAACATATTATCGCCCATGGATGGTCCGAATAAAACCCAACTCGGATAACCGAAAATATTTTGTTAGATAAATCCTTCGCAAACATGATGTGATTTCAATAAAATAGGTACTAAAGCAGAATGTTAAATTTTTTACGGATTAATTTGTCGATTTCTTTCGGAATATATGATTTCTCTTTGTCGGCAAGAATGGCTTTCGCAATCTCCCGTGCGCGTACTCTTGCGTCCCTGGCACCATCGTTTTCCCACTGATCCCGGCTCTTTTGGTCAGTGATACCGTTACCGATAAAATATTCCGTTCGTATGTGCTCCAGGGTATGGGTTGCAGTCATGAAGTTACCTCCCGGGTCCTTGGGAATCGATAACCTCCAAGGCCAAATGTTCGGCATCCACATCGATCCCTTTTAGTACTTTGCAGCACATGCCGATGATTTCATCATCCATTACGTACTGCTCATGCGCCACAGTCAGCATCGATTCCAGCATTCCCGCGCTGTGATGCACGTAGTTGGAACCACCCATTACCGCCAGAAGAGAGCTGAACGTCTTTTCCCAACCAGCCTGTGCATCCGGCATTTTTGAATCGGTCAGTCCGGAAGAGTTGTAGTTGGGCACTTTTATATGGTGGGCCATCTGATGAATGGCTGCATTCATCATTCCGAACTCAACACCGCCGCCCACATATCCCATGGTTTTCATATCGGCCATGCCGGGGATACCGCCGTAGAGCAAAGGTGCACCGGGATTCGTCAATTGACAGATGCAGATTCCGGCAAGTTGTTCAGCATGCAGCTGCGCCAGCGTACCGGCCATGGTCATGGGGGAGGTTGAGCCGGACATTGGAGCCGATGAGAGTGCCACCGGGATTCTGTTTCGAATGGCTTCCTGCATGATTCGGGTAGACTGGGTGCAAAGTTTTAAAGGGCTGATGGCAAAGCATGTGATCACTGAAACAAAGGGTTTGTCCTGAAAGTTTTTTTTGCTCCCTGCTATCATTTCCGCAAGCTCGAAGACCTGGTGCAAGCCGGCCTCATCTTTAACACCCGTCATAACATGTTTGTCAGTTGCTTTCAGACAGGCGTAAACCATATTGACATCATAATCGGTTTGCGGAATATCTGCAGCAACACAGGGCCGCACAAAAAAGTGAATATTATCCAGGCAATCCACCAGCCTTGCAATCTGATAAAGATCGTTCAGCGTAGTGGATCGGGATTTACCGGTTTCGAGATCAAGTATATTGATAGCCGCTCCTCCGGTACCCAGGTGAACATTGTGTTCGGCAAGATCCAGATCGTATTCACCATTACGGCTGAATAGTATCACCTGATGCGGCGCTTTCTCTGCCTGTTCAATGATCAGCTCTCTGGGGAAAGTAATCCGGGCGCTGTCCCGATCAACCTGGACGCCGGCCATATCCAGCATGGCCAGTGTGTCATCGAGCCCTTTTTCATAGGTAACCCCTGTCTGTTCAAGAATGGTCAGGGAGGCGTTGTGAATAGTCTCGATGTTTTTCCTGGAAAGCGGTTTATAAAGACCTCCGGGAAGACCTTTCAAATCCATTCTTCACTCCTTAAATTACAATAGATGGAATTCATTCAATTCCTGAATTCCTCAATCCTTGAATCCCTGAATTAGACCCATGTTCAATTTTCATGCGATTCTACGGCATTTAAAGAGTTACAGCCATTTTTTCAAGCTACATGACGAGGTCTGGAGCTATCTCAGCTCCTTTTCACCCTTTTGTCGAATTGCTTTCAAAGCGGCCACTGTCTTGTCCGGCAGCGAAGGCGCTGCATGATTTTTGACGATATCTTCAAGTTTTTCCTGAATTCGGGTGGCCAGATCTTTGGCGCCTTGATCTTGCCAATCCTCATAGGCCGATCGAGTCATCAGGCCGGGCACCCAGAGCTCGTTTTTGAAATGGTCATAGGTGTGATTCTGATCAAGAAAATGCCCGCCGGGGCCGACATTTTCTATCAGCTCGCGGGCCAGGGTTTCCTGGTTGACCTCGATTCCTCGTATAAATCGCTTGGCCATCCCGATGTTTTCGTTACCCAGAATTAATTGGGCGGTGGAACAGACCATACCGTTGTCCATATACCCCACGTCGTGGATAAGGTTGAGTCCGCTCAAACCCTGGGCCAGGATGGAGAAAGCGGATTCCGACCCGGCCTGGGCATCCAGCGCTTTTGAGTCGGTCGCTCCCGCCAGCCCCCAGCTGGGAAGCCCGAAGGATTGCGCCACCTCGGCCTGGGCTGCAAGGGCAAGACTCATTTCCGGGGCGGCGATGGACAGGAGGCCGGCGGTCATATCAAAAAGGCCAAAATTGCAGCCCAGACTGCAGGGGCACCCGGGCTTGCGCAGCTGAGCCAAAACCAGGCACATCAGCGCTTCGGCGGTACCCTGGGCAATAGCTCCGGCCAGAGTTACCGGGGCTGTCGCACCAAATTGCATCGTGGGTCCTTGAATTTGAGGCAATGCAAGATCCGCGCAGACGAACAGACGATCGATGACATCCGCCGGAAAGACCAGCGGTGAGATCGGCTCGGGATAAAAAATAAGAAAAGGCCGCTGTCGAAGATTATCGATTCCGCCGGCGACTTCGGCGGCCATTTCAAAAACGAGTTCCACACCCCGGGGCGTATATCCTAGAAAAACAATGGGCTTGGTTGTGTTGGTCACAACAGCCTCGAACTCGTACAAGTCGGCGGCTGTGGGCGGGACATCCTGGACGGACCCCATCGGCATGACCCAGTCGATATTCTCTAAAGCATCGGCTACCTTGGCTCCTATGGCAATATCCGCCACGCCAGTAGGGTGAATTTCACCGGTTAACGCATCTTTGGTACGCGGGCTGGCAGTGGATGTGCCGTAGTAGCTTTTGCGACCCTCGACTTCCATGGCCCGTTTGCCTTCGCGATCATAGATTGTCCAGCCTTTGGGGGTAGTACTGAGACATTCGGCAACGATGTGTTCCGGTACTTTAACAATTTCGTCGTCGACCAGAGCACCCGCCTGCTTCAGCATTTTGCGGGCGCCTTCGTGATAAACCTTGAAACCCACCTTGGACATTACTTCAAAAGCCGTGCGCCTGATTTCTACGATCTGGTCGTCGGTGAGCACCCGGAACGAAACCGATCTTTTCTCAATTGAACCTGTCTGAATCATAATTCCTCCTGACAATATCTTGACATATTTGCCTCAGGTTACTAACTTCCCCAAATAAAAACTAATTTATAAATAAATTCGGTAAGGAGATCAAGATGAAAATACTCGTAGGTTACGATGGATCCAGGGCGGCTGAAAAAGCTCTGGAGCTTGCCAAACATCATGCGAATGCCTTTAACGCCGAAATTTATCTTCTGACCTCATTGGAACAAGGTCCTACGCTGCTAAAAGACGATATCGAAAAAGCCGAAGACGACCTTGAAGGGTTAAAAAGACCGTTCAATTCAGATGGTATTCACTGTGAAACCGACGTCGTCGTCAGTCACCTGTCTGCGGGGGAAGATCTGGTTCAATTTGTACAAGACAATAACATCGATGAAGTCTTTATCGGAGTAAAAAAAAGGTCTAAAGTTGAAAAACTGGTGTTCGGTTCCACTGCTCAATATGTCATTTTAAACACTCCATGCCCGGTGATTGTGGCTAAATGAATATGTCTAAGTGGTGGCTGAATGTATCACCGGATCAATTTTAGCTAATTCCTCAATAGTGATATGGCAGAGTATGCGATGGCCATGCTCTGAATTTCGCCAGGGAGGTACCTGGGTTTTGCAGACTGTTCCGCCATCCGGCAACATGTCATGCCGGCGGGGACACCGGGTATGAAAGCGGCACCCATTGGGCGGGTTCAGTGCACTGGGTACATTGCCACTGAGTCGAAGGTTCTTCTGCTCTACATCCGGGTCCGGGATGGGAACCGCCGACAGCAACGCTTCGGTGTAAGGATGGTATGGCGGCGAGTAGATGGCATCGGCCGGACCGATTTCCACAATTTGTCCCAGGTACATAACGGCAATATCATCTGAGAAAAAGCGGACCACGCTTAAGTCGTGGGCAATAAAAATCATCGATGAGCCGAAAAGCTGTTGAATCTCCAAAAGCAGATTGATAACCGCTGCCTGAACCGATACATCCAGGGCGGACACCGGTTCATCACAGATGATCAGATCGGGCCGGCTGGCCAACGCCCGAGCAATACCAATACGCTGTTTTTCGCCACCACTCAGTTGCCGGGGGAGGCGTTCGTAGTAAGTAGCAGGGAGACGTACAGCCTTGAGGAGCCTGATGACCTCACTCTTGACCTGGTTTTTGGGCACGGTCTTGAATCGCTTTGATGGGCCGGGCGATCTGAAACCGACGGAATAAGACGGGTTCAGGGTGGAGTCGGGGTTTTGGAACACCATCTGCATTTCCTGAATCAGTTTGGTATCCCGCACCGACACCGGCCGGGTAACATCGAATCCCATAAACTCCACCGTGCCATCAGTCACTGCCTCCAGGCCGATAATTCCCTTGACCAGAGTGGATTTGCCGCAGCCGGACTCGCCCACGATACCCAGCGTCCTTCCCTTTGCAATTCTTACGCTCACATCATCCACGGCTTTCACAAATTTCTTTTCACCCAGGCCGAACATGCTGACCACGGAGCTCGATTCCTGAGGATAGTATATTTTGAGGTTTTCAAATTTGAGCAGATCTTCTTTGGGAGCTTCGGTTTGTTCCACTGCTTTCTTTGGAACTTTTCGTCGCCTTTTAGTTCGGGCGCGATCTTCAATTTCCAGGGCGTAGATACAGCGCGCCAGGTGCTCGGCGTAATTTCCGTAAAGCCCGGCCGGGCTTTACGGCAGTCTTCCGTGACATAATCACAGCGCGGTGCAAAAATGCACTCGGTCTTTGATCTCTCAACCGGCGGCGGTACACGGCCCCGAATGGGTTGGAGCAATGACTCCAGCTTGCTGTCCCCGAGCCGAGGTACGCAAGCCAGAAGTCCCATGGTATAGGGGTGGCGGGGATTTCGAAAGACCTCCACCAGGGCCCCGCTTTCCACCATCTGTCCGGCGTACATCACACAAAGATAATCACTGACCCGGGCTACCACGCCCAGGTTGTGGGTGATGAAGATATTGGCCGCATTGAAATCCTGTTTGAGCTCCTCGAGCAAATCCAGCACGGCGGCCTCTACGGTAACATCCAGCGCTGTTGTAGGTTCATCCATGATCAGCAGGGCCGGGTTGTTGAGCATCGCCATGGCAATCACAATCCGCTGCTGCTGGCCGCCCGAGATCTGGTGCGAGTAGCGAGTCATGACGTTTTCCACATCCGGCATATTGACCCGCCTGAGCATCTGGATAGATCGTTCCCAGGCCTCTTCCCGGGAGATATCCCTGTGGCAGGTCAAGACTTCGGCAAGCTGTTCGCCGAGTCGCAACGATGGGTTAAGGGCCTGCATGGGATCCTGAAACACCATGGCGATCCGGTCACCTCGCAGCTCTTTGAGTTCTTCCTGTGACCGGCCCACCAGTTCCTTTCCCTGAAAGCGGATACTGCCATCAACAATTTTGCCATTGGATCCGAGAAAATTAACAATCCCGAAGGCGATCGTACTCTTGCCGCAGCCGGATTCACCCACCAGCCCAACGGTTTCGCCTTCCCCAACCTTAAAGGAGACACCTTGAATGGCCTCCACATCACCTTTGCGGGTTTCGTAGGAAATTTGGAGATTTTCTACTTCCAGGACGGTATTATTTTCTGAAGTGCTGGATTCTTGCATCAGTTGTGCTCAGTCTTTCAAGTAAAGAATTATCTAGATTGCTATAGTAATGGAATGATGGGGTATTGGAGTTGAAAAAAGGATGCATCTTATTAAAGTATTCATTTCTCCGGTACTCTATTACAGCGCAACTCCCAAAATTTATGACTTCCTAAAATACTTTCATTTAACAACGGACGACCGACAACGAACCACTGACATCACTGATACCGCATAGACTCTTCCCGTAATCCATCGGCCAGCAGATTCAGACCAACAACCAGAGAAGCAATGGCTATACAGGGCCA
>PVMK01183983.1_pt1 | contig 10269 bp, 12 predicted proteins | sample 1853481 | NCBI WGS metagenome assembly PVMK01 (sample SAMN08533507, study PRJNA380276) | Marine sediment metagenome, whole genome shotgun sequencing project. | reverse complement strand
TTATCTTTACTTCTTTCAGTAAATTTTGATAAACCGGGAACCGATTGTTACTGTCTGTTGTCGTAATCCATCTCTTTTTGATTTTACAAATCAACCCCTCTTGCTTCATGATCCTCTGTACACGTTTGTGATTAATTCTTAACCCATCACGATTCAGTTGTGCAGTCACACGCCTATACCCATAACGCTCGTACTCTACAACGATCTTCTCTATCCTGTCCCGTATATCAGCATCTTCTTTTCCCTTCTGAAGCCCCTTTTCCCCTTTGTAGTAATAGTTGCTCCGTGCCATGTTCAGCATTTCGCACCCCCGTTTGACCCCTCCAAACTCCTGCCGGTGATCGGCAATGAATTCTCTCTTCTCTTTTGCAGTGTATGTTCCATGGCTTTTTTTAATAACTCTTTGTCCATGGTTAACCTGCCGACCATCTGCTCCAGATCCTGTATCTTTGCCTCAAGCGATTTTACATTCGCTGACTTGCCTTCCACAAGCTTACCCGCGCTATATCGTTTTTTCCAATAACTAATGAGCCCCGTGGAAATTTCATGTCGCCTGCTTAATTGTCCCATTGTCGCTGACCCGCTTACCAGTTCTTCTACTATTTGCCTCTTGAATGCTGTACTGTATGTCCTTCTTGCTCTCATAACGAGTTCCTTTCCGCCTTAAGCACATTCCAATGGAAAATCGGTTCCACAGAATACCACAGAATCGATTATCTCAAGACAACATATATCCGAGTACTCCCTGAAAACTACTATCTCTCCCTTGTATGTCCTTTATGGCTTTTTACACTCGTCAGTATTCTAACCTTTTTTAGTTTCGTGTCCAGTTAGAGGGGGTCACTCCAATATAGACTAAAGTCTGCACTTCGCTGATTTATTTTCTGAGTGAAGATTTGAAACGGTAATCGTTGGATAGTGCTCCTGTCAGACTTGAAGGTTCTACCTGCTAATGTTCCTGCCAGATACTGTCTTCATTCATAAAACTTACATAAATCATTGAACAACTCATCTAACTTGACATCGCTCATAATCCTACTATTTGTATTCATAGAAAGATATTTCGGATGTATTTCAGCAAAAACATCGTCCCCTTTTTTACAAAATAAAAAAAATTGGTGATAGGGGTCAAACAAACAAGCCCCATATTTCTGACTAATTGTATCTGCAATTATTATTTTGCTATCTGTTAATTTTGATTTTGCATCTATAGTGTACTGTTTCTCTTCTCTAATTGTTGTTTCTGGATTCTTAAACCATTTTACTAAATTTTGCTCAGGAACAGAAAAGTATATTTTTTCATCAGTTAATCCTATAAATCTAAAATCACCTTTCGCATAATCCTTATTTCTGAGTAATTGAGATACAATTGCTTCATCAAGCTCTCCATATGACTTACTTTCATCAATGATTTCTTGGATAAAACCCATCACTCTCTCCTTGATTAATAAAGTTTCATTACACGCAGTATTCTAATAAATATAATCATGTAGTTTGCTTTGTAAATATTATCTAATATTTCTGATAGTTGATTATTCATAGGATCATTTTATCATGATATTATGATATTCCAAAATATTAAGATAACTTGTTTCTAGGGTCACGTCTACATCTTAAACGGGCAATTCACGCAGACAAGTTTAAGGTGTACGGGCTGTTGCCCAAATCAATTTTTCAAAACAGAATCATTTGACCATACACATTAAATTCTCTGAAGAGGTAATGCCTCATGATACCGCAAGCTGTAAAATGTACTGCTTATTGCTGCAATCAGAGGCGATACCGTCTTCATGAAAAGGGTTTTAACCTTCATATCTATTACTGCTATACTTTTCGTAGGGCTTAAAAACATTCTTTATCAAGACCTGAATGTTCTGAATCGTGCAAGTCAGATATTCCTGAATCCGCATTCTCCATAATCCTCGCCACCGCGCCCTATCAAAATCATATCGTGTGCTTCTTGCAAAGGAGCGCTCCATCAGGTGCTGCCTTGTTTTTATGTCACGTTTCGCTTTGGGAGATCGGCTTGCTTCTCGCATTATATCAAGTTCACTTTGCCGAAAGTGCCGCTTCAGTGTTCTGCCCGATTTGTTCCGGGTACATTGCTCTCTTAATTGACATGCCGCACATACTTTTTTCGGAGCGGCATAATCTCTACTCTGTCGATCCTTGTGTAACGATTTCGGCTTAAGCACATTGCCAGCTGGACAGTTATAGACATCTCTTTCCGGGTCATACTGAAAGTGGTCTTCATTAAATATTTTCAGTTTTCTTACCCTTTTATCAGACGCTTTTCGTAAATCAGGTACATGCGCCTGTATCCCACGATCGTAACAGGCAAGAAAATTATCGATAGTGCCGTACTTACTGTCAGCCACTACTGTATCGGCAGTTACACTCGTAGTCATCTTATGTTGTTCCAACAGTTGAATCATTAAGTGAGCTTCGTTTACATCACCCGGCGTCGCATCTGTTGCTGTAATTATTTCGTTTTGCCCCTCAACGGCCCGATGCACCTGGTAAGAAAGTTTGGGCTTACCACGATTGACTATGGCTGCGTCAGGATCAGTGCTTGAAATATAACGATTGTTTTTCTTCTCATATCTTCTGGAAGGGTCAGTGCTTCCCTCTTGGTCTTCCAAGCGGGATTCCAGCTTCTTGTAGTTCTTATGTAACTGGTGTTTCAGGTTTTTTGTGTCCAGGACGGAATTGTTTGAGGCATTAGCATCTATAAGGCTGGAATCAATGAATATCTTTTTCCCGTTTACCATCCCGGCTTCAACGCATTGCAGTACAATTCGTTCGAAAAAGCTCTGGAATATCTCCACTCCCCATTTCTTTCTCGCTTTGGATAATATGCTGTGATTGGGAATTTCAGAGTCAAGGTCATAATCAAGAAACCAGAGCCAATCAAGTCGCTCTGGTAAGGTATCCATCAATTCCCTTTCTGAGCGGACATTATAAAGAACCAGCAACAGCATTAACTTCAATATAACCGGCGGAGGGACTGACACATTGCCTTTTGTACCGTAACGGTCTTTGACTTCATCATAAGAAAAATCAAAGTCAATGTGTTCTCTGATTCGCCTTAACGGATGATTCGCTCTAACCCGTTTGTCTATATTGATTCCGATATAGAACAAACTGCTTTGAGGTGCCTCCTGCATTCCCATCATAGTTTTTGTCTCCCTTTATTATGATTGATGCAGTAATTATAACTTTATTCATTTATCGGATTCTATAGTATTTGGGCAACAGCCCGATCACTTTTGACACTATTTCCAATGGGACACCATTTCGGCTTGCGTATGTGGCTGAATGTCTTCTCAGATCATGAGGGGTTATCTTAAGATTTAATTTCTTCCCAAGTTTACCTATTAATGGGTCGTTGGGGTTGGGGATCTTTTAAGATTATTTAAATGGAGATAGCAATATTTGCCCGAATTTTGTTGACTTATCAGAATAGCCAATGAAATAGGGGCGGCTGGACTCCGTTGACTTTCCCCTATTATCATCCACATTATAGCAGTATCAAGCCTTCAAATTTTAGACATTTTCTTTATTGTAAACTTAAAAAGTTTCGGATGTAATGCATGCGATTATATGCGCAAGTGTGCAAGTATGAACGATTTTTTCTTGACTAGGTTATTGGTCTCAAGTAAAATATAGCCATATCAATTAGTAATCATTCTTTTAAACGAATTTAATTAATCGTATGAATATATAATTTCGAAGAGGGAGGGTCACCATGAGGCGTAAATTATTTTTCCTAGCATTTATTTTATTCTTACCTATCTTGTTGTTTGGTCTTACTAATACTGCATCAGCGCAATTTGATTATTCCGGCAGTATTGATCTTGACGGAAATGCGGATGGATTTTTAACCGGATCTGGAAGCTGGGGTTCCACAGGCCCTACTTCCCTGAGCTGGGATGTTACATGGGATGGGAATGTCAGTAGTTTAGTGCACTATTCCTATATCTTCCAGGTAAACCAGCACGATATCAGTCACTTTACCCTTGAGCTCTCTGACAACTTCACCGCTGCTGATATTTCCAACGTAACCATCAATGGAAATGCTGGTGCGTGGGACATCAATACATATACTGGTGGCGAAGCACCTCACAATACAATGCCCGGTGATCTCTACGGCATTAAGTTTGACACTAATGAAGTGACAAATGTAACAATTGAATTTGACAGTACGCGCATGCCCGAGTGGGGCGACTTTTATGCACGGTGCGGTTTTCGGAACGAACATCAAAATGGCACGTCAGACTGGAACGGTGCATGGAATAACGGCTTTGCAGCAAGTGAAGCCGCTGGAGCAGGCAATGATCCGGTCGCAGCTGCCAGCGATGGATCGTATGCAAACCATATTCTTGTCCCTGATACTGTCGTTGTACCTGAACCGATAAGTTCATCACTGTTTATTATCGGCGGCAGCCTGTTGGCTGGCAGACGGTTTTTTCGCAGAAAGAAATAAACGTAAAATAATATATGTGATTTTGAAGGCCTGGTTTTGCCAGGCCTTTTTTCTTGCCTTGTTCCCGGGTAAATTGCATAATATCTCATTGCATAATATGACACTTGTTTAAGTGAGGTTATTTAATGAAACATAGTTTTCTTATCTTTATACTTTTTGTTTCAATCACTGCATGCACGGATACGGATAATGAATCCAATAAACTAACCTCCTATGAACAGGGAATCGAACTGGCTGCAGCAGGTAAATTCAATAAGGCCCAAAAATCCTTCACAAAAGCATTACAGGATGAAGAAGACAAAGACACTGCCCGGCAGAGCCTTGACGTTGTGAACAAAATGTTATCGCAGGAATTACATTCCAAAGCTGCGATAGATTTTTTTAAGGGAATACAGTTCAGCAACAAAAGAGAACTGTTACATGCGTTTTCCTATTTCAGCAATGCCATCAGGACCGCACCAGACTTTGCCACTGCCTATTATGAACGGGGCATTGTCAACGGCCTGCTTAATTTATATGATAAGGCAGTCGCAGACTTTTCCCGGGTCCTGGAACTCAATCCGGATGATGTCGCTGCCTACAACAACAGGGGGCTGGCCCGTGCAAGGGGTCTCCAGGAATATCATCAGGCGATTGCAGACTTTACAAAAGCAGTTGAACTGGACCCTCAGTTTGCCGAGGCCTTTGACAACAGGGCCATAGCTTACCAGAAGGCCAGTGATGACAAAGGAAAGGCATGTACTGACTGGAAAAGGGCGTGTGACCTTGACCGCTGCAACAGCTATAATCTTGCTAGACAAAACGGCTACTGCCAATAATGCGCGGTGATGAAGCTCTTTTGACATTTCACTGCATCTTCATTTTCCATTTAACCTTACAATGAGATTCAATTAAATATGTATTATCAATGATCAAACGACCTCCTCAAAAATGAAGACTAGTCGGTAAACTCATCGATATCAATCTTACTCTCTATTTAAAGACAAGCAGGGGAACTATTCAATTCCGGAAGATACAAAATCCAATGATTACCGATTAAAATCTTCACCAAAATAATCAAATAAAGAAGTGCAGCTTTTAGTCTATATTCTATAAAGAACATATATATTTTAAAGATAAGCATTGAATTATCCGAAGTAAATTCATAAGAGATTAAATAAAGGTGGAATATAATTGACTAAAGAAAAACTAAACAATGGAGGCTTGATTAAGCTACTTATATTGCTATGCATTATTTTACTATCATCTTGTGCCTCTACTCATCATGTAGATTACGCCCCTAAACAGAGAGGCAACTATGTTGTCGCCTCATGGTATGGGAAACAATTTAACGGGAAGCTGACCGCATCAGGAAAAAAATTTAACATGTATGCAATGACCTGTGCACACAAGACACTTAAGTTCGGATCAAAACTTCGTGTTACAAACCCTGATAATAATAAATCAGTTATTGTAACTGTTAATGATAGAGGCCCATTTATACGTGGCAGGGATCTGGATTTATCTTATGGAGCTGCAAAAAAGATAGGTATTGTCAAAAAGGGTGTTGCAAGAGTAAAGATGGAACATATCAAGTAATAGAGACATAGAAAATTCAATAATATTTAATAATCTCTCTTGTTTCTACATTACTGTTAATTAATCACAGTTACCTTAGGGTATTATTAGTTATAACCTCCTCGTATCGATATTCTCTTTTTTAGATATTATTTAAGGTTAAATTAATCATCAATAATAGGATATTTTTTGCAATAATGTGATTCCAATTACTTCTTCCTTGGAATAATAAACATAAAATGAGTAATACAACAGTAAAAAGATAGAGCCCCTTATGTCTTGATATTTAATAATATTAATAAATAAAAAGGAGACAAATTACATGAAACAATTATCATATATTCCTATAGTAAGTGTATGTCTGTTTGTTTTATTGACGGGATGTGCATCTTTTCCTCAAATCAATTCAGGTGTTTTTGGAGTTGAGACGGATGATATGCAAGTAAAGGTTGCATTTGGTGATTATGATCGCCGACTTATTCACGATTTCTATAAAATTAATAAGAATAAAAATCGCAAAGGTCTTCCCCCAGGTTTAGCAAAAAAAGAAAAATTGCCTCCTGGTTTGCAAAAACAACTTAAGAAAAATGGGGAATTGCCGCCCGGGCTTGCTAAAAGAAATCTTCCCCATGAGCTAGAAGATAGACTCTCTCCAATTCCACGGGGATATGTCCGATTAAAAATTGGGATGGATATTGTACTCATGAATGAAGAAACTGAGGTTGTCGTTGACATCATATTTGACGTCGGATAAATTTTATAATTATAGAGGAGAAGTATGATTAAAAAACTGACATTAATAGTGCTAATTACTTTTTGTGTATCTATCCTCATGGGCTGTAATACCTTTCGTGGTCTTGGAAAAGATATTGAGAGTTTAGGTGGGGCAATGAAAAAAACAGGAAGTAATTCAGAAAAGAAGAACTAACATGAACACTAATGGAACATATCTATCATCTGCGTGTGGTCAATATATTAAATTGCCAGCCATTATGTTGGCCTTGTCAGCGATGCTTATCATGATCTTTGCAGGTTGCGCTACGGTTGGCTATGACTTTCCTGTTACTAATGTCTCTAATATTGAAATAGGAAAGACCACGCAGGATGAGATACGAATCATGTTTGGTTCTCCATGGAGGGTTGGCATCGAAGACGGCCAGCGCACATGGACTTATGGCAACTATAGTTACGGTCTGTTTGGTACTAAGAACGCAAAGGACCTTGTAATTAGATTCGATGATAGGGACATCGTCGTTTCTTATACATTCAGCACAACCCAGCACAACGAGTAAGCTGATCTGGAAAAGGTTGTATTCTTGAATTGAATACCTGGGTGGTGTCGGGTCTCCATTCTTCAGATAACATAAAAATTCCACTATAAATTATCAATTCAAATATTTATAATTAACAAAACAAACAGGTGACACCACAGACTATATTAGTGGATTGAATAACCATTATAATCATCAGATGCATAGTAGCAAGAGATTGAAATGAATTTTAGCGAGATTGAATCGGCATTCGAATTTGTCAGTATGGACCAGCCATATATGCACCGGGCATACCTGTCAAAGACGACGGGCAAAACATTCTATCAATCAGAGATGAGCGATTTTGATGAACTGCCTGAAGATATATACGAAAATGATGACTATATCGAAATCCCTCATAAGAATGATCTGGGACTGGGACAGCACCTTGTATGGCATTTTGTAGAAAAAGAAATTCCAGGACTTGTAGACAAAGTAAGAAGTTTCTTTTCCCGAAAAGGTGCATATTCGAAATACAAAGCCTTTTTAGAAGAAATCGGACTATTAGATAAATGGTATGAATTCGAAGATGCAAGAGCAAAAGAAGCCCTGCTGCAATGGTGTAAAGATAACGGGATTGAAATTGACAACTGACTAATAGACTTGAAAAGTTCTTTTCACGCTTATGCTGGGGGCAGACTTAAATATTGAGATATCATAATTTCAAACACCAATCCTCACTTATAAATTAATTCTCAAAATACACCTTCTGGTAGGAAATTTATGGTTTTAATGGTTCAGCAGGCAGTCACAAGATCAACAGATTAATAACCTAGAAATAATGCAGCCTGTTCCCGGAGATAGGATACATTGACTTCATCTAAACCTGCATCATAGGTTATCCCCTCAGGAGAAACATTAAATATTGTAGAAAAAATTGTAAGAGACGCAAGATATGAGCCGAGGATGTCCGGGTGGCTTCCATCAGCAGCCCAGAGATCACTTGCAGTAAATGGCAGGGATGAATCATTTGCCACTTCCTGCCATACACTTCCTACAGGGGCTATGGTTCCCCCTGTATTTGATTGATATATTTCATACCCATCTTTCAGGGCCTGGGTATGTCCATCGAATGTGCAGACAAGAGAGTAATAGGCACAATTTTGAGAATCTCCATTTTCTCTTCCCCATGTCTGAAAATAGATAATATTTGTTGAAGCATTGTTAGCTTCGATCAGATCAACCAGGGTTTGAGCATTTGGCAAGCTGCTACTGGTTACATCATTCGGTTTCCAACCCGGTACCTGGCTTTGGTTTTGGAGGACCACATAATCCCAATCCTGTGATTGAATTTTTGAGATGGTATCAGCATTGTTTTTGTGATTAGAAAACCATGCTCCACCTGGCGTGGATTGATCGTATTCAATTAATTTATATACTGATGAAGCCATGTTACTAAGGATATCTGGCAGACTATTAACAGAGGTATAACTGTTTCCGATGAAAAGAATCCTGGTGATATAATTTCCTATAGTTATCGATGTGTCATCATCTGTTTCACTGTTTCCGGAAGGATCATAAGCAATAGCTTTTATACTGAATTCACCATTAGTCTCCAGAGTAGTGTTCCATTCATACTCATAAGGAGATGTTGTGTCAGTTGATACCAGAGAATTATTAATATAAATTTTTACAGAACTAATACCTGAATCATCAGAAGCAGTGGCTGTGATTGTTATTAAACCTGAAAAAGTACCACTTACAGGAGTTGTAATATTCACGGTAGGATTTGTGTTATCTTCATCAGGAGTATTTATGTTATCTTGAACAGGAGGATCTTCAATCATCTCATTCTTTGTCTTTCCACAGCTTAATGTAAATACAACTAGTAACATTAATAACATGAATGTTGCGACTTGTTTTACTTTTTGGATACCCGTTTTATTGTTTTCTACATATATTCCTGTTTTCATAGTCTTCCTATTAAAACCTCAGCTAACATCTTGGACTCATCCCAACTATATATATCGGCATTTTGATTGCGTTATCTTATTAATGAGAAATCTTCGACCCACCCCATAATTTAAAGTTATTTTTTACTTGACACACATATTGACGTATGTTAATATGTTGATATGAAAAAGATAACGGAAATATTCAAGCTTCTTACAGATGAGCACAGATTAAGGATTTTAATGCTCCTTAATAAAAAGGAGTTGAACGTCTGCCAGCTCATGGGCATTACAGGCTCTTCCCAGTCATTGACCTCCAGGAATCTTTCATTACTTTACAGAGGAGATTTCCTTGATGAGAGAAGAGACGGCAAGCTGCGGTATTACAGTATCAGGCAGGATTTGCCAGCAAGGCATAAAGACATATTGGAACTGCTGCAAAGTATGATCAAATCGGATGACTGGTATAAAAAAGACCTTGTGACATTAAAAGAGTGTTCTGAATTTCAGAAAAAAGCAGGCAGATGCGATATGAAGACACTTCAGGAATTTATGAGATTAAAAAAAGAGAATAAATATGATGGAGAATAAAATAATTGACAGGAGACGTGTTTTATGAACCTTTTAAAATGTACCCGCTTATATATAAGGAGAGCTGAGATAAGCTTTGCAGCGAGGCTGGTTTTCCCTGTTATTATCGTATTGATTATTGCAAGCTCTGCAGGGGCAGAAATGGTGTCTTTAAAGCAGGCAATAAATATAGCTCTTAATGACAGTCATGATCTTAAGGCATATTCATGGATTATAGAGGGCCAGCAGAATGATGTTAATGAATCCAGGGGGCATTTCTATCCTAAGGTAAACATTGAAGAAAGATATCTAAGAACTGATAATCCCACCTACGGTTTCATGGCAAAACTGAATCAGGAAAGATTCTCTCAGGAAGACTTTCTGATAAGCAAACTGAATAATCCCGGTGACATTTCCGATTTCCAGACTGTCCTGACTATTGAGCAGCCTATAT
>PVMK01131162.1_pt1 | contig 10270 bp, 13 predicted proteins | sample 1853481 | NCBI WGS metagenome assembly PVMK01 (sample SAMN08533507, study PRJNA380276) | Marine sediment metagenome, whole genome shotgun sequencing project. | reverse complement strand
CCGGTTATGCGCTAGCTGGAATGCAGACCGAGACCGCCCATATTGCCGGTTATGCGCTACCTGTGATCAGGGGTCTGTCCCGGTGGCGCGAACCGAATGCCGGTTCCATTGTGGGCGGAGGGTGTGCGGGCTTGCTCGATGGCGCTCATCTGTTGTGTGGCTTGAGTGAGACTGCGAGCGGACAGCACATGGGCAGGTATCTCACGTGGTTGAGGAGAGCGACCCAAGCCGCTCTCCTCAACCGTTCCCGTGCAAGAACCCGGGTTCGAATCCTCTACGTCCGGCACCAGCAGATCCGGACGCCAATACATTCGGGTGTCCGGTTTCGTACGATCCGGACGTAAACCATCCACAAGGCGTCGAAGGGTCGCATTCCGTGCAGCAGTCGTCCGCAGATGAAGCGAAGTTCCGCCAAGCCTTCGACGCGTGCTTCGCGGCGGTCAACCGCTACTGCTTGCGGCGGATCCCGGCGAACGATGTCAACGATGTCGTCGCCGAAGTGTTTGCGGTGGCTTGGCGAAAGGTCGAGCGTATGCCCGATGGTGAACAGACTCTGCCCTGGCTGTACGGCGTCGCCCGCAACGAGGTCAATAACCGACGACGCGCCACCCGACGCTTCCGTGCTCTGACCTCCAGGTTGGGGGGCCAGGCTCATCATCCAGATCCGGGCCCCGAGCCGGTGATCGTGCGCCAGGCGGAGGTGGACGCGCTCATGGAGGCGCTGGCGAACTTGCGGGCCGAGGATCGAGAGCTCCTGCTGCTCCGTACCCACGAAGAACTCGATTACTCCCAGATCGGAATCGCTGTCGGCTGCAGTCCCGAAGCAGCAAGAAAGCGGTTGTCCCGTGCAACGAGTCGGCTGCGCCGAGCAGCTGGCATCCCCGAGCCGCAACCCGCGGCGTCGGGATCCCGTGCGATCCAGGAAGGAGGGGACCAATGAACGACACCCAGTTGTTGACCCGGCTGGCGGAGGCCAACGCCTACGGCAAAGAGGCTCCGCTGCCCGAAACCATCTGGACGAGTGAGCTGGCCCTCCGCGAGATCGAACGGAGGATGGGAATGAAGCCGACAGAATCACCCGATCAACCGACCGTCACCAGCGACCAACAGCAGCAGGAAGCTGCGCCGCCACCGAGCGCACCGGATCAAGTCCTCAACGCACCGGGGCAGCGAACGTCGCCCCGACGGCAACGGTCTCTACTAGTTGGGGTTGCCGCCTTTGCCGCTGTCGTGTTCGTCGGCGTTGCCGCTTGGGGGATCGTGGCCGTGGTCGGCGACGATGCCACAAGTCCTGTAGCCGCACCGACGGCCACAGCGGCTCCGGTGACGACGCAGCCTCCAACAACGACGACTGTTCCGGCGTTGACGGTCGATGAGGCGTTGGCAGTCAGCAGCGACTACATCGATGCGTTCAACAGCGGCGATGCCGACGCAGTGCTGGGCTTGTTCACCTCCAACGTGGCGTTGTCGGAGTGGTACATCGGTATGACTTTTTCGTTTGAGGCGATTGATCGTGGCTTCTTTGAGCAGGCGTTGGCGTGGAGCATTGCACAGGGATCGACCTTCGTGTCGCCCGAGTGTGCCGTGATTGAAGAGGGGGCCGCAGCGGCCGTGACCGTGTCGTGTGAGTTTGGGTGGCTTGACGCAGCGGAGAAGGCTGTTGGTGCGCCGCCTGTTCCCACCGTGCTCACGATGGTCGTCACCCCAGATGGCATCAGCCAGGCCGCATTCGAGTACCCCCCGGAGTTCGGTCTCGACTCGTTTGACCGCTGGGTTGGCGACAACCACAGCGACAACAGCGAATTCGTGGAGTTCAGGGACTGGGACTCGGTCGCGGACGCTGAGCAGGGCGGGACCCTGCGCGCCCTATACGTAGCCGAGTGGGCCGCCTTCCTTGAAGCGAACGACTGCACCTACCAAAGAAGTGTGTGCCGCCCAACCGACCAATGAGGTCCCAGCCCCCTTGGTGGTGACCCACTCGACGGGGCGCGATCTTCACCAAGAGTGCGGGTCATAAGCTCATCTCACACCGCAACCGAGGTCGCCCGGGTCAACCGTAGGTGGCGCATATCGGCACATATGCGCTAGCTGAGACTGCGGTTCCGAGCGGACCCGCGTGGTCACGGGATGGTCACGCCAAGGAGGAAACGAACCGCGACCAGAGGTCCCGGAAGGACACGAAGGTCGGACTGAAACCGTTGACCGCCTCGCCTAAGGACACACGAGGACACCAGCGGACATGAAACCGGTCGGACCCTTAATCCGAAGCGTGTGGGTTCGAGTCCCACCGGGCCCACCACGCGAAAGCCCTTGGGGACGAAGGGTCTATCCAAAGCAGACGGTGGCCGGTCACGGAGACGTTGATGAGGACAGGCGAGCAGAGCATCTCGCGATCCTTCAGCTCCTCCCCTCCGCTCTGGAGAAGCTCCGTCCCGAGCCACACGATTTGGACACCACGCTCGATACCGCGATGACGATGTTGCGCTTCGAGCAGCCATTGACACCTGCCGTCTGCGGTTACCTCGCCACGAGCACTCTCCCAAACGGGCGATATCGCACAGACTGGGTGATCGGGAACGGCCGTAGGTCCCTCCTGGGGTGCTATCGATCCAGGAAGAGGGAGCGGTTAGAGATCGTCGAGCGGCACGGGTACGGGCAACGGCTCCAGCTCGGCTTCGATGAATGGGATCACCGGAATTGGCGCGCCTCGACGGCCAGCCGAGATGAAAACCTCCTGCGCGGCGCGGCGTTCTTCCCCCCCGTTTGGCGTGCGACGCACGTACGTACCGTCAGGCTGACAGTCCCAGGCCGAGCAGTTGTCCTCCGCATAGGTGTTCAGAATCCGCTCGAGACGCTCTTTCACTGCGTCGTCGGGCACCGGCGTGATTGTCTCCACCCGATTCGTGAGGTTACGGTGCATCCAATCCGCCGAGCCGATAAAGAACTCGGGATCCCCACCGTTCTCGAAGCGGTAGATCCGGCTATGTTCGAGAAACCGACCGATGATGCCGAACACGCGAATCGTCTCCGAGATACCGGGCATCCCCGGTCGGAGGCAGCACAGACCGCGCACGTTGAGCTCGATCGGCACCCCTGCCTGGCTGGCGAGGTAGAGCTCGTGGATAACCGGTGGATCCTGGAGCTGATTCATCTTTGCGCGGATTCCGGCGGGGCGCCCGGCCTTGGCGTGCTCGGCCTCGCGGCGGATGAGATCGATGAACCGGTCACGCATCGTCACCGGTGCCACCAGCAGGTGGCGGTACTCCGGAGCCGTCATCGCCCCGGTGAGCTGATTCAACACCTTCGCGACGTCATCGCAAATCTCGGGATGACACGTGAGCACCCCTAGATCCTCGTAGATGCGCGCGGTACCCGTGTGGTAGTTGCCGGATCCCACATGCGCGTAGAGTCGGATCTGGCCCCTCTCCTCCCGCACGACGAGCGCGAGCTTGACGTGGGTCTTCAGCTTCTCGACTCCGTAGGCGACGTGCACGCCCTCCTTCTCGAGGAAACGACCCCAGGCGATGTTCGGAGCCTCATCGAAGCGAGCGGTAATCTCTACCAACACCGCTACCTGCTTGCCCCGGCGCGCGGCCTCCGCGAGAGCCTGGATAATCGGCGAGTCCTTGCTGGTGCGGTAGATCGTCAACTTGATCGCAAGCACCGCCGGATCCACGGCCGCCGACTCGATGAACCGGAGAACGGACGTGTCAAAGCTGTCGTAGGGGTGGTGTAACAGGATGTCACCACGTTGGATCCGCTGAAAGATCGCTTCGTAGTCGGGACAGGGCAGATGCTTCAACCGATCGTGCGTGACCGGTCGGTGTCGTGACAGCCGCAAGTCGTCTCGACCTTCGGTATCGAGACTAAGCAGGTCATCGATCCCCAGAAAGACACTCGTTGGATATATGTCGTCGGCGGTGACGCCCAACTGTTTGCCGACCCAGGTGACGATCTCGTCGGGCATGTCCGCCGCGACCTGTAACCGCACCACGCCGGCGAAACGTCGCGCCTTGAGCTCCACGGACACCTGCTGCACGATGCTTCCTGGCTCGTGCAACTCGTCCTCGCTGAGATCCGCGTTGGGATCGACCTCGCCCTCCGCTCCGCGGGTAACGCGGAACACGTGAACGCAGCTGGCTGGCCGGGCAGGGAACAACAGATCGAGGTTCGCGGCGATGACCTGTTCGAGCGGCACGAACCCACGCGCACTCGAGAGCGGTACCCACCTCGGACGGTTGTCCGGCACCTTGATCCGAACGAATGTCTCCTGTTTCTCGCCATCCGCTGGCAACGTCACAGCAAGGTTAAGCGCGTCGTTGCTGATGAACGGGAAAGGGTGCTCGGCGTCGGCGGCGAGGGGCGTGAGAATCGGCATCACCGACTCCTGGAAATAGGCGCGGAGCTTCCGCTGCTCGGATTCTTCAATCGCGATGTAGTCGACGATCGGGATCCCTTCGGCGGCCAGCGCGGGCAGGATTTCACCCGCTATGACGTCGGAGAGGATCTCGTCCTGCTGGACGAGCTCCGATCGACAGGATTCGAACTGCTGTTCCGCGGTGCGCCCATCCAGCGACAGCTTGATCGACTTGTTTCGAATGCGGCGCTTGATGCCGCTCATCCGCCTCATGAAGAACTCGTCATGAAGCATCCCCATGATCCCAGCGAACTTGACACGCTCGAAAAGCGGCAGAGCAGGGTCCTCGACCTGGGCCAGAACCCGACGAGCGAACATCAACCAGCTCAACTCGCGATCAAAGAAGGCCTCGGGTGAGAAGGCGGGAGCTTCTTGAGGGGCGTGTTTGAGTATCACTGCCAAGTCACAGATCGCTCACAGCCCGCCGGTGTTGCGACATTGTCACCATCATCCCCCGCGCTGACCTCAAGCTGCTAGGGCACATCGTCACAAGCCACCCAAAGGCCGGACACCGCCGGCAGCCCAAGCCGGAAGAGGTTACGGCTCCAACGAGGCGCATGTGTCCCTATATGGGCGGGTGCGCGGTCGAGGACTGAACAACCGAGCACGCCAGTGAGGTCTCGGTGATCTCGCTTGGGTGCCTTGCGGAAGGAGACAAAGCCATGGGTACCGAGAATTATCGAATCATGATGGCCACATTCCCCACTGAGGACGGGCCGGTGTGGTCACCAGATGGGACCCGCATTGCTTTCCACACCGACCGTGACGCCACCGAAGCCGACCGGTGGGAGAACTACAACATCTACGTGATGAACGCCGACGGCGCCAACCTGGTTCAGGTCACCGACGACTCGGCTGGTGAGTTCTTCCCTGACTGGTCGCCCGATGGGTCACGTCTCGTGTTCTCCCGCCAAAACGACAACGGGTCCGGAAGACACCTCGTGGTCATCGATCTGGCCACCGGGACTGAGGAACAACTCACCGACCCGACCAGCGATGCTGACATTCCGGCGTGGTCACCCGACGGAACCCAAGTCGCCTTCTCCGGCAAAGTCTCTGGTGACTGCACGTGGGAAGACACTGACTGCAACATCGCCATCTTCACCATCAACGCCGACGGAACAGGTCTCACCCAACTCACTGACGCCACGGGAATCGACTCGTTCCCCGACTGGTCACCTAACGGGCGAGAGATCGCCTTCCACACCACTCGCACCGATCCCACGAGTGGCCGATGGGACATCTACGTGATGAACTTTGACGGACGAGAAGTCTTCGCACTCACCGACTACCCCGGCGCTGACCAGTTTCCAGCCTGGTCCCCAGACGGAACATGGGTGCTCTTCCAGTCGGACCGTTCCGGTACGGCCCACCTCTACACCCTGCAAGGGACCGACGGCTCCGACCTCACCCTCATCGCACCCAACACACCAAACGCAGCCTTCCCCGACTGGTCCCCAACCAGCAACTGAGACCCGCCAAGACCACGCAACAAACCGCCCATATCGGCACATATGCGCTACCTGGGCTCAGGGGACGGGCCGCCCATATTGACCTGAGATCGGGCTGAGTCTGGAGGGCTGGAGTCGCCGATTCTTTGGCTGTGTTCCTGGCTGCGTGTCTCGTCTGGTTTTCGTCGCGGACGAAGCCTTAGGCTCTGGGCTCGCGAAGAAGGAAGATCATTGGCAAAAGGAACCGTGAAATTCTTCGACTCCATGAAGGGCTTCGGCTTCATCTCCCGAGAAGGCGGCGATGACGTCTTCGTCCACAGCTCCAATATCGAGGGCGGAGACTACAGAGGGTCGCTTGAGGAAGGCCAGACCGTCGAATTCGAGATCGGCCCGGGCCGCAAGGGCGACGAGGCCCGCAACGTACGCGGCGTTCGAGACCGTAGCGCCTGCTGAGCCTCAAAAGCTCAATCGGTCCTCGGCTACTTGACGTGCCCGCCCCCACGCGCCCATATCTCAATCGGTCCTCGGCTTCTTGACGTGCCCGCCCCCACGCGCCCATATCGGCACATATGCGCTACCTGGCATGACGGGGCGGGCCGCCCATATTGCCTGTGAATTCTGGGGGTCGTTGCATCACCTTCGACGAGAGTTGTGGTTTCTCGACGCGGAGGTGTGTGGTGCGAAGGTTGTCCGAGTTGGAGAAGGTTGAGATTTGGGATCGGTTCGAGGCTGGTGGGTCGCAACGGTCGATCAGCCGGCGGTTGGGGAGATCGCCGTCGTCGATCCGGACTCATCTGCTGGGTTCTGGGTTCCGTCGACCGGTGCCGGGTCCTGAGTGGTCGGCCCTTCGGTTGTCGTTGACCGAACGGGAGGAGATTTCTCGGGGGTTGGCGGCTGGTGAGTCGATGAGGTGTATCGCAGCCCGGTTGGGGAGGGCTGCGTCGACGGTCTCGAGGGAGGTGGCTTCTAACGGCGGCCGGTCTAAGTATCGGGCTGCGGGAGCTCATCGGGCGTCTCGGCATCGGGCCCGGCGTCCCAAACCGGCCAAGCTGGCTGTGAACCATCAGCTCAGGACGGTGGTTGAGGAGAAGCTTGAGTTGTGGTGGTCGCCTCGTCAGATATCGGATTGGCTGGTTGACGCATACCCTGACAACGAGGAGATGTGGGTGTCCCACGAGACCATCTACCAGTCGTTGTTTATCCAGGGCAAAGGGACGCTGCGTAAAGAGTTGTGGCGTTGTTTACGCAGTGGTCGTGCCACGAGGAGACCCCAGGGAAGAGCGAAATCGACCAAAGGCCAGATCCGTGACATGGTGATGATTTCGGAACGTCCCGCCGAAGTCGAAGACCGGGCGGTGCCGGGTCATTGGGAAGGCGACCTCCTCATGGGAAGCCGACAGACCGCCATCGGGACCCTGGTGGAACGGTGGTCCCGGTATGTGATGCTCTTCGGCCTCCCCCAGGGGAACACCGCCGAAGCCGTACGTGACGCTCTCACCGAAACCGTTCAACGGCTACCCGACCATCTCTGGGAGTCACTCACCTGGGATCAAGGAAAAGAGATGGCCAACACGTCCAGTTCAGTGTCGACACCGGAGTCGACGTTTACTTCTGCGATCCGAAGTCGCCGTGGCAACGCGGCACCAACGAAAACACCAACGGACTGCTACGCCAATACTTTCCCAAAGGCACCGACATGTCCAGCTCAGCCAAGACGAGCTGGACCAGGCCGCCTACTCCCTCAACACCCGCCCTCGACAAACCCTCGGAGGGATGACACCATCCGACAAACTCGCCGAAACGTTGCAATGACCACCTGACATCACAGCACATATGCGCTACCTGGCTGTACTTACGCTCCGCTCGTAGTGGCTGAAGTAGGCGCGATTTGCCCCACGACGCATCCAGGTCGGGGGCTAGCCCGTGTGTCAGTTGCAGATAGTCCTCTTTCATTAAGTAGCAATAGTTGGCACTATGTAGCTACGGCTAGCGAGTGGTGGAGGGGGAAAAGATGGGTGGCTTGTGGAGGTCTATCACCGACCGGTTCGAAGCCGGGGAAGATGACCGAGTCGGTATTGTGGAGTATGCGTTGGTGATCACGCTGAGTGCAGTGGTAACGACCGCCGCTGTGTTGCTGTTGCTGTCCCAACTCATTGGCTGGTAGCTTCCGGGTGATCCATTCGCCACACTGGACGGCGTACCACAGGAGGGGCTCAGCCAGTATTGGGAGGTGGGGGAAGAATGGGTAGCTCGCGGACGGCCATGCAAAGCCGGCACAGCGAGGGGGATCAACGCGCCAGCATCGTCGAGTACGCGGTGATGATCGCGCTTGTCGCCGTGCTCTTCAGCGCGAGTGTGTTGCTGCTCGTCGCCCAAATCAGCGGCCAATAGAGGGCCAAGATCATCCGACTCAGGGCGTCTTGCGCTTGGTTGTCGGTGACGGCTGACCGGGGAAGCGGATGAGGAACTGCAGACGTCGAGTGAACGCTTCATCGATTGTCTTGCCGCTGCTCGTGGTGAGGATCGTCAGTCCTGGGTGATCCTCCATGTGTTGGAGGAGATTGTTGATCTCGATGTTGGCGTAGCGGTCGTGACTGTCCTTGACCTGGGTGCGCTTTGCGAACAGGGCGTCTTCCTCATCGAAGAGCAGAACCGCCGCTCCAGTCTCGGCGGCATCGAAAACTCTTCGGAGATTCTTCAAGGAGAGCACACCTTTGTTAACCCCGAAAAATACGAGAGAGCCGTCTGCGAGGGAGCTGAACGCGTGAGTCTGACTAGGAAACAGAAGGCCTTTGCCCACGAATACAGCGTCGACCACTCCGGTAAGCAGGCCGCTATCCGGGCCGGCTATTCGGAGAAGACCGCAAAGAACGCCGCCTCGAGGCTGATGGCGAACGTCGCGGTGAAACAGTTGGTGGAAAAGATCGATCGCGACACGTTCGCCGCGACCGGCCTCGATGCCGCGGAGATGCTCAGAGAGGCGTGGCACGAGTCGACGCGGCTGCAGCCCAAGATCCACCGCGGGAAGCCGGTTGCCTATGTAGGTGCCAATGGCGAGGTTCGGGAGGTCGTCGAGTTCGTCTCGGACCGGTTGGCATCGAAGGTGCTCGACATCGTTGCGCCGTCCTTGGGTCTCGGCAGCCAAGTGACCACCACCGAGGCCGTCGTGTACACGCTGACCCTCGGCGACCTCTCCCAGGAGGGCGAGACATGACCGGGCTGGACGAGCTCGAGGACGGTCTCGCTGAGTTCGACGACCTGCTGCGTCAATTGGGTGTCTCGGGTGAGCTGCGGGCGGAGTTGTCGGACCAGCTCCGCGAGATCGTGTTGCTGCCCCCCGGTGACCCCGGCAAGGTGATGGGGGGTCTTGCTATGTCGGTGAAGATGCTGCCCTTCCTCGAGGCTGACCTGAGAGCCTTCGGTCACGAGGCGTTCGCCGACGAGGTTGCCAGGTTCACCGTCGCGTTGTCGCTGTGGCTGGAGATGCCCGCCGACCTGGTTGGGTTGGCTGGGGCGCCGAATTTCGAAAACGAAAGAGAGCAAATATGAGCGACCATTCGATCACGGTCGTCGGTGGTGGTAGGAGCAGCGCAGAGACGGCGCTGATCCAGTCGATACGCGAACGCACGACTGCCAGGATCGCTCTCGGCGCCGTCGCTGCTGCCCCCAGGGTTGATTGGACTGAGTTCATCCGCTCCGCCGGCGAGATCACACCGGCGGTCGATTGGAGCGAGTTCATCCGCTCAGCCAAAGAGATCAACTGAGCGAGCGAACGGGTTCATCGAGTCGGGAGTCAGCTAGCGCATATTGCCGGTTATGCGCTACCTGTGATCAGGGTTCTGTCCCGGTGGCGCGAACCGAATGCCGGTTCCATTGTGGGCGGAGGGTGTGCCGGCTTGCTCGATGGCGCTCATCTGTTGTGCGGCTTGAGTGATCTGGTTAGCCGGTTCGACGTACGCGACACCATCACCGATGATGACAGAAGCGATGCCTCCCGCGGCCAGCAGGATCACTGCCAGACCACCTATCGCCAATCGCTGCGGCACAACTCGGGGGCTACGGCACCATCATCTCGTTCGACGTCGCTGGTGGCGCCGCCGCTGCCGACCGCGTGTGCCAAAACACCCGGCTCATCCGCCACGCCACCAGTCTCGGAGCCGTCGACTCGACGATGGAACGACGAGCCGCCAACCCGGGGCAGGAGCACGTTCCCGAGTCGATGCTGCGTCTCAGCGTCGGCATCGAGGATACCGAGGATCTGTGGCGCGACCTCGACCGCGCCCTCAACACGCCTGACCGCGGCTAGACCTCGGCGTCCTCGGGATTGGGCGCCGGCGACCGGGTGGGTCCGGCCATCACCTCCACGAGGACGACGATGCCAAGCACGACGGCGAGGGTGGCG
>PVMK01115830.1_pt1 | contig 10270 bp, 28 predicted proteins | sample 1853481 | NCBI WGS metagenome assembly PVMK01 (sample SAMN08533507, study PRJNA380276) | Marine sediment metagenome, whole genome shotgun sequencing project. | reverse complement strand
CTTGGTTTCAGTTTCTTTATTAGTGTTCATCCTTATTAAAGTTTTTAGTCATTTAATTAAATAGTGTTTTAATTCGCCACGACACCATATTCAAGCACGTTTAATCCTTAGTGTTCTTTTGTATTAATACATCTAAACTCTTTATTGTCTGACAATGTTCGTTTTTACCCTCATCTATTAATTGGCTTTTTATATCTATTAAAGCCTGTTTAGTGTACTCTATTATCTCGTTTTGAGTTTGTATCTCAGTTGATAAAAATTCTATTTGTTCCATATCTTTTTTTAAAAAATAACCCCATATCGAAGTAGCCACGTGGAAGGCGTTCTAAGATACAGGGTTAAAAATTAGTTTTGTGATTTCCACGTCACTTTGAATGTCAAATATAAGAAATTTATTCTAAATAACAAACCCCTATAAACATTGAGTTTAGTTAACATGCTCCACAGGGCAGAGACAACTTTTTTACTTCCTTTTTATTACGCAATATAAACCCAGAACAAAACCTATAAATGCAAGTGGCCATATTACTGGCATAATTAATACTATCATTTTTCTGGGTTCTTTCCTTGTCCTAGACTAATGATATTAATCTCTTTGCCCTTAGTTGTATGATCAACCCTCTCTTGTGCTCTACCGTAACAATAATCTCTATAATCTTGTAAAGCTCTCGCTCTTGTCTTAGAATTGTTTAACTCTAAGATTATAATCCTTAAAGCATAAGGAGTTTCTTTATCTGCAGCAATCTTTTTTAACCTCTCTTCTGAGGTGTTAAATACTATCTCATAAGCTTCTATTAGCTCTGCTTTCTTTAAAGGCTCAACCCCTTCTTCTTTCAACTGCTTGTTAATGCTTGAGAAGGATTTAGGAGGCCTCCCATTCGGGTTGCCGCTCTGTCCTTTTTCCCATTGATGTTCTACTATATCGTCTTTAGCCATTTGTGTTGTTATTGTGTTGTTAATTTAGTTTTTTAACTAAGCCTATGATACCTCTTTCTAAACTATTAATCTCCTCTCCTTTCTGTTCGTTCATTTCGTGATACTCAGTAATTAAATTACTCTGATTACTATCTCTGCTTTCAAAATAGTCTTTCTTTGCTTTTTCAGATAATAGCTCTTGATCTTTTGATATTAAAAGTTTTTGAAGCTCGTCTGCTTCGCTTCTAAGTATTTCTTTATCCTTTATGTAGGCTCTTTTAATCAGTCCTTTTTCTCTTTTTAAAGACCTGCATTCAGCATTCTTTTTTTTAAGTTTATTCTTTAGCTTACTTATTTCTTCTTTATGTGTCATATCTCTTGGTTTAGTGAGTAAATATTTTAACTATTGTAACTCCTTCTATTAAGTGATGGTCTACACATCTCTTAGCTGCTTCGAAAGTAGCAAACGTTAATAGTTTGTTTTCTTGATTGCTAGTAAATAAGACATCTACTCCATCCTCGTTAATCTCTATCTTCTTTACATAGAAACCTCCATTTAAAGCACTTATTACATACTTATCCATTACTTCTTGTTTTTAATGAATATTGCAGGTTTGATAGATGCTTCTCGAAAATGCTGCAGGTTTTCGTCCCAGATGAATATAGAGGAACCCCATTGGATGCCATCTACTTTCTCAGTCTCTCCTGCGTTAATGTTGATCTCAGTTACTTGCTGACCACTCTTGTTGTTTAGTGCTACTTTTCTCATACTATTTAACTTTATATCCAGATTTGATTAATATGTTTTTTATGTTTTCTCTCTCATCCTCATTAACATCCATTACTGTAATCTTAATGTTTGTTTTATCCTTTTTATCTTCTTCTGGCTTAAAAGGCATTACCTTTCCCCAAGACTCTAACTCATTAGTGTCCCATTCATTTGTGATTATATCCCAATCATCTTTACCAGAATGAACATTGTCTTTAGTTGCATAAGCCCTTAGTTTCTTTCCTGGAGTTGTTTTGGGTAATATCTTACAAGGAATCTTCTTCCATCCTAACTCTACCATTGCTCTAAATCTCATATTCCCTGCAACAATCACATAGTTTTCTTTAAAAGGAATTACAAGAACTTCTCTAATCGAAGTAAACTCAGGATCTTCCTCTATTGATTTAACTAAATCTAAAAAGTCTTTATCTCTTATGAATCTAGGATTCTTTGGAAGTCCTTTTACTTGACCTTCATTATTCATTATCTGAACAGGTCTTAACTCTAACGTCTCTATTTTAATTTTCTTAGCCATATCTATTATTTAAAAAATCTACTTAATCTTACTTTCATTGAACCTAATCTATTTCTAAATGGTGTTTTCTTTGCTTTAACATAAAACCTTCCTTTCTTTAAGCAGCAGTTCTTATACTTTAAGCCAGACTTACAAGGACATAAAGCATTCCTTCCTACTTCTGCTTCTACTTTGATAATTCCTTCAGCTTTCCCTTCTTCATTTCTGTAACGCTCATACTTGCCGTTGTCTGCTGAGTATCTATTTGGCTTATACTTTCCCATTTTATACGTTTTCTAGCTTTAAAGTTCCAATATAGCAAAAATTAAAATGTTCCCAATAGAACAAACTTACTACTATTTCACTTTTTAACTTTCTTAATAATCTTTTTACCTGCATCTCTTGAATATATTAATAAATTAACAATTAAAATTAACAATATTATAAAGCCTCTTACTGATCCAATAATTAACAAAGGCATCATATAAGCTAATGAAGGAACTATCTGTCCAACAAAAGAGTCGATAAACATTAAAATTATGAATATAAGCACACATATTTTAGATATTAATAGTTCTAACTTGTTCATTAATAACCTCTTTTAGCCATTTTTTTTAAGTCTTTTAATTTTTGTTTCTCTTCAGCACTCTTTCGATATACCTCAACATCTACTTTAGTCCTTGCTTCAGTTGTCTTAAGATTTCCTGCCTGTCCTAACTTAACGTTCTTTATTGCATTACTCTCTTTCTCTTCTTCTCTGGCTTTCTTTTCTATTAAGTAAGCTGCATTTCCTGTAGTATGTAACCTCTCGTCCATTTTTAAATCAAATAATTATTATCTCTTGCCCATTGTGGGTTCGCATGTATTTTCTGGTGTCCTTCTCTTGTTACTGCTAACCAATACGACTCATCTATTAGTCTGGAATGCTCTCTTCCATTCTTGTGATGAATCTCTGTTGCAGGTTTACCGGTAATAGGACAAGTTTTATCTATTAAGAACTTCATTCTGGCTTTTAAGTACTGAGCGTTCTCTTTTGATCTCTTAGTGCTTACTTTTTTAATAGGTGTCTTACTCAACGGTTTCGGTTTTTTATCCTCTCTTTTGTATTGGTGCATCTTGCAGAAGCCACCACCAAATCTTGAATAAGAACACCCAATATGTAAACATTCTTTTGCCATTAAACTGCTACACTTAAACCTTCTTTAGACTCATTAAAGAGGCTCTGTTGAGCTTTCTTTCCTTCGTAAAGGTAAGCAATCACTTCTTCTTCAATCTCATTAATTCGCTCTTGTATGTCGGCCTCTGTTGTAAACACATCTTGACTTAACTTAATACTAGGAGAGTTTAACGCAGTTTTAGAACCGTTTACCATTAACTTAGTACCTAAGATAACAATGTTCCTTCTGTCTTCACTTCCTTCTCCTTTCTCTCCTCCAATAGATACTCCATTAATCTCCATCTTCTTAAGAGTTTCTTGATAAACTCCCTCTATAAAGCTCTTAACATGACTAAAAGACTCTGTTGCTTTTGCTTGTAATCCTTTAGAGTTTGCCAATACAACTGCTCCATCTAACTCATAACAATTAGCTAAAAAAGGTTTTAAACTGTCTAGCTTATCAATTAAGTCTGGATGAGGATCTTCTGTGTTTTTGAAATCCCACTCTTCAGTATTAGTTATTCCGCTATCTTCTTTAGTGAAGCTTATCTTTCCTTGTAAGCCTCCGTTCTTCATTTTCTTTACTGTCTTAAGAGTAAAGTTTTGTGGTTTCTTTTTCATAACTTATCTATTTAGGTTCTTCTATTACTACGCTTAACTGTTCTGCTCCAAATCTTATTACTTCAGATATGTGTGCTCTCTTCTGGAAATAGTTTAAGTCCTCAAACTCTACATCTATGTGCTTAATCTCTCCTTCTATTAACTCACTCTTCCATAAAGTGGTACTATACTTCTTTAACTCCTGCATAACACTTGCCTTGCTATGATACTCTCCTATTGATTGAAAACCTTTGATTATCTTAGGGAGTACTTCAGCAAAGTAATAAGCAGTTGTCTTTCCAGAGTTGTTTGATCCTACTTTCTGGGCTTTAAATATAAATTTGGTGTCTTTGTTCTCTAAAAAGAATGCATCAAACTGAGGCTTGTTAGATATAAGAAGCTCTCCTTGTTTGTTTGTTTGTATAAACCCTTCGTACTCCACTTAACTTATAAGTGAAGAAGATTTATGTAGAACTATTTCTGATTGATTGTTTAGCATTTCTCTTAATTATGAGGTAAAGATATTAAAACAAAGTTAATTGTGCAATTGTTTTTGTCTCAATTAAATTTTCTAACCTACAAACGCAGACATCAATTAATAATGTATCTGTAATATAGTATGGTTTATCAATATAACAAACTACAATTTCGTTATATCTTTTTTTTATACTTAGGCTTTGTCCAGTTATTTTATGTTTATAATTAAAATCCATTAGAACAATAAATCCATATCTATATCTGGAATATTCTGCATGATGTATTCCCTATCTTGTTGAAGCTTCTTCATTCCAAACGAAAGCAAAAGGAGTGCATCACAATTATTTAGCGTTGCTCTTATTTCTGGGTAATGCGTTTGTGCAACATCTTTATATCTATTCTTCCTGTCTTTTTTCTCTTCCTTTGTTCCTTTAGGAAGTTTAAGCTTAAGGTAGTTTTGCCACGTTGTGGGATGGACCTCAATAAATCCTATTTTGTTAATTCTCATCGCATCCTTTAGCCTTTCAAAGTTCTTCATTAGCTTCATCATTCCAAAAGCTCGTCCTCCTGCCATATCGCTTGGCCTCATATTTACTTTCTCAATGAAACACAAACACCTATCTAAGTCTCCAGATATATCCATAAATAAATGGTTCATCTCTTCAAAGGTTTTTGGCATCTTAAATACTTTCGGAATCATTGAAAGTTTATTGTCTTCTACTTGAGCATAAGTGATTGCTCCACTTGCTCCAGGATCTATTCCTATTATTGTTTTATACATCTTCTTCTATTATGGTTAATACTCTCGCATCTACTAATGCGTTTATAGTTGTTTTTATTACGCTAAACTCTTCTTTTGATCCTAAAGGAGTTACATACCAGACCTCAACTTTCTTATATCCTCGAATATCGTTTCCAAATCCTGTTATCTCATAAGACTGTCCTGCTATAAACTTCTTATAAGTATCTATACACTTAAACTTTGATTTGAAACAAGGATGTATTCCTTTTGTCTTTGGCTTAATCATTTACTGAATATTCTTTTTAAGGGTTTCTATTTCTTGTATTAAATCTTCTTTCTCTTGTTCTAATAATATTATTTGCCTATCCTGTTCTGCTAACATCTTAGCCTGAGTGATAAATATGATGTTTACATAAGTTAACCTTTCAATAAATCTGTCCATTCTCTGAAGTATGGCCAACTGCTTAGAAGCATTGTCTCCTTTCTTTAATAACAACTTTGCTATCATTCCAGACAAAAGACTCTGGAAAGCAAACTTCTCAACACTATGACTGCTTACTAAGTCCTCATTTCTAGCTTGTTCGCATATTCTTTTTATAGTCTCGTTTTTCATATCTTAAAAAGGTAAATCATCATTTACTCCCTCTGTTCTTTCGTCTGGATGAGGATTCTCTATATTGTCTGCTTTTCGCTCCTGTTGAACTATTATTGGTTCTTTGTGAGAATACTGCCTCTTTCCATTAATATTCTCATAGAAGCCTCCGTATGAAACATCATACCTCAACGCAGACAATCCTTGAACTCCAACTATCTTAGGTTTTGCTTTATCGACTTTTATATCTGTTATCTGGCTTTCGAAATCCCTATGTGCTATTATAATCGTCTTTCCATTGTTTGCCCACTCAGAACCTCCTTTTAAACTATGCATGTCTGGCATTAACTTCTTACCGTTCTTATCCTTCTTCTCTCCTTTAGGATGGATAATAGTGTGAAAGTGTATGTTATTCCTTTCAGCTAACTCATTCCTATAAGAAAGTATTTCTTCTAGCCATTGATCTTGTCTTTGGCTTCCTATGTCGTGCCTCATATAGTTCCATGAGTCAATTACTGCAGAGAACAATCCTAACTCTCTTTTATTATCTACTGCGAAGTCCCAGAACTCTTTAGGAGTAACTGCTTTACTTCTACTCTTGTTTGCTGCAGTTGGATTGAATATTTTAAAATACTTTAAGACTTCTGGAAGTACTCTAAACATTTCCTTCTCTTCTATCCTGTTTCTTATAAGCACTTTGTTTCCTTGCTTATCATAAAAGAACTCTTCAAACTGTTTTCCTGTGAACTTATGGATCAGCTTAGCGATTACTTCTTCAGAAGTTCCTGCGTCTGGCATATAGATTAAGTGTTTGTGGCCATACCAATCAGAACAGTTCTTTAAACATTCAAGGAGAAGCTCTGTCTTTCCACTTCCTGGATAACCTGTCCAATCAGTAACCCCTCCTTCTTTTATATTGTAGTGTTTAGATAGTGAGTTAAATCCTACATAAAAAGTATTACCTCCTCCAGACTTATAGTAGTCATGTAAACTATCTCTTATTTCTTCCTCTTCTATTATCATTGTCCTTTAGCTTCTTCAGTTAATCTTTTTACTCTTTCCTCATCCGTCTCTTCTTGTGTTTTTACTTTTTCTCCTGCAGATAAATACCTGTTAAAGTTTTCTACTCTTAAAATATGTGTTGGCGTTTGGTTGTTCGTTGATTTTGCCCACTCATTTTCGAGCATCACATCTATTGCTGTTTTAAAGTCTTTAAAGGAGTAGCCTAATAATTGTTTAAGGTTGTTTTTATCTGTCTTAGATAATACCTTGAAGTTACTCTTACCAAACTTTAATTTTTTACGTTCATTAAAAAGGGATAGGAACTTTGTTTCTCTTTCTGTATTACTAATAGATGTATTATTATCTTGTGCATTTTCTAAATAGGGCTGTTTAGAATATTTACTAGGGTTGTTTAATTTATTAACCACCCTAATTAATCTTTTAACTACCTGCTTACCCTCCCTTATTAAAGTAATATTTACAAACATCTTAGACTCTAAAGATTTGATTATTTGAGTACATCTTCCTTTCGATATACCAAAGAACTCAGCAAAGTATTTATTAGATGCAAAACAACCATCTTTGTTGTCTAAGCTATCAATCTCAACTAAGAAAAGTTTTTCTATTGTTGTTAAGTCTTTACTAAGCCAGACTTCTTTTGGAATCCATATTCCCTTAAAGTTTCTCTCCATATTTTTTAGTAATAAAAAAGCCTTTCAGCTTCAGGGGTCGCACTCCCATCCACCAAAAGGCTTTAAATTTCTTACTTGTTAATCTATTGTGCGACTCGAATAACATTTCAAACATAAGAAATTTTATTTAATTATTTAATTTTAATTTAAGAATTACAAGTCTACCAGAGTAATTCATCCAAGCACCTCTGCTTTTAGCTAACATTAAAGAGCCAAACTCATCATCATCTTCAAACTTAAACCCTATCTTTCTCTTATCTAATTGCTCATTTAATACATAATAAATCATAGTTAAAGAAACATTTAAGTCATTAGCGAGGTCTTTGATCTCTACTGTCTTTAACATTTCTATTAAATCCAGACTTTCTAACATTAACCTCCTCTCAGTCTTTTGACTTCCAGATCCTGTATATTGTTTTATATCTTCCATTAGTGTATTAATGATTCGCCTAGATTCTTAATTACAACTACATCTGCAGCAAAGGTGCATTCGGGTAAAGGTATTACCTCTCCATCTTCATCTGCCATGTTCATTCCTTTCTCATGTGCTGAATAAGCTGCTTTTAATCTATCTTCACATTGCTTCTTGAAGTTGTCATAGTTAACCCACTCTTCTACTACTTTAAAGTTCCACACTCTCCTTCCTGCTCTCTGCTCAATCTTTAAGCCTTTATGCTCAAAGGTTTTATCATACTTAGCAGCTTCTTCTACAACTATCGGTTGTATTTGCTTAATGCTTTGTTTAATATCAGACTCTAACTCTTTTAGAATAGCCATTGCTTTGAATGGATCTTCGTTTCCTTCTTCGGTATCTTCTACCAGTTTTAAATAATTTATCATATCTCTTCAGTTTTAATTTTCTTTCTTAATATTCTTGCTTTCTTTTCTAACCTTCTTAACTCTTCTTTCTTCTCTTCTTGCCTTTGAATTAAAAGAGGCTCTATTTTTGATTCAAGTTCTTTTACAAAGAACTTTTTAGCATCCTTATAAACAGAGTCCAAATAAGATTCGTTACATCCTGTTGGGATTCTAACACTATTTGAATAAAGAGTTACCTCAACATCTCCAAAATATACAGATGAAGTCCTATATTCGTCACTTAGATAAATAGATATTTTTTTAATATCTATGTCTTTATCTTCTTGTCTTAGTTGGTTATGTGTAAGAGGAAGCTTTGAAGCCTTTCCAAACTCAACATAATCTTGTGCTAGTTTAACTAGTTTTGCAATTTGTTTCTCCATATCTATTCTGATTTAAGCCTTTCAGCGATTAACATTATTTGTTTTGCACTATAATAAATCTTCTGTTCTGTGGTTATTGCAGACTCTGGTATCTCTAAGTCTACTCCTGCACACATAAGATTTACTGCGTTATTTATGGCGTGGCCAACTTCTATTCCTTTTACATAGTCCTCATTCTTGCCTCCTCCTCTATATCCATTTCCACTATCCGGCTTCTTTACACTTCCACTTTTACCATAAACCTCATGATCTTGCTTTACTTCGTACTCAACCTCATCTCCTATTTTAAAAGGACACACCTCAGTCTTATGCGAAGCGTTAAGGGTAACCCCATCTTCCATTGTGTACTCGTGTTTAAATAAGAGCTTTTTACCATTCGGTTGCTCTGCACCATATTGGTTCTCATAAGAACCGTTTCCTGTTACGTGTTTAATTTTACTTTTCATCTTTACATTTAATTTAACATTAATATTATTTTCTTTTTGATTCATTAAGTAGATATCTCCTTCGTCTACATCATATCCTTGTTTATACCAATTCATCTTAAAAGACATTTGTTTCTTCCCATCCAAATAAGAAGTTGGGACTTACTCCTGTTTCTATACATATCTGTATTATATGACAAGGCTTCAAATAAGAGAGAGACTTATCATTGCACCAATGGCTCATGTAAGTTTCTGCTTGACTCTCCTCATGCTCCAGGATAACTCTTGAAGCAAGAAGCCTTTGAGTTAACTTTGGCTCTCCTCTTTCCTTCTTATCATTATGCTGCACTATTGCTTCTTTAATTTTTAGTATTGACATAGTTTTAATTTATTGGGTTAATATTGTTTTTAATTAATTCGGTGTTTATTATGCTAGACCTTTCTCTATACATTCTTAAAGCTCTATTAAACTGTCTTATCCTGTTTGTCTTCCATCCAAACTCTAAGCAGATTGCTTCTATTTCTTTTATGTGTTCTGATAATATCATTATATTTTTTTTATTCTAATACGTATAGTTGTAATACCATCAATAAAATCATTACCTACAAAGCCTTTTTGCACATCCACCACCTCATAATCATAATTAGCTCTTATTGATTTATTAACAGAATCATACATTTTAATAATACTAGTCCTTATATACTCATCTACAAATTCAAAATCATCCATCAAATCACTGGCAATTTCTATTGAAAAACTAATAACACCTAATGACCTAATCCAATTTTTCTTTCTTATAAAATTTAATGCTCTGTTTTTACAATTGTTTTTCATATTATTTATCTGTTTTAATTAATATTGATATATCTTCAAAGGTTGGCTTACTTGCGTTCATCTTCTTAGCAAAACTCTCTTTATATCCTTTGTAAAAGTTCTCTCGCATTCGGAGGTAACTTTCCCTCTTCGCTTGTTCAAAAGCGTTTAATTGATTACTCATAAATTCTAATAATTATCTATTGGGTTACTATCCAAGTCGTTTTGCATCTCGTGCTTAACTTGGTTTAATCTCTCTTTAGAAAGGCTTATCTCCTCATCTTCCTTATCCCACACCTTCAATACTACTACATTGCAAGTGTCGATATAC
>PVMK01189264.1_pt1 | contig 10271 bp, 12 predicted proteins | sample 1853481 | NCBI WGS metagenome assembly PVMK01 (sample SAMN08533507, study PRJNA380276) | Marine sediment metagenome, whole genome shotgun sequencing project. | reverse complement strand
CCAGCGCAATAAATAGGAACAGGATGGGGACACACAGACCATCGTTGAGTCCGCTCTCGATGTTCAGGCCCTCACGGACCTCTTTTGGAACAGCCTTGTTGGTCACAACCGCCTTGCCCAATGCAGCGTCGGTTGCGGCCAGCATGGTCCCCAAGATCGCAGCTTCAAACAGGGACAGCTTGTCGAACAGGACCGCAGCCGCCAAGGTGCCCAGAAAAATGACTCCTGGCAGACCGACGAGTAACATTCGTGACGGGATGCGGAATTGTTTTTTGAGGACTGAAAAGTCAGCGTTCGCTGCATCGATAAAGAGGATCAGGGCGAGGGTCAGATCAGCGAGCAGCTTAATTCCGTCCCGAGAGACATCACCGTCAAACCAGCCGATCATCATCGGTCCCATGAGAAAACCGGAAATGACAAAAACGATGGGGCCTGATGCCGCGGCGCGTTCGACCCGGCCTGCAACCAGACTGTAGCAGAAGATAAACAGAGCGAGAATGGCGAGTTCTATATACATGACAATTCCCCCATTTCACATGCGTCAGATATTTACGAACAGAGCGAGTATAGTCAGGTTTTCATATATATGTCTGCCCTCCCATTAGCAGAGTCCTAACCAAAGTCGTCTATCGCTCGTTCTCTAGCGGTAGGCGCCAAAGGCTTTATAATTACTTCTAACTTTACCACACGAAAAAAAACTTATTCTCCCAACTATGCATTTTCATTCACAGTAATGAATTTTTCAGGGCGCACACTCCTGAAGTTAACGACTTAAGCAGAGCCCGCTCAGCGGTTACTTGGCGATCTCGATCTCCCGTTTTGCCGTGTACAACATACGGATCATACCGTACTCAAAGGGAGAACCCGATTGATAGTAGCGGAACGACTGACGATGACGTTTATCGACGGCGGCAACGCCAGTGAAGACCAGAGTCGTTGTGTCGTCATCAATCCAGGCCGGCGGCCCAGCAACACTGAAGGCCACTGCATCTGTGACCAGACCAGTCGTATCACGCAGGTTGGACGGACCGAAGATTGGCAGAACGATATAAGGGCCATGACCGACACCATAGTGACCAAGTGTCTGGCCGAAATCCTCAGGTTGACGCTTAACATCAGCAGACAAGCACAAACACCCAGTAATCGATTGAATTGTTTCATCAGCTCTCCTCCCTTGAGTGATCAGAGATTTTGTAAGAGCCCTCTCAACTTTCGACTTATTGAGCCAGCGGGATACCCTTCGCCATTTCAAAACGGGCGATTGCTTGCAGTTTGTACTCAACCTGCAAGCAGCGGAACACTTTCGTGCCGGGCAGAACTTTTTTCAAATCACCGGCGTATTGATTCAGCACTTCGAGCCTCTTTTTCTGAGCCTCTTGGAACTCGTCGAGCAGATCGAGGGCTTTATCGTTTTTCATGTCCTTGTAAACCAAGGCATAAGAGGTGATGACCTTGCCGAATTGCCGACTGACTTGAAACAACTTCTCCTGATGCTTCTCATAGACCGGCCAGAAGTTTTTGGCCTCTTCCTCGGTGAGCTCCATGTTCTCCATGACCACCAGCTTCTTCTGGTCCATGAAAATCTTCTTTTTCAGTTCCGCTGATTCATCGGCCATAGCTAGAGCAGGAAGAATCAGGAACAGGACAGCGAGCAGAAGGTTGATTTTGTTGCGCATTTGGTTGTTCTCCTTGTTTGTTTGATGGTGTGTTTGTCGTTATCCGGAACCAGTATTTCGACTCCCGGTTTGGTCAAAAAAACGTGCGGCGGCTTCAGGAGGCAATCATGGCCGTCGCACAAAAACGGCAAGCAAAGGGAGCTGTTCTTATTCTTTTGTTTATATTACGAGGGAATCAGAAATTTTGTATCACCCGAAAAGGGGGATAAAGTGAGGATAAAATGAGGATGGTTCCGGGGACATCCTTGAAATTGCGGACGCCTTTGCCGATGGCACCGGCCACCTGGAGCAGCTTGCCTACGCCGAAGAGGATCCGTTCCGTTGCCCTCAGTCCCAACATAAAGGTCTGCTGTTGTTTAATTCTTAAAGGCCATTCTTCCGAGGTCGATTGCCCGCTGCTTCAAGTCTGGCAGGTCAGCCGTATCTGCAATAAAGGTTATTTCGACGAGTTTGGCCAGAGCAGGATCATCCTCAACGTGCAGCAGAGTATATTCCATACCTAACTCCTATTTCTGGGGCCATGTCATCGTCTGAATCGCTAACACTGGAAAATGAAACTCTCTGACACTTTTTTGGCGTATCAACTGTTCATGAACCTCTAACAGGGTTGTTTACGATCTCATGTCGACAAGTCAATCATAGTAGACAAAAATCAATAATCATCTTTACTTACGTAAGTTTCAGCAAGGTTCCACCACATCGGACCAATCAAAACCAGTACTTGATCCCGATCATGGGGCCGGAGACATAAAGTTTATCGATCAGGTCGCCGCCGGCATCACCCTCGTCAAACTTCCATTCGAGGTGACGATAGCCCAATGACAGACCAACTTGGTCGAATTTATAAGCGATTGCTGTATATGCCTGCCAGGTCAGATCGGTATCACCGGTGCCCACATCGAAGAGATAAGGGACATACCATTTCCCGGGCAGGTAGATGTTGCCCCGCACACCGACGATCCCATTCCAGGCATCACCTGAACTCGAATCCGAGCTTTCCGTTGTCGTTAGAAGAACCTGTTGCGTGGTTTCCGTTTCTAACTTCAAATGGAAATAACGTGCCCCGGCCAGAAGACCGAGAGTCACCCGGTCTGTTTCCAGAACGTTATAAACCACCATGGGGCTGACAATCCATGCCGTCATTTCCGTGTTGGTGAGATCGAGCCTTGCAGGTGGGTTGTCGACAAGAGTGTAATTGTCAGAATGATCGAGATGGAGATAAATGACATCGGCCAAAAACGTCCACTTACCTTTGCTGGCGCCAAAGGTACTCATATAGGTAAAATCAAGATTTTCGATGATCTCATCGATGCCGATTTTGATGTCCTTGTCGACAGTCGTTTCAATCTTGATGTCGGGGGCCCAAAGGTTGAACTGCAAAAAGAACCGCAATTCGTTCGGTCCCGGCTTTTTTCCCTCTGCCACTGCAGGCAGTGCGGAAGTGAGTGCCATCAGAACGATGACCGCCAGGATGAGAAAACCCCTTGCCGGTCTATAGTGCCTGTTCAGGCCGAAACACATTATGCTCGATGACATAATCAGGACTCCTTTCCGAGCTCGAAGCGAATTTTTCTCAAAACCGATTTTACAAGAATCTCACAGTTCCTGTTGATTGCAATGATGCCTTCTTGTGAGAGATTGTCCCAATGGATCCCAACCGTCACAACGGCTTTCGTATCAAAGGTGGCGGCCAGTTTTTCGGCGGCAGACTTAGCCAGTCCATCTTCCTTGTGCCCTGGATAACAGAGCACGGAAGCTGTTGAGCTCGTAACTTTCGGATCCTTCAATTTTGGATGGGATTGTGCGGCAGCCACCGCACCAATATGGGGCTTTTCCCCTCCCCAGATGGTAACCAATATATCAGCACCGATCAGTCTCACCCGGGCGGACAGATCATATTCTCCCTCATTCGTCTGAATCGTAAATTCCATGGTAAACATCAACCTTGCGACAAATTACGGACATACGACGATATAATTTTTCCATCAATTTTTAGATTACATGTAAGCTTCCCCTCCAGCATATGACATGATTTAACTGGAGGAGAAGCTTTGGGAGAACTATGACCTTCCGCCCCGCCAGGCGTGGCCAGGGTTCCTCATCATGAAAGACGGCGCTTGGTTCACAGATTTCCCCCCTTTCCGGTTTCTCCTTCACCTGTTGTATCGAAGTAGCACCATGGCGTGCTCGGCGTCGCATGCCGGACCGGGGCGGGGGTGTTAAAGCCCCAGCGTTCCCAGTTCGCGAGCACCTTTTCCCTGATCGCCTTGGGGAAATTTCGGTTGAAGCTAAGGATGCCCGGCTTGGGCTGCCCCGTGAAGTCTTCGAGCCCCAGGCAACTGTAAATGCCGTAGCCGCCCTTTTCGCCTCCACTGTGGAAGTCCGACGCATTGTGATAGCCGTCGACGCCGAAGCCAAAACTCTTGATTTCATCAGCGAAGTCGTAGAATCCCTTGTTTGGGTGGTTCCGGGTCGCGAAGGCCCACAAAACAGCCAGAGGATCGCTGGGATCGATATCTTCCCCGACCAAGATGACCTTGCCGATCCCACTCCCGATATGGTCGCTCCAAATGAAGTGAGCGAGCTTCTTCATGAACTCGTCATGGCCCCATCCCGTCAGCTCATGCCAATTGTTCTTGACACGAATGACAAACAGGTGCGCGGCAGACTCAAAGTTCATCAGACCATTGATGATGGGAAAACCCTCTTTCTTCAGGCGCACAATGGCATCAGCGCTCGTGAAAAATGAGATGCCAATCTGCGTACTGTCGGGTGGCGGACCCGGAATTGCGCTCGGCAGGATCCCGTTGTTGCGGAAGGTGACAGCGGTCACGTCATGGCGCGGTTTAGGCTCCATTTTTCTTGCGTCGATGTAACCCGCGTACTCTCCGTACGGACCTTCAAGGCAGGTTTCGGTGATGGAGATCGTACCTTCGATGATGATCTCGCTCTCGGCCGGAACCAGAAGGTCGTTCGTCTCGCACTTGACCATTTCGATTGAGCGCCCGTATAGCTTGCTGGCGTAGTCGTACTCATCCTCCCAGTCGGGAACGCGGGTGCCGACCTGAACGAGGCAGGCGGGCGGGACGCCCAATGCGATCGCGACCGGCATGTCCTCGCCCTTTTCCTTCCACATCTCATAGATCTTACCGTTGTGCTGTACGGGAAGCCAGAATCCCGCCATGGTCTTCTTATCAATCAGCGATGACCGATTGCAAGACCAGTTGGTCCACTTTCCATCAGGCGTTTGAACGATGTTGAGCCCGGCGGACTGCATCATCCGCTGGGCGTCACCCGCGTGTGCCAACGGCGCGGGGATTTTTTCCAGGTCGATTTCGTCACCGAGCCAGATGTTCTCCTTGCAGGGCGCAGCCTTGTTGTCGACGATTTTTGGCGGGTGGACGGTTCCGTTCTCCATGGCTTCGATGTAGGCGGCCTGCATATCCATGATATTACTGTCGAGTGGCATCCCCATGAGGGAGGCCAGTCGCGCCCAGGGTTTATCTGGCGTTCCGCTTTTCTGCATGCCGAAGTCGGCCGCACGGAATCCAGGGCAGTCCTTGACGTTGTTGAAGATCGGCGACGGTGAGAGCGTCTCAGCGGCGCGACGCAAGATCGCGCCCATCTCAAGATAGTGGTCCACCTCGTCGTCGATGGCGAGGAACTCACCCTCACGCACCATCAGGTCGAGGTAGTCGCGATAGCTGCGTGGAATGCTTTTGGGGTCGACTTTAACTGTCATTTGTCTTTCCTCCCTTTCCTTCTCCGGTTATAGAGTTTCCGTATCCCTGCGATTCAGGCGAAGCATAATCGAATCACTTTGCTCCGACCTGGACGAGGGGTGCGGCGCTTAGTCTGCTGTTGGTCTCCTCCGATGGCTTCTCCGGACAGCCTTCCCTGCCTTCCCAGCGTTTCAGGGTGCCTATGTCGATGTCGAACAGATCAAGGACGCGTCCGACGGTATGATTGACGAGGTCATCTATTGTCTGAGGATTGTTGTAGAAGGCGGGCATTGGTGGCGCGATTACGGCACCAAGCTGGGCCGCTTCATAGAGCAACTTGCAATGGCCGAGATGCAAAGGCGCTTCCCGGGGCATCAGCACCAACGTACGACGTTCCTTCAGCACCACACAAGCGGCTCTGGTTATCAGGTTCTCGGCCGACGAATGGGCAATCCCCGACAATGTCTTCATCGAACAAGGGGCGATCACCATGCCATCGGTTTTAAATGAACCGCTGGAAATCGAGGCCGCTTGATTTTTGACTTTGTGCACTACATCAGCCAGACTCTCGACGTACTCAGGGGTGTGGGTGGTTTCGATCTCGATATTGAGCCTTCCGTAGTCGCTCATAATCAAGTGGGTTTCCACACTGTCGATGGTCTTGAGCTGCTCCAGCATACGGATCCCGTAGATGACCCCGCTGGCTCCCGTAATTCCGATAATTAGTCTTTTCATCCTGGATTCCTCTTCATGCCGATGCCGAACATAAACTTTTCCTATCTTCAAAACGCACTGAGCTAACGTCTGGTTAGCAACAAAGTTCATGTACTGCTGGCTATTGGAGCCTGCCCTTTAGACCTTACCAATAATTTCTACCGCCACAAGCGGCAGGTGCATCTCGTAGAGGCTGTTCAGCACTCCGACAAGTTCGGTTTGATCTACCACCGGCCCGACAAGTACTGCCATCGGAGAGACCGTCCCGGAAACCTGGTTGCTGATACGCATATCACCGAAACGCTCGGACCAGCTTTCATCGAGAAAGCCCTTGACGCAGATGCGATAGCGAACCGGTGAACTGAACGTCAAATCATTCCCTGTACTAGAGGATGTCATCATCCGAAACCTCTCTATTTGCTAAACATGTCTTTGCGACCAGAAAAACCAGAGAGACGCGAAACCCGTGGTTCGGCTCCCGATTTGGTCTCCAAAAAACAAGTGGAGGCAAGGGGAGAGTCTCTAATTCTTTATTAGTAATATTACGAGGAAAATATGAATTTTGTATCACCCAAGAATGGGGATAAAATGAGGATAAAATGAGGAGGATAGCAAATGAATGAATGCTGTTGACAACTTGTACGTTGGGCCTATTCAGCAGGGTGCCCCCCGAACCCTGCATCAATCCGCACATATGGCCATCGGTTTGATGCCGTCTTACATATTGAGGTTATTTAACGTCGGTTGAGTCAGTTTTCAGCTTCGTCATCATTGATGAATCCCACCGATATAATCGGCAAATGCATCTCGTAGAGGCTATTCAAAACCCCGAGCAATTCAGCCTGGTCACGGACTTCGCCAGAAAGTTTTGTTACCGGCCGCCCGGCGTCCATATTCAGGTTGTCTATCCTCATGCCATTGAGACGATCGGACCAACTTTCATCGAGGAAGCCCTTGATAAAGATCCGATAGGTCGCTGGAGACGTAAATTTCAAATCATCAGAAACTCTAAATGAGGTCATAATGTGAATCCCGTAGTTCAAAAAACGAACCATAGAAAAAGGTACAGCAGCTTCCAGGGGGCAGTGCAACCACCGTACACAAGCAACGCGAAAGAGAAAAACTCTCTTCTTCACTTCATATTACTGAAACTCCAGGGATTTCCAATCACCAGAAAGAGGGGATAAATAGGTGAGCGACCAGGATGGAGTAGGCCTTTGATTCCGGATTCCGGGGACAAACATGATAAGTAAATCAAGGGGGAAATGAGGCTGGTGATAAATGCATGAATGCTGTGAAAGACGAGGAGACTGTCGGACTATACGGACCGACAGTCTCCTCGTCCCGTACGGTTAATCGTATCCTTTAGTTTGGCGACAGAATTTTCAGGGCAATGGCCTTGGCAACCGCATCTCTGCGTGAGTTGGCATTCAGTTTTCCACGGATGTTTTTGTTGTGGGTTCTTACCGTTTCAAGGGAGATGCACAGCTGGTCGGCGATTTCTTTGTCGCTAAGCCTCTGTTCAAGGAGCAGCAGTATCTCGTATTCCCGGTTGGTCAGGATCTCCCGCCATTCGGTCAGCCCTTCAGACGCCTCGATCCTCGTGCCGGATTCTGCTGGTGCGGATTCATCAACCATGTCAGATTGCTGGGCGGCATCGATGGCAAGCTGCAAGCCTGCTACCCAACCTTTGGTCCGTTCCATCCAGTTTGATACTGTCTCAGGGTCGAGTTCCCGTTCCAGGCCACGTTCCAGAAAGGTCGTGGTTTCTGCCACCGAAAAAAGCAGGTCATTAACCCGGATTTCATTGATATCGTTGTTGGCCCGCAAGAGAGGCAATGGCAGAAAAGGACCTCTGCGACTGATAATGACCAAATGCATCTGACGCATGGGACACTTCAGTAATTGGCTGAGCAGATCATGGACCGATTTGTCTTCGATCAGATGATAGTCATCTATGGTCAGGATAAAGCGATGCGGACCCTGCTCAATGTCATTAGTCAAGGCCTCGGCCAGAATCGAAACCGGCGGCTGGTTGGCCGCTTCAACCAACGTCTGGACATTCGGGCAGACCTCCGGGAAGAGAGCGCGAATCGCCGCCAGCAGGGATTCGAGGAATGGGCGCAGAGCATTGTCGTCACTATCGACAGTCAGCCAGGCGCTGGGTATGTCAGAATGCGTCAGCCAGTCGCTGATCAGGGAGGTTTTGCCATATCCGGCAGGTGCGGTGACCAGGGTCAGCTTCTTCTCACACCCGGCCTCCAGCTTCTCGATCAATTGCGCACGATGGACGTTCGTTGTGGCCAACCCGGGGCGTTGCAGCTTGCCGACCAGTCGCTGAGAATTTATGGTCGAAGCCTTACCTGTCCCCGATTCATGTCTTAATCGGGACAACACGATCTCGGTAATATCCGCACTGAGATATGATTTTCCTTCGCGAATAACTCTGATCGCCTTGATCAGCTCTTCCGGAGCACTTTCTTTCAAGAGGTAGCCGACCGCGCCGGCCTCAAGCATGTTTTCAACATACTGTTTGCCAGAATGAATCGACAACGCCAGGACCCTTGACTGCGGCGACTCGGCAAGGATCTGCCGGGTCGCATCAATGCCGTTGAGGTTCGGCATGTTGATATCCATGACCACGATATCCGGTGTGAGTTCGCGCACCTGGTCGATCGCCTCCTGGCCATCATTCGCCTCGCCGACCACGCTCAGGCCCTCTTCCGATTCGATCAGCAGACGCAACCCTTTGCGCAGCATTGGATGATCATCGACGAGCAGGATGTTCGTTGTCGTGGTCATGTGGTCTCCTTTGTCGACTCGCTGCATGGAGCCATTATAACAACGGTCGTGCCATGATGCACCTTGGAGTCGATCACCATAGACCCACCTAGATCAATCATACGCTCCTCGATACTGAACAGCCCTAAACCACCTTCGACACTGACGTTCCGCTTCACCTGCTCAGGATTAAAGCCAATCCCGTTGTCTTTGACTTTGATCCGGATGACGCCCCCTTCTTGCTCGAGAAGAACGCTGACCTTGTCCGCCCGGGCGTACTTGACGACGTTGGTCAACAGTTCACGCACACTGCGGAACAGGATCGTGTTCTGGTCCAGGCTAAGGCTGCTCAGCTCAAGCTTGTCGACCAGTTCAACATCAAGACTATGGTGTGGCTTAATTTTATGTTCGATCCACTCACTGATTGCCGCCCCAAGGCCGAGTTCATAGAGGGTCGGTGAGCTGAGCTCGAAGATCAGATGACGGGTGTCTTTAACCGCAGAGAGCAGCGTCTGGGAGAGTTCGTCGAATTGCTCCTTGAGCGCGTCATCATCGACGGATTTGCTTGCCGCGGCAAGCTGCAGGCGGGACAATGCCAGGGTTTGGCCGACATTGTCGTGCAAGTCCGTTGCGATGCGACGGCGTTCCTGTTCCTCGACGATGGTCAACTCGGAGGCCAGAGCTTTCAAACGCTGCTGATGATCAAGAATCTGTTTCTCCCCCTGCTTGCGTTCAGTGATGTCCATCACCATACCCGCAATAACTTCATCCTGCAGTTTCACCGAGAAGAGTACCTGAACGTGTCGACCGGTACGGGATATGGTCTCCGCTTCGAAATTATTCACGCTGCCATGCTCCTGAAGTTCGGACATCAGTTGTTCTCGCCGTTTTAGGTCAACCCAGCGGGGCAGAGATCCTTCGGCCAACATCCGCTCAGAGCTGTCGAAGTCGTATATCCGCGCCAGTGCATCGTTGGCAAAAAGGAATTCACCATTAAGGGTGGTGTTGAAAACCCCGATCAGGGAATTATCAACCAGGCCGCGGTACTTGGCTTCGCTTTTGGCGAGATTTTCTTCTGTCAGCTTATGTTCCGTAACATCCCGCGCGACAGAAAAGACCTGTTCTTCTTCCAGCATTGGAAATGAATTCCAGGAGACCCAACGATAGGAGCCGTCTTTACATCGATAGCGGTTTTCAAAACCAACGACCGGAATGCCTTTTTTAAGTTGCTCTGCGGCTTCAATAGTCGATTGTTGTTCATCCGGATGAACAAAATTCAACCACGAATTGCTTAACAGTTCATCCATGCTCCACCCCAAGGTCAGGCTCCAGGCAGGATTGAGCTGCTTGAAATTACCGTCAAAACCGGCAATACTCA
>PVMK01184804.1_pt1 | contig 10271 bp, 10 predicted proteins | sample 1853481 | NCBI WGS metagenome assembly PVMK01 (sample SAMN08533507, study PRJNA380276) | Marine sediment metagenome, whole genome shotgun sequencing project. | reverse complement strand
TTAAGTATCCATGCAGCGGTTTACAATCTATTCAATCTGGGTCGCCACCTGGTTTCAGCCATACATTATCGATTACTCAGACAAGGGGCAATGTTGTCCTGGAGACAGGCAACGGCAGTTTAGATAGCAAATACCGCTTAAAATCCCCAATCTGAAAAGTTAACTTGCCAATACCCCCTCAGGAGCTTTAAATGAAAAAACTAATAACTTGTTTTGTGATTATTCTTACATCGTCTATACCATTATCTGTGTTCGCAGAAAAAATTGACCTCGAGGGATTCACGCAACTTTCCACTGAAGAGTTCCGGAGTCTGGCTGTTAACAAAACAATAACTGGGATTTGGAAGGGCAACAGATATGCTGAGAAATACTTTGATACTGGGGAAATCAAGGGGGGGTTTCCTGGTTCACCATATACCGGCAGATGGATCCCAAGTGATACCAACAATTGTATTTGGTTACAATATGCCGGTATCTCACGAACATGTTGGATTATTCTTGTGAAAGATGGCGTTTACGTCTATGCGCGACACAATAAAAAAGCCAAGAAGCCAAGAGAAGCCCATTACATTGAACTTCTTATGACCTTCTCCCTTAAAACGGAACCGATTTAAAGTAGAGAATTATGCAAAAGCGTGGGCAATATATAGCAACGGGGGGTACTGCCAAGTTAACTCGAAATTCTTTGAAAAGTAGGGGCCCAATTAGTTTTAGGCGTCCAAATTCACCGCTAGTGGTGATAAACGTAATGATTTAGCTTGTTTTGCATTCCGCGGTGTAGAGCCAGCCCACAACATAGAGTTAACTTGCCAATACCAAAATGGTGGTTGACGAAATGGCGATTGCCAAAATGGGGGGGCAAGTCAGTTATTTCAGTTCCCACAGTTTTGGCTCGATTCGATTGACCTTAAGACAAAAATCTCCTATTTTCCATGGCGTGCAAAAATACTTGAATTCACGTCACGACTCCAGACAAACCCTATTTCAGAGAAGTATCAATGACTAACATAAAGACAATTGGCATCGCCGGAACGGGTGTCATCGGTGCTGGCTGGGCTGCCCGCTTCCTTGCTTATGGCTACGATGTGGGTGCCTATGATCCTTTCGCTGAATCGGAGGCCGGACTAAGGGCGAAAGTTTCTACCGCATGGCCATCAATGCAGAAACTCCACGGCAATAAAGAAATAACGTCCGGGAATCTTTCCTTTACCACGAGTGTTCAAGAAATGTGTGAATCGGCAGATTGGATACAAGAGGCCGCTCCGGAGCGCGAGGATCTTAAGATTTCGCTATTCCAGGAGATGGATCAGTATGCGCGTAATGATGTCGTAATTGCGTCCTCATCATCGGGTTTCTTACCGTCGAGGTTACAGTCCGAGTGTTCGCATCCACAGCGAATTATTATCGGGCATCCATTCAATCCGGTTTACTTGTTGCCATTGGTTGAAACCGTTCCCGGCGACCAGACCTCAGATCAGACCATGCAGCGGGCCGGTGATTTCTATCGATCTGTCGGCATGAAAGTACTACGCCTGAAACGGGAAATTGACGGCTATATCTGTGATCGCTTGCAGGAAGCGCTGTGGCGTGAAGCGTTGCATATCATAGATAAGGATATTGTGTCTCCCGAGGAAATTGATGATTCAATTATTTATTCTGCAGGCCTGCGCTGGGCATTTATGGGGCCTTTTCTAACCTTTCATTTGGCGGGTGGGGATGGCGGAATGCGTCACTTCCTTGCGCAATTTGACCCGACACTTGAATTGCCCTGGACGGATCTGGCCTTCCCCAAGTGGAGCAAGCAGCTCGAAGACAGAATTATCGATGGTTGTGAACAAAGCTATGGTTCAGCCAGTGTGAGTGAATGGGAAACCAAGCGAAATGATATTTTGGTGGATATCATGAACGTACTTGAAAAACATGGCATCGCCGCAGGAACGACAGTTCCCAAAAACTAATCAGGAAGACTTACGTTACTGATTGAAAATCGACATGGTTGGCGAAAATTATTTGGCCCATATCATTGACCTAGATAAAGTCAGTTGACTCCGGGGTATCCATTCCGATTATTTACGTACCAGGCATAGTCGATTAAGGAGACAAAATCGTATACAGGAACGTTAAATTTTCTTTGCAACGGTGCCGCATACGGGGTAAATACAGCGCATTCGAATAACAGCGCGCCAATATTACTGTGCTCAGTAAACAATTTCGCAGCTGCTTCTTCCAGTCGCTTTTGAAACTCATCCGTATCGAGATTCTCGTCCGCCATATTTAGAAACTCAGGGGTGGTTTCGATACTGCTGGTGACGACCTCAACGGAGTCAGGCAAACCCGCAAGTGACAGGACTTGTGGCGTTAGTTTTTGTTTGAAGGCAGTTAATATTGCAATCTTCTGATTTGAAGAAATGCTACGGGCAATCATGGGAAGCTGCAGCAAGCTGGACATAAATACGGGGATGTTTACCACAGCGCGCACCGCATCCTGATAGTGCACCATGAACCCGCAATTGCTGGTAATCACCTTTACTTTGTTGTTTTCAAGTTCTTTCGCTGCGGCAACAATGGCGGCCTCGATCGAGGGATCTCCTGCGGCGACTTTTTCTACGTGCATATCCTCAACCACTTTAAACAAAACAGGGTATTTATAAGTCAGTGCATTTGCGGTATCGCCGGGCACATGGGTTTCCACCAGATTAAGCAACAACATACCAACTTGGTGCCCATAGGCATGGGGATGTGATGACAGATTGAATTCAGGCATGTGTGACTCTCCGGAGTGTTTTGCTTACTTTTTTAAATTAATGATCTCGCTCGGTCCATTGTTTTCTTAATGTATCGATGTCGAGGCCATACTTTTCGAGGTGCCCCAAAAACGGTTGCCAGTGGGAAGCCAGAATTTCCACGGGGTCATTGTTTTTCCATTTTCGATAACCGCGTTCACCGGGAAGATAAACTTCATCCACACCGGGGAGTGGTTTAGCGGCTTTCACCTTTTTCACAAATCGATCAGAGCGGGATTTTACCTCGTCCAAAGATCCAAAACGAGATGGGTCGATGACAATGATTGCGCTTCCACCCACGGACCCGCCGTCCCACTTTTGCTTCCACGAGCCCTTGCCGTGGGGCAGATCAGGGGTAATTGTGGCGCCCGGCACGATGATTGAAGACAGCATTTCGGTGAATACATTCATGGCATAAAGTCGGGGACTGTCGAACACGCTGGCAGCACGAGAACCACAGAACCGCCCATACCCTTCAACTGGAATAAAATAGGGCATGGGGTCGTCGGTAAGCTCGCCTGTGGTTGGATCAACAATGTACTTACCCGGCAGTTTTTCACCATTTAGAGCGGCTTCGGACATGTTGCCATCATGCATGGGAATGCAGGCAAAATCGGATATCAGCGGTGGCTCCTCACCTCCAGGGGCAGCGGCACTAAAAGGAGCTCCCGAAAGTACATTTTCCATGCCTCCCCAGGGGGAAACCAAGGGCGGTGAATTATTGGTTGCCATGGCAAACATATCCTGCTCCAGAGCGAGCGAGGTGTAGGCAAAGAAACTCCCCGCGTCGTTATGTCGACGCGCCATGCCAATGGCAATTCCGGTTTCTCGCGCTTTGTCGATGGCATGCAGAGTCGTTTTGGTGAGGGTCCAGAAGCCCGTCGCCTGGTTGCCATCGTAAACTACCCAGCTCGGTCCCTCGTCAGCGAGCTCGGGTTCGGCCTCGAGGTCAAGATTCCCCGCATCCAGGGCGAACAAAATACAATCCAATACCCCCATACCCTGAGTAGCTTTGCCCATACGGTCGCCCAACGACGTGCCTCGGGCAACGGCATCCGCATCCTCTTCCTGTGCGCCAGCAGCAAGCCAGAGTTCTCGATAAACAAATTCCAGAAAATCAGGATCTTCAATATGGCCAGGCAGATCGCTCATGAATGTTTCCTCAATTGCGTGTATGGGTTGAATGTTGAACCTATCGACAGTTAATCAGGAAAACATTATTGTATCTGATCATTCGCTCTTTTCGCGATCCCAGGTATTGGGGCCGACGCCTCGGGAACGCAGTTCATATTTTCTAATTTTTCCGTTTTCTGTTTTTGGAATTTGGTCTGTCAACTCAAAAAATCTAGGTACCATAAATGCGGGAAGTTGTTCCGCGACATAGATGGATAGTGACTGGATAGAGCTATCACCATCAACCACTACCACTGCCATAATCTCCTGGTCGCCCAACGCAGAATCCACGCCAAAAACCGCCGACTCACGAACGTCGGCATGACCATTGAGCGCATTCTCTATTTCCATTGAAGAAATATTCTCGCCTCGCCGACGAATGATGTCACGCATACGGTCTACAAAATAGAAGTTGCCCTCTTCATCCCGGTACAATGCGTCTCCAGTGTGTAGCCAGAGATTGCGCCAGGCATCCGCCGTTGCCTGGGGCTGGTTCCAGTAACCGCCCATCAACAACCACGGATACTTTGCCCGCACAGTCAGTTCGCCAACTTCCCCCACAGCCACTTCCTGATCGTCTTCATCAACCAGTCGTACATCGAATCGATCACTCACAACACGCCCACAGGAGCGATGGTCGGGTAGATCATAGAATTTGTGAGGGTATTGCCCCGCTACATAACCAACACGCAACGGTGCATTCATTTCTGTTGAAGCCAAATCCGTTGTGACGCGTAGCCCGAATCTTTTTTTGAATTCGTGTAACTCAGGAATGACGGCCGACAGGTGGACTTTATCCAGGCTGGTTTCTGCGTCTTTCGGATTCGCTGGCTGGTTAAGCAAAAAATAGGCCATCACATCAAGCAATAATGTGGTGTTGGCTTTATATCGAGCTACTGTTGGCCAAAATGCTCGCACACTGAATCGCTCAGCAAGCACCACCATCGAATCTGCGATCAATGCGGCGTAGATTACCGCCCATTGTCCCGCAATATGAAACAACGGTAGCGGCGCAAAGTAGATATCATCCGCCCCGAGTTCCAAGGCCTCGGCCATGCAATTGGAATATTCGTAAGCATGGCCATGATAAATCATCACTCCCTTTGACCTTCCGGTGGTACCAGAAGTGTAAAGTATGGTCGCGAGGTCATTTGCTCGAGGCCGCTCTGCAAACGGCTTGTCATCTTCATGGGAAAAATCGGCAAAGTCGATGAATGTGAACTTATCGCCCAGCACAGTGGACTCTGGCAGGGAAGGATAGCAGACGATATTTTCCAGCGAATGCAGTTCGTCTTGTACCGCTTCAAGTGCCGCAATAAATTCCCGGTCAATAACAATCAGCTTGGCACCCGAGTCGTTAACAATGTGCTTTAACAGTTCTCCCTTATAAGCACGATTGATCGGGACTTCGATAGCAATCAGTTTGGAGGTGGCCAGCCAAAGCGCGATGAAATCGACGTTATCGTTGAGCATCAACAACACCGTCGTACGCGGTTGGACGCCAGCGTCCTCGAGGGATCGAGCCAACTGATTGGACCACTTGTCCAAATCATTAAAAGTTACCGTCTCATCATCAACCAATAAAAAGGGCTTATCCCCATGGGACGCAACCGTGCTCGCGAGCACATCCACCACTGTTTGGTTGCTGCGATCAGTAACTCTCATAACTATTAAGACTCAATTCATCATTCATGACTGGTAACACGTTGTACAACTAGTACCCGCTGTATTCGGTGAAATGCCCTGATTGAAATTTTAGCGTAAGTTGGCGTATCCTTGGGACACCCCTGTCAGATTAATTCTAACTAAGTCATTTGTGACACTCATGATATCAAATCCTCAATCATTATTTCACATCGATGATGCCGTGAAATATATGGGCAAAGAAGTCGCTGTATCGGATTGGATCACGATAGACCAGGAGCAAATCAATGGATTTGCCGCGGCTACCAAGGACATGGACTGGATGCATGTTGACGTTGCACGATGTCAACGAGAAAGCCCATACGGAACAACCATAGCGCCAGGATTTTTGTTAATGTCACTGGTTATTGATCTCGCCCATGAATCCGGTCTTACCCCTGGAGGTACCGAGTATGGATTGAACTACGGCATGGATCGAGTTCGCTTCACCGGCGTCGTCCCGACCGGGTCTAGAGTACGAAGCCGAATAACCTTGCTGGAAGTCACATCGAAAGATGGCGGTCGTTGCTTGCACAAAAGTCAGCATGTCATGGAAATGGAGGGTCAGGAGAAGCCCGTGATGATTGCGGAATGGCTGGTTATGTGGTTCAAAAATTTGGCCTAGGTCCAACTTGGAGGCACCAGGGTACTGCCAATTTAACTAAATGTGAGATCGAAAATGTGGTTTCACTTGCTGAAAGATCTATACGTTTTGGACATTGTGGGGCACGGCATAGCTAATTGTTGACGAATCCCGCAATTGAGGGTGTTTCTGCCCAAACTTAAAAGTTAACTTGGCAGTACCCCAGTTTGTGCTCCAACTCAGCCTGATTCTTTCCTGGACTGCTTCCATCTTGGTTGATCGCAGATTTTGCCCAAGAACTCAATGATGGTGTGGGCGCCCAGGTAGGAAGTAACGCCCGTACCGACATCGCATTGGGGATTGACCTCTACAAAATCAAAACCAACCACATTGCAGTGAGCTGCAATATGAGTTAATGCCGAACTCAGCTCGGCGTAGGTCATGCCATTGGGCTCTGCGGAGACACAGCCGGGCACCAGGGAGATGTCCAGTACGTCCACGTCAATACTGACATAACAGCTGCTGTCCCTTTCGATATCCCGGGTGACTCTTTCCGGCCCATTGTCATGAAAATCACTCATCAATACCACGTCGTTTCCATCGGCCAGAGAATCTTCCATCATGACGCTAGAATTCCTCAGGCTGCGAATTCCGACCTGACTCAGACTGCGCACATGTTTCATAGGCTTGATGTGCCGGAAAGCATGGCCGTTGGTAAACCTTAGATCGTGAATGAAAGGGGCATAGTCCAAGTGGGCATCGAAATGGATGATGTGGATAGGCTCGCTAAACGCCCGTACCACAGGATAGGTGATCGCATGGTCGCCACCCAAAATTACAGGCATGGCATTTTTCTCCAAGATACCCCGAGTCATGTCAGTAATATTATTAAAGGTACGGACGATATCCGTTGGTACTACATCGGCATCGCCCACATCAGCGATGCGATGATTGGAAATTTCATGGGTCAGAAATTCCTTGCGTAGTTCCGGGTCGTAATAGCCTTTGCCTCCACTGGTAAATCGCAGTGAGTGCTCTCGTAAGGAGCGGGGGCCAAATCGTGAGCCCGCCATGAAGGGAGAGCCATCGTCGGTAGGGCAGCCGAGTACCGCAATATCCGCATCAAGCTGTTCAAGGTCGGTGACAATGGGTGCGCGCAGGAACGAAGGTATACCTACAAACGCTCTGTCCAACCGAGGCAAGTCTTTTTTTGAATCACTCATAAGAATCTTTCCAAAATTTTACTGTTATCGATAATCCTGATTATCTATCAACCTCAACAATGCGTTCCATTCTAACGCCAGTTTTTCTTGCATGTCTTCCTCCTCACTACCGGCAAATTGCCTCGCGGTGAGATTACACACATCCTCGGGTGGAAAAATCATTTCTTCTTGGGAATTTTCACACAGCATTTGGACCTGACAAGCTTTATCCAGGAAATACATATTCATAAACGCTTCCGGAATACTGCAACCCAGTGTCACCATGCCATGGTTTCTCAATACCAGAATACGAACATTCGGATCAGAAACGGCGCCCTGTAGCGCCTCTCTTTCTCCCTCAACAAGAGTCGCCCCGCGAAAATCATGATACGCGATCTGATTGTGAAACCGCAGAGAGTATTGGGTAAGTGGTCGAACGCCTGCCGCAAGAGATGCCACTGCTACGCCACTTGGTGTATGGGTGTGGAACACTGCGTTGATATCCGGGCGGGCACTGTAAACAGCTTCATGAATAATGAATCCAGCCGGATTCAGTGCCACATCGGAGCCGTCCACAATTTTGCCATCGGCATCAACTTCACTTAAGTTTTCAGTGGTCACTTCATGGAACCAACAGCCATAGGGTGTGATCAAAAATCGATCATTTTGATCAGGCACGCGGCTGGAAATGTGGGTATGGATCAAGTCTGTCATACCAAATAGCTTGGCCAGTCGATGAGCTGCCGCCAACTCTGTGCGCGTTTCCTGAGGCTGCGGCTTGTCTTTAAACTGGTGTTGAGAGGCAATTGACATGGGTGAATTTGATGTAACTAATTTATTTGTAAATATCTTACTATATAATTGATTAATAATGATTATATAAGATTCAAGATTTTGACCATGATCAAAATTACAATTTCTCCTATCAATGAGCTATTTGCTGCCAGAATTGAGGGGATTGACGTCGCTAACCCCAGGATTGACGAGGTGTTTGATGAGGTTCGTCAGGCCTTTGACAAGTATGGTGTTCTCATATTTCCTGATCAGCGGATTAGTGCGGACGAGCAGCAAGCGTTCGCAGAGCGTTTCGGCGAATTAGAAAGTTTTCCAGAAGCGTCAATGCAGAAAAAGACGCCCAAGGTGTATAACATTTCAAACAAATCTGAGTCCGGAGATCTGTTGGGAAAGGATAGCGTACAGGCAAGAATGCTGAAAGGAACGGAGCTTTGGCACACCGACAGTTCCTACCGGGACGTTCCTGCTTTGGCTTCCTTTCTGTTTGCATTGGAAATTCCCGACAGCTCTGAAACTGGTGGTCAGACTGAGTTCTCGGATATGATTTCCGCATACGAGGATTTACCCAGGGCGCTGCTTGAAAAGCTGAACGGTCGGCACATGGTACACAACTACGAATATGAAAGGTTGTATGTGGACACCGAATTACCGCCCATGTCGCTGGATGAAAAGCTGAACGTACCACCAGTAACCCATCCTGTTATCCGCTTTCATCCACATAACGGTAAATGTTCGGTTTACATCACATCTAACGTAGGTGATGTCATCGGGGGTTATGGATATGAGGAAGGGCGTGCTCTGCACAGAGAATTACTGGATTTCGTGACTCAGCGAAAATATGTCTATCAGCATCAGTGGCTTCCGCATGATCTGGTTGTTTGGGACAATCGACGAACCATGCATCGGGTCATTCCCTACGATATCGACAAACAACCCAGGGTCATGCAACGCACAACTGTGTCGGATGTAGGACCACCTGTGGCGCCATGGATGAATAAGCATTCTCATACGTTATGAGGAAAAAATGAATCGTATCGACCTAGGGGATAATGATTCACTAAATATCCTTTTCGCACATTCTGCTTTTCAACTTTCTAACGCATTTGGGAAGCGAAACACGTGTATCCAGCACACCCAGGCGTGGACAGCGGAAGAATGTATGGATAAGATCGCGGACGTTGACATCGCGGTACTTTCTACATTCTGGAATCCGGCTTTGCTAGAAAACGCACCGAAGCTAAAAATGATTCATGCCCCAGCTTCGGGATACGACCAGTTTGATCTCGATTTACTTGAGCAACGAGGAATAATACTAACCAACAGTCGCGGCGCCATGGCTAATGCAGTAGCCGAACACGCCATCGCCATAATTTTATCGTTTACCAGACAACTGCATCTATTACGAGATGCCCAGCTCAATCATACTTGGCGTCAGCCAATTATTGATCTTGAAAGTCGCGAAGATGAATTGGGAGGAAAATCCGTTTTAGTATATGGACTCGGGTCCATAGGGGAACGTTTTACCTCTTTTGCCAAAGCCTTTGGCATGCGTGTTATCGGTATCAAACGAGATACGTCGAATCATGATGGAAATGCGGATGAAGTCCACCCACCGGAAGCCTTTCCTGATCTGCTGCCCAATGCCGATTTTGTAGTACTGACCTGTGCTCTCAATTCAGAGACGGAAGGTTTGATCAACAAGAAAACTCTTGCCCTGATGTCTTCTCATTCCATTCTGGTGAATATGGCCAGGGGCCGATGTGTCAATGAAGCAGACCTCATTGATGCCTTGCGACACAATGCCATTGGCGGTGCAGCATTGGATTGCACAGAAATGGAACCTCTATCTGCAGAATCTGAATTGTGGGATATGCCCAATGTCATCATTACTCCCCATAGCGCTGGAGACACACGACGCTACGAACACAATGTGACTGATATTCTTTTGAGAAACATAGAAAAAATCCAGCACGGAGAGCTGCCGATAAATCAAATTATTTAATTAGGCCAGGCGGTTCCTGGATCGAATGATAATGATGCTCGAATATATCG
>PVMK01124170.1_pt1 | contig 10275 bp, 10 predicted proteins | sample 1853481 | NCBI WGS metagenome assembly PVMK01 (sample SAMN08533507, study PRJNA380276) | Marine sediment metagenome, whole genome shotgun sequencing project. | reverse complement strand
CAAACCTTCATGATGTTTCCTCCTTCGAAGTGAGAATAGAGAGAAGGGCTCTCTTTCCCTCATTACCATATAGGTGCCGCAACACATAAGAGCAATTGAATTTTTCCTATCAGATACATCAGAAATACTTATGACGAATTCGGGCCAAAAAGGCCCTTGCAGCATTCGAGCCAATGCCTGCAATTTCAGAAAACGCGTCTAGTGATTAGGGAGCAGCCGCTGCACCGGCCGTCATGGATTGGCGCCCTAAAGGTGGGGCCTACTCGTCAGATTTGTTCCAATTCTTTATGGACGTCAGCACGGATCTGCGGCAGGGCCCAAGCGGTCCAGCAACAAAATCGACTTCTTCGCCGCGCGTCTTTGCTTGCTCGTAATGGACCTTGCAGTACTCAGCCTGCTGGCGCGCCAGTTCCTTCTTCGACGCGGTCTTTGCGGCGTCGTGGTCTTTAATGCCCGCGATCTCGGTGGTCGCCGCTGCTTCTTCCGAGCCGGGCTGCGGCAAGCGGTCAAGCGACGGTGGCACGACGAGCGGTGCGCGCACGGCAACTGTGGGCCCTGAACCGTTATTCGCCTTGGCCGCATCGGACAGGCCTACCATGTCGAAGAGTCCGCCGTTGAACTGGACATCATCCATGGAACAGCCGGAGGCGCCGAACGCGAGCAGGAATGGGATAGACAGCAGGGCTACCCTTGAAGACCTCGTTCTCCGCGACATTTTCATCCCCCGTGGCGCTGGCGACACCGCATCATGCGAACCGGTAGCGCGGACATCTAATGTCCTGCGCTACAACGGCTATGCGGCATTATTGCGATTCGCCAGCAGAGAGTCATACAAGAGGCCGAACACACCTGCAACAAGCGCTATATCGGCAACATTGAACACATACCAATAAAAGCCATAAGCGTGCAGTGAGATAAAGTCCGCAACCCCGCCGATCAGGACCCGATCCACGGCATTGCCCAGCGCGCCGCCCATCATGAGGCCTAGGCTGACCGCCATCAGCCGGCTCGTCGCCCCGCGCGCAAGCCATACCCAAAGCGCCAAGGTGGCCGCCACCCCCATGGCCGCCAGCACGATCTGGCCCATGAAAGTGTCCAGCTTAAAAAGGCCGTAGCTGATCCCGCGGTTCTTGACGAAGACCAGGTCGAAAAACGGTGTTACGGCGACCCTGCCCTTTTCGGCTATGTGAAAAACTCCCAGCATCCACCACTTGACGGCCTGGTCGATGACGAAAGTGGCGATCAGCACGGTGAGCCCCCATCGCGAGAACGGACCCCACACCCAGCTTTGGATTGCTGAGTTGGAACTCGTCATGCCGGCGCATCCTTCGCCTGCTGATCAAACTCGCGGACCGCGGCGGCATCGCGCAGCGATAGATCAGGGAATTCGGGATCCGCGCCGACATCGGCAAGAATGCGCCAAGAGCGGGCGCACTTTCTCCCCACAGCACGACTCGGCACCACGCCCACGCCCGGCACATCGGGCAGCACAAAGGCATCCTCGGGCGGCGCCTTAGCAATAAGTTTTGCCGCGCTGGTGATGGCGATTTCGGCCAGGTCAACTCCTTCAAGCGCGCGCAACATCTCGTTGTCGGCGACGTACACCTCTGGCGCAGCCTCCAGGCTTGACCCGATACGCTTGTCAGCACGTTCCAGCTCCAACGCGCCGGTCACGACGCGGCGCACAGCGCGCACTTTTTCCCATTTCCGCGCCAATTCGTCGTTGCGCCAGCTTTTGTCGATCTCCGGGAAGGTCTCCAAGTGCACCGACCCCTCATCGGAACTGTGACGCGTGAGCCAAGCCTCTTCCGCGGTAAACGACACGATGGGTGCAAGCCACGCCACCAGCGCGTCAAACAGCACATCGATAACCGAAAGTGCTGCGCGCCGCTTCACGCTCGAATGAGGCTCGCAATACAGCGCATCCTTGCGGATATCGAAATAGAAAGCGGAAAGCTCAGAGTTCATGAACTGCGAAAGCAACGCTACGACTTTGCGGTAGTCATACGTTGCATAGGCTTCACGCACCTCTTCATCGACCTCACAAAGCCGGTGCAGCATCAAGCGCTCCAACTCCAGCTCGTGCATGTCCTTGAACTTGATCTTGTCCTTGGGCTCAAGGTGAGCAAGCGCACCCAGCATCCAACGCAGCGTATTGCGCAGCTTGCGGTAGGCCTCCACCGAGTGCTTCACGATGCCCGGTCCAAAGCGGATATCGTGAGCGTAGTCGGCCGATGCCACCCACAGCCGCAGAATGTCGGCGCCCGACGCCTTCATTACGTCTTGGGGAGAAAGCACGTTGCCCTTTGACTTCGACATCTTGTCCTCACCCTTCTCATCGAGGATGAAGCCGTGGGTGAGCACGATGTCGTATGGCGCTCGGCTGCGCGTGCCGCAGGATTCCAGAAGTGACGACTGAAACCATCCGCGATGCTGATCGGAGCCTTCCAGGTACATAACGCGGTCTTGTCCCCCCTCGCGCACGCGCTCGATCCCGGCAAGACCGGGAAAGTGCTTGGGATCTTCGAGCGTAAAGACGTGCGTGGAGCCTGAATCGAACCAAACGTCGAGGATGTCGCGCACTTGCTCCCAGTCGGCCGGGTCATCGACGAGACCTTCAAGGAAACGTTCCTTGGCGCCGGCAGCAAACCACACGTCGGCACCGTCCTCAGTGAAGGCCTGCGTGATGCGTGCAATCAACTCATTCGACTTCTTGAACTTCGCCGACGGGATGACATCACCCGTTTGCGGGTTGCGGAATACGGTAATCGGCACGCCCCAGGCGCGCTGGCGCGACACGACCCAGTCGGGGCGCTGCTCGACCATGGCGCGAATGCGATTTTCACCGACGCGCGGTACCCACTCGGTCTCGCCGATGGCCTTGAGCGCCGCCTCGCGCAGCGTAAGATTGCCGTTCTTCTTGTTACGCCCGAGCGGCCTATCCAGAGCGATGAACCACTGGGGCGTGTTGCGGAAGATAACGGGTTTTTTGGAGCGCCAGGAGTGCGGGTACTGGTGCTTGAGGCGCCCGCGCGCGATCAGCGCGTTGGCCTCGACAAGCGCGTTGATTACGGCGTCGTTGGCGTCGCCCTTGGCGCCCTTCTCGGTGAGCACGCGCTTGCCCGTAAAGCCTGGAACGTCCTTGGTGAAGACGCCATCGGCATCGACGGTGAAGGGTATCGCCGTGTCGATGCCACGCTCTTTCAGTGCCGCCTGATTTGCCGTCCAGATAAGATAGTCGTCGGCACCGTGGCCGGGAGCGGTATGAACAAAGCCAGTGCCGGTGTCATCTGTGACGTGGTCGCCATCGAGCAAGGGTACGTCGAAGGTGTAACCCAGGCCATTCAGCGGGTGCGCGCAAATCGCGCGCTGCAATTCGTCTGCTCCGACCACTCGTCGCTGTTCGTAGGCCTCCACCTTCGCTGCCTTCATAACATCGGAGGCCAAGCTTTCGGCCAGCACAAATTTATCACCCGGTTTTGCCCAGTTGCCCTCTGGCGCCGCGGTGACTTCATAGACGCCATATCTGATCTTGGACGAGAAGGAGATCGCGCGGTTGCCAGGGATCGTCCATGGCGTCGTGGTCCAGATTACGATCGAAGCGTCCAGCAATTCGAACGCATCCGCACTCGCAGAATCTTTGCTGCTTGAGCTTGCCCGTGTGATCGGAAACTTCACCCAGATCGTGTCGGACTGATAGTCCAGATATTCGACCTCAGCCTCCGCCAGTGCCGTCTTCTCGACGACCGACCACATAATCGGCTTGGAGCCGCGGTAGAGTGTGCCGTTCATAGCGAACTTCATCAGTTCGCCGGCGATCGTCGCCTCTGCGCTATAATTCATTGTTGAATAGGGATGCGCCCAATCGCCCACGATGCCGAGGCGCTGGAACTCCTCGCGCTGCACATTGATCCAATGCGCGGCAAACTCGCGGCACTCGTGGCGAAACTCATTGATCGGAACGGCGTCCTTGTTGCGCCCCTTGGCGCGATAGTTCTCCTCGATTTTCCACTCGATCGGCAGACCATGACAGTCCCAGCCGGGCACGTAGTTGGAATCGAACCCGAGCATCTGCTGCGACTTCACAACGAGGTCCTTGAGGATCTTGTTGAGCGCGTGCCCGATGTGGATGTGGCCGTTGGCGTAGGGCGGTCCATCATGCAGCACGAACTTTGCGCGATTGCGTGCTTTCCGCCGCAGACGGTCGTAGAGCCCAATCTCTTCCCAGCGCTGCAGCAGACGTGGCTCCAGACTAGGCAGCCCCGCCTTCATGGGGAAATCGGTTTTCGGCAAAAAGAGCGTCTTACTCCAGTTGCGCCCTTCGCGCGTTCCATCACCCTCCGCGTCAGCCTTCGCTGCTGCGGGCTCGCCGGGTGCGGCTCCTTTCGTTTTCTTGGCCTTGACGGCACCGCCGCCGCCGCCCGTGTTATTCGCCATAATCCATCTCGCCGGGTTTCACGCGGGGGGGTTCTAGCAGCATGTCCGTCGCTGATCCACAAAGGCTCCCAGGAACTCCCAGGGCCTTCATAGTCGCGGGGCCGTGCTGGCACTGCTCAAAATGTCGCGGGCCCTGGCGCAATCCTGTTGCATCTGTGCGACCAGCGCTTCGCTCGTGTCGAACTTGCGGTCGTCACGAATGAAATCGATGAATTCCACCTCGATCGCACGGTCATAGAGATCCCCATCAAAGTCGAAAAGAAACACCTCAAGAACCGGCATACCGTCGTCGTAAGTCGGCCGTGTGCCCAGATATGCCGCCCCGTCATAGCGGTCCGATCCTAAATGGACTCGCACCGCGTAAATGCCATGACCCAGGCCCGTACCGCGCGCCAGCGGCACATTGGCTGTGGGAAAGCCCAGCCCCACGCCCCTCTTGGCACCGCCTATCACAGTGCCGCCCGCGCGCCACCAACGCCCCATCATTTGTGCGGCGCCCTTTACATCGCCCTGCGCAAGATGCAGCCGAATAATGCTGGAGGAAAAAGCTGCACCTCCCTCGGCAACAGGCGCAACGACCGTGAGGCCGAAGCTGAACCTAACGGCCGCTGCTTGCATAATCTCCGGCGTGCCACCGCGATTCTTACCAAAAAAGAAATCGTGCCCGATAACGACATGCCTGACGCCCAGACCGTCGATGAGCACGCTGGAGATGAACGCTTCAGCCGGCAACTTGGCAAGCTTAGCGTCAAACGCGAGCACGATCGCAAGGTCCAAACCGAGCGCTTCGAAGATCGCCAGTTTCTGTGCCAGGGTCGTCAGCCGGAAGTGCGGCTCTTCATGGTGGAAAAATTCACGCGGGTGCGGTTCAAAGATCAACGCCCCTGCCGGCGCGCCGATCTCCTTACCCTTCGCGAGCGAGGCTGCAAGCAATGCCTGATGCCCCCGGTGCACGCCATCGAAGTTACCTATGGCGAGCGCGGCACCACGGGCCGCGTCAGGCACTCCCTGAAAGCCGTGCACTAGCCGCATCGTGGCAAATGCTCCTGCGCTCAAAACGCGCTTAGGCCGGACGCGCCGGCACCATCAGCATCGCTTCGCCATTGACGACGGGCTTGTCGTTAACAGTGCAGACGCATTCAAAGCGTGCACGCCGCTTCTCCGGCATCAGCTCGGCCACTTTCACGGTGGTGACGACGGTATCTCCAATCTTGACCGGCGCTTTGAATTTAAGCGTTTGTGACATGTAGATGGCGCCTGGTCCGGGCAGCTTCATGCCGAACACCGCCGAGATGTATGCCGCCGATAGCATGCCGTGGGCGATGCGCTCCTTGAACATCGTCGTCGCCGCATAGTCGGCGTCAAGGTGAACGGGGTTCCGGTCACCCGAAATTTCGGCAAAGGCGACGATATTGGCCTCGCTCACAGTATTAGAAAGGCTTGCCTCCTGCCCCACGCTAAGGTCTTCGAAGAAAACGCCCTTTGCCGCTGTCATTGCTTCCGCATCTCCTTTTCGTTACCGCTTATTTCGCGCCGCGCGACACTATCTGCGCAAGCCCCGGCGGGCAACAACGCGCCGCCACTTACCCCTGATCCATGGTTGCGTGAACGCGCTGCGGCGAGCTATAAGGCACCATTCCCCAGTTGCCCCGAATATTTTGGCCCTGCGGACGTACCGCAGGAAGCCTGAGGTAAAGCCGTTATGAGCGACCGTAAACCCCTAATGCCCAAAGCCACCGCCGTGTGGCTGGTCGAAAATACATCGCTGACGTTCGATCAGATCGCCGCGTTTTGCGGGCTGCACGTGCTTGAGGTCAAGGGTATCGCCGATGGTGACGTCGCCCAGGGCATTAAGGGCCTCGACCCGGTGACGTCTGGGCAGCTGACGCGCGATGAGATTGCAATCGCCGAGCGCGATCCCACGCACGAACTCCACCTTGCCGAGCCCAAAGTCGTCATACCCCCTATGCCAACCAAAAGGGGCCCGCGCTACACACCCGTCTCGCGCCGCCATGACCGCCCCAACGCGGTGCTCTGGATCCTGCGCAACCATCCCGAGCTCAAGGACAGCCAGATCATGCGCCTGGTTGGCACCACGAAGCCGACGATCGGCCAGATCCGCGACCGCACCCATTGGAACGCCGCAAGCCTCACGCCCCAAGATCCCGTAACGCTTGGTCTGTGCTCGCAGATCGACCTCGACAACGAAGTGTTGAAGGCCGCGCGGCGTTTAGAGCGGGACGAGAAGGGTATGGAGAAGGCCGGCACGCTGCTGCCGACCGAAGCAACCACGGCGGTTGCCGCCAAGCAACCCTGGGCGGAGATCTTAACGCCCGAGCCTGAGGAGGTGCGCGAAGAGACCCCCGCAGAGGAGCAAGCCCGCGTTTTTGCCAAACTGAAGGAGATGTCGAGCGAAAAGGAGAGTTCCGACGAAGAGAAGTCCGGCGAGGACGAGAGCACGAAAGAGTAGTCACTGCTCCGCAGGTGTAAGCCGCACCGGGCCGTCGTAGAGTTGTCGCAACGGAGCCTGGGACAGGCCAGGAGATATGATGGGCATTGCTGAGTATCGCCGCTTTCGCTAGCGTTTCGGAGACTTCAAGACGCCGCGACGAACCCCGTCTCATAAAGCGCAGACCGAGCAATGTCCTCCAGCCCCTTCAATGATCACCTCGATAAGACGCCTGCCAACTATCAGCCGCTAACGCCGCTACAATTCCTGCAACGAGCAGCCGCGATCTATCCTATCCATACGGCCGTCATCCACGGTGATACGCGTATTAGCTACGCGGAATTCTACGCGCGCTGCCGCAGGCTTGCTTCCGTGCTCGCCAGCCGCTCCATCGGCCCTGGCGACACCGTCTCCGTGATGCTCGCCAACACGCCGCCCATGCTCGATGCGCACTACGGTGTGCCCATGACTGGCGCGGTTCTGCATTCGATCAACACGCGCCTCGATCCCCACGTCGTCGCCTTCCAGCTCGACCACGCGAACACCAAGCTGCTCATCGTGGACCGCGAGTTCTCAGCGACCATGAAAGAGGCTTTGGCGCTGGCAAAGGTCAAACCGATCATCATCGACTACGATGACAAGGAATTCCCCCAGAGCGGAGAGCGTCACTCTAGCGACGACTATGACGAACTCATCGCTCAGGGGGACCCCGAATTTGCCTGGCGCATGCCGTTAGATGAATGGGACGCGATCACGCTTAACTACACGTCTGGCACGACCGGCAATCCCAAGGGCGTTGTTTACCACCACCGCGGCGCAGCGCTCATGTGCTACGCCAATACCATCGAAACCGGTATGGGTCTGCACCCTGTCTATCTGTGGACGCTGCCGATGTTTCATTGCAACGGGTGGTGCTTTCCCTGGTCCCTTTCAGTGGTGGCGGGAATACACGTTTGCCTCAGATGGGTACGTGCGAAAGCCATGTACCAGGCCATCACCGATCATGGCGTTACGCATCTGTCCGGCGCACCGATCGTCATGTCGACATTGCTCGATGCCACCGATGACGAGCGGCTGCCGATTTCACACCGCGTGTGCGTCAATCACGCCGCAGCGCCGCCGCCTCAATCCGTGCTCGACGCCATGACCGCGGCGGGCTTTCATCTGACCCACCTCTACGGACTAACCGAGACTTACGGGCCGGCGACCGTGAACGAGTGGAACTCCGATTGGAACAAACTCGACGACACCACGCGCGCGCGCAAACGATCGCGCCAAGGTGTGCGCTACGTCGCGCTGGAAGACTTAAGCGTGATGGACCCCGCGACCATGACGCGCGTGCCGGCCGACGGCGAGACCCTGGGCGAGGTCATGTTCCGCGGCAACATCGTCATGAAGGGCTACTTGAAGAACCCCCTTGCCACGCAAGAAGCGTTTGCCGGGGGCTGGTTCCACTCCGGTGACCTTGGTGTGTTGTATCCTGACGGCTACATCCACCTGAAGGACCGCTCAAAGGACATCATCATCTCGGGTGGTGAGAACATCTCATCGATCGAGGTAGAGGACGTGCTCTACAAGCACCCAGCGGTCGCCTATTGCGCCGTCGTCGCCAAGCCGGACGAGAAGTGGGGCGAGACGCCTTGCGCCTTCATCCAGCTACGCCCTTGCGCTGCTGCGACCGCAGACGAACTTATCGCGTGGTGCCGGGAAGGGCTCGCGCACTACAAGTGCCCGCGCTACATCGTCTTCGCCGAAGTACCCAAGACGTCCACGGGCAAAATCCAAAAGTTCAAACTTCGCGAGTTGGCCAAAAAGGCGTGAGCATGAGTCCCGGCCGCTTCGCTTGGAACGCATCCTCCATGTGTGACCCTACAAAAAAACCGGCATCGAGCGGGCCGGATCACAAGGCTTCTTGCCAATTGGCGAGCGGAAAACCGCTCGCGGAGGGAGGTTAGTGCCGCACCTCTCCGTCCTGGAGGCGTGCAATCTCATCCTTAATCTTCAGCTTTTCGATTTTAAGCCGGTGAATATCCAGATCATCGGAGCCCGGCCGGGCGACCTCGTTCTCAATCTTACGTTTGAGAACCCGATGCTTCTCCGCTAGCTCTGCAAGGTGAGCTACAAGCGCCATCATGGACCTCCATGAGAATGTTGAAGAAACAGGCTCAAGGTGACAGATTGTGGCGCGTTTGTCCAACCCGCTGACCCGCTTGCAAACACCAAGCAAAGGCGCAATTTGATACATAGTGAAACAATCGTGTACGCTATGTTTCGAGGCTAAGCTTCGGTTTTGACATAGAATTTGTGTACTTCAATTAGGCTGCCGCTTGCCATATGTACTCAACACGCCGATAGTTTACGCGCGCGGGTCTATGACGGGCGGGTCTTGACCGGGCCGGCAAAATGCAGCGTCTCGACGAGAGAGAGCTCCGCGAGGAGCTCGTTAAGCTGAGGGCAGAGCACCGTGATCTCGACGACGAGATCGTGACGCTCGAGGCTACGGGAACGGCCGAGCAACTCCTTGTAAAACGCCTAAAAAAAAGGAAGCTCGCGGTCAAGGATCGAATCGCGGTGGTCGAGGACCAACTGCTACCCGACATCATTGCCTGATGCACACCATCGCAGCTTGCGCGCAGAGCGTCATCAGACTGGGGCGCACATGCACTCCCTCCTGCAATGGCGCAACGTCGTATGTGCGGCTGGCGATAGGGCTCTTTAGAAGGCCCAACGCCGCCAAGAAAGCGGCCGCGCTGCACACGGCAAGCCCCCACAAGGTAAACGTCCAAGCCCCTTGTAAAGACGGGCTCACTCCTGTAATCCCGCGCTTTCCTTATGGGCCGGACGCAACGCAGCAATGAGCAACGGGACCGCCGTCATCGGCATCATCATGGGAAGCCAGTCCGACTGGCCAACCCTCAAGAACGCAGCTGCAATCCTCGACAAGCTCGATGTGCCTTATGAGACGCGAATTGTCTCCGCGCATCGCACGCCCGCGCGTCTCGCCGAATACGCAATGTCCGCCAAGGACCGTGGGCTAAAGGTGATCATTGCTGGCGCCGGCGGGGCAGCGCATCTGCCCGGCATGACGGCCGCCATGACGCCGCTCCCGGTTCTTGGAGTTCCCGTCCAGACCAAATCGCTTGGTGGGCAAGACAGTCTCTACTCCATCGTGCAGATGCCCGCAGGCATACCGGTGGGAACGCTGGCCATCGGCGACGTGGGCGCAACCAACGCTGCCCTTCTCGCGGCACAGATCCTTGCGCTCAATGACACCGATCTTTCAAAGCGTGTCGATGATTACCGGGCGGCGCAGACCGCAGGCGTGCCTGATGCGCCCAAGGACGCGTGAGGCGCCGAAAGATGCAAGCGCTTCCGCCAGGGTCGACCAT
>PVMK01115223.1_pt1 | contig 10275 bp, 12 predicted proteins | sample 1853481 | NCBI WGS metagenome assembly PVMK01 (sample SAMN08533507, study PRJNA380276) | Marine sediment metagenome, whole genome shotgun sequencing project. | reverse complement strand
CCGCCACCGCTGCTGCGGCCGCGAAATTCATAGCCATCCGGGGCGCGCAAGGTATCGCTGATTTTATTGTCAGCGAACTCCGGCACGGGTATTTCTTTGCTCTCAGTGAGGTCACCCGGGTCTTGTGGTATCTGCAAGCTGATTTCTTTGATTTCTCCGCTTTCATGTTGATACAGAAACAGACGCGGATTACCTTCATAGTGGTTCGCATCTTTTTTTGACAGCTCGACTTTGAGCCGCCCGTTTCTGATCACGAAATCATATTTGAGCTGGCTGGCCTTTGGTGTCGCCCTGTCGTGCAAGCTCAGCAACAGATCATATTCAGGTGGTGTTGCAAATATGCCAGGAATGATACTTGCCAGGGCGAAAAACAGTATCACCAGTAAGGGCAAGGCAATGCTGACCACAATCATCAAGTTTTTGCGTATGAATTCTTTCATGGCTGTCTCCCGCCGGCCTCTTTTGTCGGATAAAACCATCTTACATGACCAAAATCATTCAAAGTACGGTTATGCTAAGGGATAATCCATTTCATTGAATTTGCGGCAAATGCGCCCATAACTAGACCACACAACCATAAAGAGCGGATTTACCTATTAATTCTTACATGATTTCAATATCCAACCTGAGTTTCGAACGTTATTTCGAACGGGTCTTTGAGCCGGTCAGTTTCGATCTGAAGGCTGGCTCCCTGCTGCTGGTAACCGGCGCTAACGGCTGTGGCAAAACCACCCTGCTGAGGTTGCTGGCAGGCTTGCTTGAACCCAGTGAAGGTGAAATTCACTGTGATGATCAACTTTTGTATGCAGGTCATAATCCCGCCATCAAAGATGATTTAAGCGTCGAGGAGAATATTCGTTTCTGGATGCGCTTTATGGGCACCCGTGAAGCAAATCCGGGGCCTGAATTACTGCAACAGGTGATTAAAAAGGTAGGCCTGACGGCCGTTTCCCAACAGGAAGGACGGACCTTGTCAGCTGGCCAGCGCAAGCGCTGTTCGTTGGCGCGCCTGTCATTCTGCGACGAGGCGGTTTGGCTTCTGGACGAGCCCTATTCCAATCTTGATCGCGATGGCATTGCCATGCTGGATGGTATGCTGAAAGACCATCTGAATGCAGGCGGTGCCTGTATCCTGACCACTCACGGCAGTCTGCGGCCCGAGGGATTCGAATTGCAGGAATGTCACCTGAAAAGCGGACGCCACCAGCATACAGAGGCTGCGGCATGAGCCATCAAACCGCCAGCACCGCATTTGCCGCACTGATACGGCGGGATTTTCTATTGGCGTACCGGCGTCGTGCCGAACTGCTGCAACCACTGGTATTTTTACTGGTCGTAACAACCCTGTTTCCGCTGGGTATCGGACCGTCACCGCAACTTCTGGCCACGATTGCACCGGGGGTGATCTGGATCGCTGCATTGCTGGCAACGGTATTGTCGCTGGATAGCCTGTTCCGCTCTGATTTTGATGATGGCACGCTGGAACAGATGGTGATGTCCGGACAATCGCTGGCACTGATTGCACTGGCCAGGACCGTCGCCCATTGGCTGGTCGCCGGTCTGCCGATTGTTTTGCTTTCACCTTTACTGGCTTTGTGGATGAATCTTCCAGATGCCGGTGTGCCGATTTTGATAAAATCACTGCTTATTGGTACCCCGGTGCTGAGCCTGATCGGCGCGATCGGCAGTGCCCTGACGGTCAGCCTGAAAAGAGGCGGTCAGCTTTTATCACTATTGGTGTTTCCTTTATATGTACCACTATTGATACTGGCAACCAGCGCGGTCAGTTCCGCCGTCGCCGGTTTGCCGTACAATGGTCAGCTTGGTTTGATGCTTGCGGGAATGATTGCATCGTTGACGCTGGCGCCATTTGCTACTGCTGCGGCACTTAAATTGAGTTTGAGCTAATGAATCCAATCGTATTATTCTTTCACAAGACCGGTTCACCACCATGGTTCTACCGTTTCACCGGCTACCTGATCCCATGGTTATGGGCAGCATTTGTTGTTCTGACCGTTATCGGGCTTTATCTCGGTCTCTTTCGCGCCCCGCCTGATTATCAACAAGGCGAAAGCGTGCGCATCATGTACCTGCATGTGCCGGCAGCCTGGATGTCGATGATGATTTTCGGTCTGATGGCGATTTGGGGGTTTATTGCACTGGTGTGGCGGATTCGAATCATGGAAGTGCTGGTGATTTCCAGCGCGCCCGTGGGTGTGGCGTTTACTATTATCGCGCTGGCAACCGGATCCCTTTGGGGGCGACCAACCTGGGGCACTTACTGGGTCTGGGACGCACGCTTGACCTCGGAGCTGGTATTGCTATTCCTGTATTTTGGCGTAATCGCCCTTTACAACGCCTTTGATGAACCACGCAAGGCAGCCCGCGCGGCCTCTTTGATGTCCATCGTGGGCGCTATCAACCTGCCCATTATTCACTACTCGGTTCTGTGGTGGAATACCCTGCACCAGGGCAGCAGTATTGGAACTTCCGGCAGTAGTATTCATCCCAGTATGTTGTGGCCGTTGTTGATCATGGCCGTCGCCTTCAAGTTTTACTATGGCGCAAATTTACTCAGCCGCTCGAGGCTGCGATTATTGAAGCAGGACCATCGTAAGCGCTGGGTACAGGAATTGCTGGCAAAGGAGAAAGCTTAGATGTCACATACACCATTTATTCTGGCCTCGTATCTCATCAGTACTGCGGTGCTGCTGTGGGCGGCACTGGCGCCAGTTTTGCAAAAACACGCCCTGCTCCGGCAATTGAATAGCCGTCAGGCCCGCATGGAAAAATCACAATGACCCCTACACGTAAACGCAGACTGATCGCGGTGATCGTCATCATCATCGGTGTTGGCACCGCCGCAGTCGTAGCAATTAAAGCCCTGAACGAAAACATGCTGTTTTTTGTCAGCCCCACCGATGTTGAAGAACAGGCATTGCCCGATGGTAAACGCTTCCGATTGGGCGGACTGGTGACAGGTGGCAGTCTGAGCCGGGCCGCCGATAGCCTGGCGGTGACATTTACCGTGACCGATGGTGCCAACTCCGTTGACGTCCGTTACGACGGCATCCTGCCGGATCTGTTCCGTGAGGGCCAGGGCATCATCGCGATCGGCGAATTGACCTCCGCAGGCCATTTTGAGGCCTCGGAAGTGCTCGCCAAACACGATGAAAATTACATGCCGCCTGAAGTCGCCGACGCACTCGAAAAAGCCGGCCATACGGTTGCCAAAGAATGACTGCCGAACTTGGACAAATCGCCCTGTTGGCGGCGCTGCTGACCTCATTCGCGTTGGGAATTTTCCCATTGATCGGCACATACACCGGTAACCACCGATTGATGTCGGTTGGATCAAGTGCTGCATTGATTCAAGCCGCACTGGTGCTGATCTCATTTGGCATATTAACTTCTGCATTTGTGACCCAGGATTTTTCGGTCGAATACGTGGCCCGCAACAGCAACTCCCTATTGCCAATGAGCTATCGCTATTCGGCGGTCTGGAGCGCCCATGAGGGCTCGCTGCTGCTGTGGGAACTGATCCTGTGTGTATGGATCGCAGCAGTCGCCCTGTTCAGCAAGAGTCTGCCAGAGGTCTTCAGGGCCCGGGTACTATCAGTGCTGGGCTGGGTGTCCGCCGGTTTCCTGTTGTTTATCCTGCTTACCTCCAATCCATTTGGACGTATCATTCCCGCCGCCGCAGAAGGCCTCGACCTGAACCCCCTGCTACAGGATTTCGGGCTGATCATTCACCCACCCATGCTGTACATGGGATATGTGGGTTTTTCGGTTTCATTTGCGTTTGCGGTTGCCGCATTGCTTGGCGGTGAAATCAGCAGCGATTGGGTGCGTTGGTCGCGGCCCTGGACCCACGTGGCATGGGCGTTTCTGACCATCGGTATTGCCCTGGGTAGCTGGTGGGCATATTACGAACTGGGCTGGGGTGGCTGGTGGTTCTGGGATCCGGTAGAAAACGCTTCATTTATGCCATGGCTGGTGGGAACCGCATTGATCCATTCACAGGCTGTGACTGAGAAACGTGGCGCCTTTGGTAACTGGACGTTGTTACTGGCGATTTCAGCATTCTCACTGAGCTTGCTGGGCACGTTCCTGGTGCGTTCCGGTGTGTTGACCTCGGTGCATGCTTTTGCCTCCGATCCGACCCGCGGTATCTTTATCCTGATCTACCTGGCATTGGCGGTAGGTGGCTCATTGACCTTATTTGCGGTGCGTGCACCGAAGATGATCCAGGGCGGTGGTTTTGCAGGTTTATCACGCGAATCGCTGCTGCTGGTCAACAACCTGGTTCTGACCGTGATGGCGGCGATGGTGCTCACAGGAACGCTCTACCCATTGCTCATTGATGCCATGGGCGCCGGCAAGATATCTGTGGGACCGCCGTATTTCGGCTTCTTGTTCTCCTGGTTACTAGTGCCACTGGTTGTGGCCCTGCCGATTGGTATGTTCAGCAACTGGAAGCAAACCAAAAGCAGTCGATTGATGCTAAAACTGCGCTGGCCGCTGTTGTTGGCTTTAGTCGTTGCAGGTGGTGCCTGGATCATTGAACCCGGTATTGGTTTTATCTCTGCAACGGGTATCGCCGGTGGTGCCTGGGTTATTTCCGGCAGCCTGTTTTATATTGGCCAACAGCTGAACAAGCAGAATCGATTCAGACTGCCCGCCAGCCTGATCGCCATGACACTGGCGCATATTGGCCTGGGAGTTTTCCTGATCGGGGTGAGCGTGACCAGCTCAATCAGCTCTGAAAGGCATTTGCGCATGGCCGCTGGCGATACATTTGAAATGGCTGGATACAGTTTTGAGTTCCTGGGTACCAGAATGGTTAAAGGCCCCAATTATGCAGCCGATGAAGGTGAGTTCATTATTACAAAAAATGGCAAAGAAGTGACCCGGCTTTTTCCACAGAAACGGCAATATGCACAGGGTGGTAACACCATGACAGAAGCGGCCATCGATGCCGGTTTTTTGCGTGACTTATATGTATCTCTGGGCGAGCCACTAGATCAGAATGGCGAGGCCTGGGCGGTGCGTATCTATCATAAACCGTTTATCCGCTGGATCTGGTTAGGCGCTATTTTTATGCTCTTCGGTGGTTTGTTCGCAGCTGCCGATAAACGCTACCGGCGCAAATTGCCTGCTAAAACCAGCGTTGAAACAACACCGGCGCAGGCGAATACATGAACAGTCGCACTATACCCCTGATTGCATTTGTACTGCTGGTCATACTGTTGGTTGTCGGGTTGAATATTTCGGACCGGAAAACCCTGATCCCGTCACCTTTGATAGACAAACCGGTGCCGGCTTTTGACCTGCCGGTGCTGGCCAGTCCGGAACAGAGGATGTCGAAAGATTCCTTTCTCGGCAAACCCTACCTGGTTAATTTCTGGGCCAGCTGGTGTGTATCCTGCCGGGTTGAACACCCGGCTATTACCGACCTGGCAAAACGGAACCTGGTGCGCATCGTTGGTTTGAACTTTCGTGACGAAGAACAGGATGCCGTCGCCTGGCTGAATCAATTTGGCAACCCCTATGATGTCAACCTGTCCGACCTTAACGGGCGCGTCAGTATTGATTTCGGCGTCTACGCCGCACCTGAAACCTTCCTGGTGGATCCGTCTGGCACCATTGTATACAAGCACATTGGTCCTTTGACTGCAGAAATCATTGACACCGAGATCCTCCCACTTGTTGCTGATATGGAGTCCGGTAGCTGATGAAATCTTACAGCTTACTCATTTTGCTTCTACTATTTTCAGCCTCTATTGCAGCCCAGAAAACCCAAACCCAGGAACCCATGGTGTTTGATAGTCAGCAACAACAGGACCGCTTTGACCAGCTCACACAGGAATTACGTTGCCTGGTCTGCCAGAACCAGAACCTGGCTGATTCTGATGCGCCGTTGGCACACGATCTGCGGCGTGAGGTTCATGAAATGCTACAGAGCGGCCAAAGTAACGAGCAAATCAAGCAATTCCTGGTCGCCCGGTATGGTGATTTTGTACTTTACAGGCCACCGGTTCAGCAAAACACGTATTTATTATGGCTGGCACCCCTGTTTCTGTTTCTGGGTGGCGCCCTGGTTGTGCGCAGCAGCATCAAGAAACGCTCGGCCCTGCTTAAACACTCACAGGACTAAAACTAGAACATGAATTTCTGGATATTTGCAGTCGCACTGCTCGCCATTCCTGCCGCAATCATCAGCTGGCCATTGTTTGCAGGCTCTTCGAGAGACCGTTTTATCGGCATGACGGTTTTGTTACTGATGCCGCTGGCCGGATTGATTATGTATCAGAACATAGGCACACCGGCGGCGATCAACCTGCCTGCCGCTACGGCCCGGCAAGCAACCGATAGCCAGGCGCCACATTCCTCTCAACAGCCGCAAATGGTCGAGATGATCGGCAAGCTACAGCAACGAATGACTGACAACCCGGATGACCCGGAAGGCTGGTTGATACTCGGGCGCAGTCTAAAAACCATGCAACGCTATGATGAGGCGGAAACGGCCCTGGCCAATGCCAACCGGCTGGTGCCCGACAACCCGCTGATCATGGTGGAACTTGCCGAGACCAGGTTATTTAAATCGGGTAAGCCCGAAATCTCAGCAGAGAGCCGGCAGTTAATCGAAGCTGCACTGGCGATAGACCCGCTACAACAAAAAGCCCTATGGTTGCTTGGCATGGCCGCAGCACAGGACGGTGATGAAGCATATGCGGTTGAAATATGGCAAAGATTGCTAACCCAGCTTGACCCTGCATCGGGTGCAGCCCAAACGGTTTCGCAGCAGATTGAAATGGCACAAGGCAGATTGGGTCAGCCAGCAGCGCAAGCCGCCGCGTCAGTATCCCAAGCCATCGCCTCCGGTCTTGAAATCCCGGTCACGATCAGCATTGCCGATGATTTGAACGGCGCAATCCCGAACAGCGCAGTGTTGTTTGTCTTCATTCATCCAGCCGGCATCCAGGGCATGCCTTTGGCTGTAAAACGCCTTGCCGCACAGGGTTTTCCACTCTCACTGAGTTTCGGCGATGCCGACCTGTTAAGGCCGGGAACCTCACTGGAGAGTTTTGAGCGACTGGACATCAGCGCCCGTATTTCGATGTCCGGTGTCGCCAATTCCGCCAGCGGTGATTACCAGGCCAACCTGGTGACACTCAACACAAATAGCGTGGATGCAATTGCACTACACCTTGATCAACGTGTACCGTAGGGGACTCTAACGCCAACAGATCAGGGACAGGCTCATGAAACCTTTACTGTTAATGGCATTATTTATTGCCACCACGGTTTCTGCAACAGCGCAGGAAACCAAGCTCGAATTCACAACATTCCAACTTTCCGACACGGTTTATATGCTCAAGGGACGGGGAGGTAACGTTGGCATTTCCACCGGTAAAGACGGGCTTTATATCATTGACGACCAGGTCAAGCAGGTAACCGGGCCGCTATTGGAAGCGATTCGCAAGATCAGTACCAAACCCATCAGGTTTGTCATCAATACGCATTATCACGCTGATCACACCGGCGGTAACGAAGTACTTGGTGGTGCCGGTACCGTCATTATTGCGCATGACAACATCCGCAAACGGCTGACCACCGAACAGGTCAGCATATTCATGAACAAAACCACCCCACCCTCTGCCTACGCGGCCCTGCCGGTGGTGACCTTCAATGACCAGATGACAATGCACCTCAATGGTGAGTCCGCGACGGCATATTATGTTGCCAATGGCCATACCGATGGCGACGCGATTATCCATTTCCCGGTCAGCAACGTCATCCACATGGGTGATATGTTCTTCAATGCGATGTATCCCTACGTCGACCTTGACGCAGGCGGCTCGATCCAGGGCATGGTCGCCGCAGCTCAACTGGCACTGTCAATGGCCAATGAGTCCACCCGGATCATTCCGGGTCACGGGCCATTGGGGATGGCGGAAGACCTCAAGAATTACCAGGACTTTCTGATTGCAGCCAGCACAAATGTACAGGCCCTGATCGATCAAGGCATGAAGCTGGAACAGATTATCGCCGCCGAGCCCACCAAGGAGTGGGACGAAAGCCTGGGCAAAATCTGGATAACACCGCCTCAGTTCGTGACATTCATATACAACAGTCTTGAGGGTATCCACCATTACACACCTCCAGTTGCTACTGAAACTGAAGCAGAATAATTCCAGCGATCAGTCTTGCTGAAAACCCTGGCGGAATCCTGCAGTAAGCAGTGCCGGGAGCTTTACTGCATATAATTTCTGGCCACGTTCATGATACTTGCGCTCGAAGGGTGAAATGCCATCTTCCGGCTGGAAACCCGTCGCTTCTATTTGCGAGCCACAGGCGAGATTAACCGCCAGCGCAAACTCCAGCGCATAGATTTCCCAGTTACAACGCATTTCTATCTCACCGCCCAATCCCAAGAGCTGTGGAAAAACCGGATGTCCATGCCAGCGCCGGGACAGGTGGGCTGATTTAGGATATGGGTTTGGATAGAGCAAAAAGTGCCGTTCGGGAAAAATCCTGTCAGCCAGCAGCAAGCGCCAGAAAGTGGCCAGCTCAGCCCTGATCAGCACACAATTTCCATGTCGGGAGAAACCCGAATCCAGCCCGCCTTTGGAAAGCCTGGCCTGTGAACGGTCAACGCCAATGACCAGGTGTTGTGGATACAACGCCGCAAGCTGATGGGTGCTTTTGCCGGTGCCACAACCAGAGTCGAGAATAAGCGGCAGGTGCCCGCTAAAAACACCCGTATCTACCAACTGACGGTACGACTCCACTGTTGGCTGGTGAAAAGGTTGCTCCCATGTCGTTAGCAAATGCTTGCGTACAATCTGCTCAAGCTTCGGGTGGACCCCGATCTGGTTGCTGGTGACGCTGCCGGATTTGTTAATATCTGTGTTGATTTTCGACCTGCCTTGATACTTGCAACGCGCATTCCTACTGTGCACAGGCTATCATTACACTAACCAGAAATAAGAATATTATTTTATGCCAGCAGCCACACAGTTTTTGCACATTGATGAACCGTTGACGTTTAAAAAGGGAGGACGGTTGCCATCTTTCACCCTGGCTTACGAGACATGGGGTGAACTTAACCCTGAAAAATCCAATGCGGTATTGATATTAACCGGTCTCTCACCCAACGCACACGCTGCATCCAATGAAGCTGACCCGTCACCCGGATGGTGGGAGCCGATGATCGGCTCCGGCGCGCCGATTGATACGGATCGCTTCTATGTCATCAGCCTGAACTCACTGGGCAGTTGCAAAGGCTCAACCGGGCCGGCCAGCGAAAATCCGGAAACCGGCAAGCCCTACCGGCTGAATTTCCCGGACCTCAGTGTCGAGGATATCGCCGCGACCGCATATCAGCTTGTCACGCATTTGGGTATAGACCAGCTGTGCACCATGGTCGGGCCATCGATGGGCGGTATGAGTGCCCTCGCCTATCTGCAACAAAACCCGCAAGGCGCACGCCATTTCCTGACCATTTCAAGCTCACCGAACTCGGAGCCCTTCAGCATCGCCATCCGCTCCCTGCAAAGGGAATTGATCGTTTCCGACCCTGCCTGGAATGACGGCAACTACGACGATGATCACTGGCCGATCAAAGGCATGCGCATGGCGCGCAAACTGGGCATGCTGTCCTATCGCTCGGCCGCCGAGTGGCGTACCCGTTTTGGCCGGCGTCTGCAGGATTACTATCCGAATGAATTATTCGGTATGAATTATGAAGTCGAGTCCTACCTTGAGGCCGCCGCACGGCGTTTTGTACGATCTTTCGACCCCTGCAGCTATCTGTACCTGTCACGAGCCATGGACTGGTTCAATGTAGCCGATGGTTACCCGGATTTAACCGCAGCCCTGGCCGGTATCCAGCTCAAATCAGCCTGTGTAATTGGCGTTGAAACTGACATTTTATTTCCTGTACACCAGCAAAAAGAGATCGCCGATGCACTATCAGCAAATGGTGTGGACACCTGCTTCAGCAACCTGGAATCGCTGATGGGTCACGACGCATTCCTGGTCGATTATGAGCATTTTAATCCGCATATCGCGGCCTGTTTCAAGCGGGTCTGGGATGCAGACGGGCTGGCCGATCAAAAATGATCGGGGAAAAGCAATATCACGGAAAAATTGCTCGAAATGCTGGCGCAGCCAGTCAGGCAAATATATAATCCACGCCTCGCAATCCTGGCCGGAGTGGCGAAATTGGTAGACGCGCGGGATTCAAAATCCCGTTTTGGCAACAAAGTG
>PVMK01128477.1_pt1 | contig 10276 bp, 12 predicted proteins | sample 1853481 | NCBI WGS metagenome assembly PVMK01 (sample SAMN08533507, study PRJNA380276) | Marine sediment metagenome, whole genome shotgun sequencing project. | reverse complement strand
GGAGACGAAACATGCAAATAAACCCTGAAGACCGCCAATCCCATGAAGAGCGTTTATCAAGTAGTGGCGGGCAGCGCGCGCCATCGAGGAGCATTGCCGTCGCCACAGTAGCGATAGTTGCCGTGGTTGGCATTGGCGCCGGTATTTATTTTTCCAGTGAGAAGAGCGCGTCGCCGGTTGTAGAAGCACCCGCCCCGGCAGTGGTTCGCGCTGCTGAGCCCGCGGCTGTTCCGGAATTGCCTCCGGCGCCGGATATTCCAGACCCTGCACCGGCGCCAATGCCCGAGCCTGCGCCTGCGCCTGCGGTCATACCCACAGAACCAGAAGTCACGGCCCAGGACATTGACCGGGAACTGCGCAACCTGATGGCAGCCGGTGGCGCTACAGCTCTTGTCACCCAGGGCATGGAGGCAGACGATCTGGTGCAGCGCAGCGCGCGTATGATTGATGGCTTTAGCCGCGGCCTGATGCCGCTCAAAGCGCTGCCGCTGGAGCCGCCGAAAAAGGGGTTCAGCACAGTCAAGGTCGACGGGCTGACCTATATAGACCCGGTCAGCTACAGGCGTTACGACAGTTATGCCCAGGCCATAGCCTCCCTCAACGTCGACCTGCTGGTTTCGACATTCCACCGCTACCGGCCCTTATTGGAGCAGGCCTACGCCGGGTTTGGGTATTCCGCGGAAGATATGGACAATGCGCTGATCAGGTCACTGGACTACGTTCTGGCGACGCCGGAGCCGTCCGAGCCGCTCGCGCTGAAGCGCAAGGAAGCTATTTTCCAGTATGCGGACCCCGAATTCGAGGAGCTCACCGCCCTGCAGAAACAGCTACTGCGCATGGGCCCGGAGAATTCCGGCAAGATCAAGCAGCAAGTCAGGGCACTGCGCCAGGGTCTGCTTGGCGCATCGCAATAACCGCGGACGGGTACCGCGCCGCTGCCGCGGTGGATACCCGGATCGACTATAGTCTGGGAATTATTTGCCCAGCATGGCTTTTTTCAGCCCCTTGTGGACCGGGTCTTTACCCAACCAGATTCTCCACAGGGCTTGCTTGAAGGGCAGGCCGCCGTCCGCGGTCGTACCCTTGAAGGTTCCATTTTTGTTGACGTCGACACCTTTGCCTGGAATCCAGATGATATCGAACACGTCACCCTCAGAGATCGGGTCGCGAAATACAGACAGGAAGTTATCGATGGGGCCTTCCATCGATTTTATGTCATTACCCAGGGACAATTTGAACCCATCCATAGTGGCGTCTTCCATTTTCTCACTGGTGATCAGCCCGGATACCATATGCAGTCTCATCGCCATGGGCTCATCCGCCATAATGATCTTCTCGGCGTCATGCCCCGGTGACTCGAGATAAAGCCCCCCGACATAGATATCCATAAAGACCATGGTACGGATACCGGCACCGTTGAGCTTCAGGGTGACCCCATCGGCATCCAGTGTTGCTGGCATGGTAATACCGGCGATTTCCTTTGCCTGTACCGGCAGCGCCGCAACAGTCAGCAACAACAGAACTCTGATAAGTGTTTTCAACAGGACTCTCCTCGATAGTTTGACGTACAGCAACAGCCAGAAGTATGGCTCGAAGTTGCCATAAAGCAAACCGCGGCCTAAACTCGTGTTTAAAACCGATAGGGGCCCGTCGATTGCGGTGATGCCGTTCGTCAATATGAGTTCTTCTTCCGAGGGCGGGTATTTTGGCGATGGACTGGCGGAAGAGATACTCAACCTGCTGGCCAAGCTGGATGAGTTGGACGTCGCCGCACGCACCTCGTCATTCTATTTCAAGGGCAAGGATACAGACATCAAGGCAATCGGTGAAAAACTGGGCGTAGGCCATGTGCTGGAAGGCAGCGTCAGGCTACAGGCCAATAAGATGCGGGTCACCGCACAATTGATCGACACCTCCAACGGGTTTCATATGTGGTCAGAGACCTACGACCGAGATCTCGATAAACTATTTGACCTGCAGGACGATATTGCCAGCAAAGTCACGGATCAGCTGCAACTGATACTGTCGCCCCGATCCCGGGATCTGCTCAACAGGGATTTTGACATCGACCCTCTGGCATACGACTACTACTTACGCGGCAGGGATTATCTGCGTCAACCTTTCGATGAGTCCGTGCTGCAGTTGATGCCCGAAAGTGAATCGTCGCTGAACAACCTTGGCGCTGCTTATTACATGCTGGGCGACGTCCAGCGAGCGTCGACAATTTGGCAGCAATCACTGGAGATCAACCCTGCGGATGCCTATGCACTGGCGCTGCTGGGGCGTTACCAGGCCAACCTTGGAAATCGTGAGCTCGCACTGGAATATATAGCCAAGGGGCAGGCGGCCGGCCCTGAAAATATGTATGTGTTCTACCCGTCCGCAACTGCGCTGGTGATATTGGGGCAACCCGATGATGCCGTGAAGGCACTGGGCCGCGCAGTAGAGCTCGGCTATCCGCCTGAACTGGCTGAGATTGATGCAGGTTTCCGGGAAATAACGCAGAGACCAGAATTTCAAAAACTCGTTAAGGCAACAGATTAAAATACCAATGAGTGAGCATCCAGACACAAGCAAACCACCGGAACTACCCCCAAATCGTTGTCGCAATTGTGCCACACCGCTAGAGGGCGAGTACTGCAGCCACTGTGGGCAGAGAGAAGGCCGGGGAGATTTGCATTTCTCGGAGGCTATCGGTGAACTGGCCGACGACGTAGTGGCCTGGGATTCTCGCCTGTGGCGTACCTTATTGCCCCTGGTATTCAAGCCCGGGTATCTAACGGCTGAATTTATCGCAGGCCGCAAAGCCCGTTATGTGGCGCCGTTTCGCCTTTATCTCATCATCAGTTTTATCCTGTTTCTGGTGATCTCCGGCACGGGCCATAACATTAGCCTGGACAGGGAAGACAGTTCGGGTGACGTTGTTTTAGCCCCTGTCGTAATCAGTGATCCCAATGCGATGACGGCTGCTGATGTGTCTTCTGATATTGGTGTCGAGATTGAGCTGGCAGATGGAAATAGTCCCCAGTGGTTGCAAGACCTCGAACAGCGGCTGGAAGGCAATGCAGACACCATAAAGCAGGAACCTGGAGATTTCCTGGACGAAATCATTGAGCGCCTGCCACAGACAATGTTTTTTATGCTGCCACTATTCGCCTTGCTACTGCGACTTTGCTATCTGTTTTCACCGTTCCACTATTTGCAGCATCTGGTCTTCGCTCTGCATTATCACAGTTTTTTCTACCTTCTCTACCTGATTGCCACGATCATAGAGTTGCTTGGCGTGCACGCCGGCGGCATCATATTTCTGCTGTTTTTGATCTATCTGCCACTGGCTCTGCGCCGGGCCTACTCCTCTGGTACAGGGGGTGCTATCGGTAAATCACTGTTTATCTACTTCAGCTATGCCATTATGCTGTTTATGGGATTTGCCGCTGTTTCCATACTAACTCTACTGCTGATGTAGCCCTGTGAAACTACTTACTACTTTTCCCGGCACTGTTTTCGCCACCCTGCTGTTCTTGTTGCTGGCCCCGCTGCTCGCTAACACCAATGCACACGCACAGAAAACCACCAAACCAATCCTGTACGGCAAGCACTGGGTGGCGATAACCGGTAAACCACTGGCGGCGACAGCGGGTGCCCTGACCTTCGCCCGGGGCGGTAATGCCGTGGACGCGGCCTGCGCAATGTTGGGCGCCACGGCGACCATGTGGGATGTACTGAGTTGGGGCGGCGAGACGCAGGCGCTTATCTACAACCCCAATACAGGTGAAGTAAAGGGCATCAACGCGCTGGGGGTCGCACCCACCGGAGCCACGGCGGAGTTCTTCCAAAAACAGGGCATGGTGTACCCGCCGGAGTACGGGCCACTGGCCGCCGTGACCCCCGGCACACCCGGCGGCCTGATGGTCATGCTGGCGGAATATGGCCGTCTCAGTCTCGCCCAGGTACTGGCGCCGGCCATGCAAATGGCACAGGGCTACCCCATCGAGGCCTCCCAGGCGAACACTATCGAAAAACGCAGGGACATCCTGATGCAGTGGCCGGATTCGCGCCGGGTATTCCTGCCGCATCTGGTCGAGGGAAATACCCAGGAGCGCGCAGCGCCCCACCCCGGAGAGATCTTCCGCCAGCCCGACCTGTTGGCGACACTGCAAAAACTGGTGGACACTGAAGCGGCGGCGCTGGCGGCGGGCAAAGATCGCAAGGCGGCGATCTACGCTGCCTACGACCGCTTCTACCGCGGCGACATCGCGCAGGAGATCGTGCGCAGTAATCGAGAGCACGGCGGCCTGTTCACCATGGCGGACCTGGACGCGTGGCAGGTACACATCGAAGAGCCGGTCAGCACCAGTTACAAGGGCATTGACGTCTACAAGCTGACCACCTGGGTACAGGGGCCGGTGATGCTGCAAGCCCTGAACATTCTCGAGGGTGTTGACCTCAAGGCCATGGGTTACAACAGTGCCCGCTATATCCACTGGGTTTACCAGGCGATGAACCTGGCCTTCGCCGACCGGGATTTTTACTATGGCGATCCCTACCTGCCCCCGGTGGAGCCGGTGCAGGGATTACTGTCCAAGGAATACGCCGCCAAACGCAGGGCGCTGATCATCCCGGATCGCAATAATACCGACATCAAGCCCGGTGACCCCTAGCCTTTCCAGGGCGACAAAAATCCATTTGAAAAGCTGCGCCGGCAGTGGACGCCTATTCCACCCAAAGCCGAGGCGGAGGGTGCCGAGGGCTTCCAGCAGGCCAAACTGAGCACTCACGGCGAGGGATTCCTCGCCGGCACCACGTCTATCCAGGCCGCCGACGCCGAGGGTTGGGTGGTGTCGGTTACCCCCAGCGGTGGCTGGATACCCGCCTTTGTCGCCGGCAGTACCGGCGTGGGGCTCAGCCAGCGCATGCAGAGCTTCGTGCTCGACGAGCGCCTGAACCCGTTTAACGTGGTACATCCGGGGCAGCGACCCCGCGCGACCCTGACACCCACCCTGGCGCTGAAAGACGGCCTGCCCTTCATGGCATTTTCAGTGCAGGGCGGCGACACCCAGGACCAGAACCTGCTGCAGTTCTTCCTGAACGTGGTCGAGTTCGGCATGAATGTGCAGCAGGCGGTTGAAGCGCATAATTTCACCAGCTACCAGATGCAGAGCTCCTTCGGTGCCCACGGTGCGGAGCCCGGTCGTATCCAGGTGACTCCCAACGTGCCGCCTTACTCCCGCGCAGAGTTGAAACGCATGGGCTACAAGGTGGAGACCATAGACCGAACCTACAGCCCCATAACCGCTATCTGGTTTGATCGAGAGCACGGCGCGATGCAGGGCGGCGCCAGCGACTACGGCGATGATTACGGTATTGCCTGGTAGCACGCCTGCCCAAATCAGTCGCCACTTCCAGCTAAAAGCATCATTTATAAAAACTATTAATGAGATTAAATAATTATATTTTACCTATTGGGTGTCACCCCCTACAATGGCGCCACTTTCTGATCACAAACCAAGGAGTGTGTTATGACCGTTGTTAATCGTGTACCTGATGCCGTATTCAAAACCCGTGTGCGGGATGAATCTGTAGGGGGCGACAACCCCTTTCGCTGGGAAGAGAAAACCACCGTGGACATTTTTGGTGGCAAGAAGGTTGTTGTCTTCTCCCTGCCCGGAGCATTCACCCCCACCTGCTCATCCAACCACCTGCCTCGCTACGACGAACTGTATGACGAATTCAAGGCGCTGGGCGTGGACGAGATCGTGTGCATCTCGGTGAATGATGCCTTTGTGATGTTCAAGTGGGGCAAGGAGCAGGATAACCAGAATATCTTCCTGCTGCCCGACGGCAACGGCGAATTCACCCGCAAAATGGGTATGCTGGTAGACAAATCGAACGTCGGCTTTGGCATGCGCTCCTGGCGGTACTCCATGATCGTGGACGACGGCGCTATCGAGAAGATGTTCATCGAAGCGGGCTTCGACGACAACGCCCAGAGCGATCCGTTTGAAGTGTCTGACGCCGATACCATGATGGCTTACCTCAAAGGTGTTGATGCGACCGGCGTCTCTGCTCCGCGCAAGGCGTTCCAGGGCTAGCCATTCGCCCACGGGCGGAGCCTCGCAGTGCCAGGGTTCCGCTCTTCCTCTACCCGCGCTCCCAGGTGCACAAAGGTCATCGTCTCACGGACGTTTCGTGATGATTTTGTGAAGATTGTCATCTATTCTGGCAACTCAGCTTGCAAGCTCACGATACTATGCCCCAAAACATTCTAGTCATTGAAGATGACCCCGATATCAGCGAACTGGTTTCCCTGCACCTCAGAGACTACGGTCATGATGTCGAGGTCGCCATGGATGGTGATGTGGGGTTCAAGCGGGCGATGTCCGGAGAGTTTCAGCTCATCATTCTGGATCTGATGTTGCCGGGCATGAACGGCCTGGAAATCTGCAGCAAATTACGCGCAAGTTCAATCTTTGTCCCCATCCTGATGCTCACCGCGAAGTCATCGGAGGTCGACCGGGTGGTAGGGCTTGAAACCGGCGCCGACGACTACCTGATAAAGCCCTTCAGCATTCACGAATTACTGGCCCGGGTGAAGGCTATCTTTCGCCGGGTCGAATTATCGTCAGCTAAACAGCAGCCCGAGGGCGAACGTATTGTTTGCGGGGGAATGGAAATCGACATTGAAAAGCGGGAAGTGCGAATTCGGGGAAATCGGGTCGAGTTAACAGCCAAGGAATTTGACCTGCTGGCGCAATTTGCCGCCCGCCCCGGAAAAGTCTACAGCCGCAAGCAACTGCTGGACCTGGTCTGGGGCTATCAACACGACGGCTATGAACACACCGTAAACTCCCATATAAACCGGCTGCGCAACAAGATAGAAGCCGACCCGACCAAACCCAAGTTTCTGCTAACCGTCTGGGGTGTCGGCTACAAATTCAATGATGCATGCGAGCACCGACCATGAAAACCAAGACCCTGAACGGCAAGGTCGCGGTGGCGCTGTTCGCCCTTATCGGCTTTATAAGTATCTTCTATATTTTTGTGGCGGTGCAGTCTACCCAACTGTATCAGCAGGAAATCCAGCAGAAACTCAACCGCACACTGGCGGAACATATTGCCAAGGACATTCCCCTGCTATCAGACGGAACCGCCAACCAGGCAGCGCTGGAAGATCTTTTTCACACCTTGATGATTGTGAACCCGAGTAGCGAGTTGTACCTGGTCGATACACAGGGGGACATCCTGTCGTTTAACGCGCCCCCGGGCAAAATCAAACTGGATAAGGTAATCCTGGGCCCCGTTCGCCAGTTTCTCGAGGGAACCACCGAGCTGCCCATCAAGGGCAACGACCCCAGAAACCCCGATCGCAGCAAGGTATTTTCAGCCGCGCCAGTCTATGAAAACCAACACCTGGCCGGGTATTTGTATATTGTGTTGGCCGGGGAAAACTACGACACAACGGTAGAGATGATTCAGGACAGTTACATCCTGCGCCTGCTGTTCTGGATTGGAATTGCCGCATCCGGTTTGAGTTTATTAGCGGGATTTCTGTCTTTCAACTGGCTGACAAGACGGGTCAGGCAGATGAGCTCCGGTGTCGAGGGGTTCAAGAACTCGGAGTTTAAGGCGGCGATTTCACTGCGGGGTTGGCGCAAGCAGGCCGGCGGCGATGAAATCGATACCATGGGAACCACCATCGAACAAATGTCCCAGGTGATTGTCGAGCAGTTTCAACAATTACGCCAGGCGGATATTACCCGCCGGGAATTAATCGCGAATATTTCCCACGACTTGCGTACACCCCTCACCTCCATGCGCGGGTATCTCGAAACCCTGCAGATCAAAAAGGATCAACTCACCGCTGATGAGCAGGACAGGTATATCGAACTCACCATCAAGCACAGTGAGCGCCTGAGTGCGCTAATCACCGATCTATTTGAGTTGGCCATGCTGGAGAGCCCCGACTCCAAAGCCCACATCGAGCAATTTTCCCTGGCGGAACTCGCTCACGATGTCATGCAAAAATTTGAGTTGAAAACGTCCCAGAAAGAACTGCGGGTAAGCTGTGAGATCCCCGAAGACGCCCCCTTTGCCGAGGGTGATATCGCGATGATAGAGAGGGTACTCGAAAACCTGATTGAAAATGCCATCAAGTTTTCTAACCAGGGGGGCGCGCTCACGATCTGCGTCGCCCCCCGCGAGGGCAGTCTGGAAGTGAAGGTCGTCGATACCGGAATTGGTATCGCGGAAGATGAGCTGCCAAACCTGTTTCAACGGTTTTATTGTGTCGACAAATCCCGCTCCGATCGGGTGAAAAGCAGCGGCCTGGGACTGGCCATCGCCCACCGGATACTGCAATTGCACGGCAGTAATATTCGGGTGCAAAGCCAGCCGGGCAAGGGCTCCTGCTTCTTTTTCAGCCTGCCGATAGCCTCCGTATAAGCACACCTCACATCACTGCACATTCCCCAACAACACCGAGCTCGGCATTTGTTACCAAAATGTGATAATTGCGCGATGCTGCCGTGATATCAAGTTAATAAAATACTCCCTCGCTTAACTAAAAGGAGTATGCGAAATCATGAACAAGCTCAAATTAATCGGCGCTATGGCGCTTATCGGCGCAGTTTCAACCCTGTCAGCTGGCGCGATTGCCAAAGACAGAAAGACCGGGCGTGGTAATGGCCCTGTCGTGTATGTTACCTCAACTGGCCTCGTCTATGACTCCATCGTGCTGACAGACCTGCCGCAAAAAGGCCCGTTCCAAAAACTGGAGATGGCCGGCCCGACCGGGCTACAAACTGAATGGGGCCCCGGGGACCCTGATTTTGTGGGCGGCCGCTGGTGGCTTGATAAGAACTTGAATGGAGTAATGGACCCTGCCGGGGACGGGGAAGATAATGACGCCTACTTCCTTTGCCCGCTACTGGGCCCGGGTCGCCCAGCCCCATAATCGACTGCTGCCGGGCATATCTCGATCTCCCCGGTCGGCGGATAAAACCATTGTGGCATGCGCCGTGGATGCGCAATATAATGGGAGACATTGAAGAGACTTGTAATCCACCGGGGAAATATCACCATGAAGCCAATTCCACCGGGCTGCATAGCCGCCCTGCTGGTCTGCCTGCCCCTTTCCCAGGCGTGGTCACAATCCGGCCTGGTAGAGGAGCGCGTTACGGATGGAAATGGCTTCTATGAAGCCTGTGGTGTCGGTGAGGGGCTTTTGCCCTGCCGGGATATTAACGGCGAAACCTACGATGAGGAGGTCCGGGGCCCCGGCATCGACAGTGAATCCACGGATAAGCTTGCCGCGGAAGCGGCGCGAATTCGCCATGAATCCCCCCAGGAGCTACAGCAAACCATCGGTGAACTGGAACAGGGCATCAACCCTGACGACAGTGCGACAGAAGGGTTACCTCATTAGTCATGAATGGTGAGATAGCCTGTCATGGCTGTGATCTGCTGGTGAATATAGCGGCGCTGAAGGACGGCGAAAGCGCCTCCTGCCCGCGCTGTGGTAGTTTTCTCACCCGGGTACGCGATGACGCCTACAGCCGGGTGCTGGCTTATACGATCTCCGGGCTGATTCTGCTGGTCTTTGCCAACAGCTTCTCCTTTCTCTCCTTTGCCGCCAGTGGACTCGAAAGCGTCATCACCCTGTGGCAGACCCCTGGCGCCATCTGGGATTACGACATGCCGGTGGTGGCGATAATGGTGGCCGCTTTCATAATTATCATTCCCGCGGCCATCATGGTCATGCTGTTACTACTGTGCATCCCCCTGCAGGGGGGGCGCTACCGCCCCTGGCTGGTGACGATGGCGAAGTGGATTTTCCTCGCCCAGAACTGGGCCATGGTCGAAGTGTTTATCATCGGCGTCATCGTCTCGCTGGTGAAAATCGCCGCCATGGCGACCGTCGTCCTGGGCCTCTCTTTCTGGGCCTACGTCGGCTTCACCATCTGCTTCACCCTGGCCCTGGCCAACCTGGACCGCTACCAGTGCTGGGAAAGAATCGAAGCATTGGAGCCCGTATAGCCATGTCCGGAACCACCGCCGCCTCCCAAAACCTGTCTGCCTGCCACGTTTGCTGCAAGTTGGCACCCGCCGAGGTACATCACTGCCCGCGCTGCGGCTCCGCCATGCACCTGCGCAAGAACGACAGCATCCAACGCACTCTGGCCCTGCTGGTCACGGCATGCCTGCTCTATATCCCGGCCAACCTGCTCCCGATCATGTACACCGATCAACTGGGGAGTTCAGAGGGCAGCACCATTCT
>PVMK01189233.1_pt1 | contig 10277 bp, 11 predicted proteins | sample 1853481 | NCBI WGS metagenome assembly PVMK01 (sample SAMN08533507, study PRJNA380276) | Marine sediment metagenome, whole genome shotgun sequencing project. | reverse complement strand
TTTCACCTCGTCAAGCTTAAAAGTATCTTTTTGCATAAAGCTGAAAAATGGTATTTTTATTCCCAGATATTCTTTATCCTGTTTTTCAAGTTGATCCGGCAAAGCAAGGTTTGGAAATTTATCACCCGGAGAAAGAAGCACAGTCTCACCGGCAGCAAAAGCCGAATTTAAAGTCAATACTGTTACAAGAAACACTAAAAACAATAAAATCTTTCTCATCTCTTCTCCCATAATAATTTTGATAACATTTTAAATTTTAATTCTTTTAAAACTGGTTACTTAAATATCGGCGTCGCAGCTGCATCAAAGGGATTTGTACGCATTGCAAATGAAAATAGAAAAGGATACTCTTTTTTTAAGTGTTTCATATAATCAAGCCATTCAATGGTCAATAAAGAATAAACCCGCTTAAAATCGACTTCAATATGTTGTGTGTCATTGTCAGACAGATTCATCAAATCATTTCTGACTACAAGTTCCTCGGTTAAATGAAAAAGAGCCCACATCAGGTCGGTAAAAGTCTCATGTTCAAGAAGATTCTGGTTTTCAAGAAGGCTCATCAGAAAAACCCGATTTTCAGTTAGATAATCTTTTAATTTTTGAAGGTCATCACCTTTGATCTTAATTACAGCATCATGTTTTTTTACAGCAAGACTCTTCTGTTTAAAGGTCTTGTCATCACAGCCTGGTTTGACAATTAAATTTTCGCTGATAAGTTCTGCTTTAGTATCAAATTCAGACATCATTTTTAACAAATCTGTTCCAACTTCTGAAAAGAAGGTACCTATCACCATATTCATTTTCTTTAAGAGTGCCTGTTTTTCTCTGGCATCAAGAAGCTGATGAATTATTACCGTAACCAGAAGAACCTCAATTGGAACAAAAGCCACATCGCCAAGTAAATAAATAAATATATGGTGTGCATTTCCAAATATCTGAAAGTGAACACAGTAAATCAGTGTTGAAAGTAGTATCAACATCACAGCAAGTGATACCTGCCAGTTTATTTTTTTCATACGATTTCACCATTCCAGTTATCTGTTAAAACCTGCCTCTTGCATCCAGCACTGCTTCTTTAGCAACCTCAGGCAAAGCAGGATGAATAAATATTGTGTCAAGAATATCATCCATCGTACCGTGCATTTTCATAAAAGCGATAAACATATGTATCATGGTGGCTGCATCATCTCCCACAATGTGCGCGCCGAGTAAGGTTTTTGTATAACGATTAAAAATTAATTTAACCAGCCCGTGATCAGACTGACGGGCAAGTCCCGGTGTGCTGTCCTGATACCGGGCAGTTCCAGTAATATAATCAGTGCCACTATCCAGTGCCTGCTGTTCTGTTAAACCCACCCCGGCTATTTCAGGAAAGCTGAAAACAGCATGCGGAACCGGGCCGTAATCGATTGGTCCTTCAGAGTTTCCCAAAATCTGAGTATTTGTGAGATATTTTGCTTCGTAATTTGCTGTATGCCTGAAAAAAAAATTTCCAACCACGTCTCCAAAAGCAAAAATACCGGGCACATCTGTATGTAAACAGTCATCAACTTTAATGTTTCCTTCCTCATCCAATTTAACCTCCGTATTATCAAGGCCCAACCCGTCAGTTTCAGGAACCACGCCCACTGAAACCAACAGCTCTTCTGCAGACAGAATCTTCTTATTGCCGTCTCCATCGATACATTCAAGGTTAAACATTTCACCAACTTTATTCACCTGAACCGGATGCCATCCCTGGTGGATATTATGATTTTTAGAAAAAACCCTTTGAAATTCTTCTGAGATATCATCATCTTCTTTTCGTAAAAACCGGCTTCTCACCACAAAATCAACCTTACATCCGCAGGCTCTATAGGCATAACCAAGTTCTGCTGCAATATATCCGGCTCCAATAACAATAAGACTTTTGGGAAGTTCTTCACGGTTCAAGGCATCAGTACTGGTCATATAATCAGTATCTTTTAATCCGGGGATATCAGGTATTAATGGTTTTGAACCGGTACCGATAAATATCTTATCTGCTTTAAGCTCATCATCTCCAACCTTTATAACCCGATCTGAGATAAAGCATGCATTATCATGATAAAAATCAAGATTTTCTTTTTCTTTAACTGATGTCAAAATCTCATTTGAAATTGCAGCGGTGTTTTCATTAATCCTTTTTATCAGCCTGTTAAACTCAACCTTAACCTTATTGCTAACTGAAATATCAAGCTTTGCAGCCGCTCTTATTCTATCCGCTGTTTCAGACGGATAGATAAGCATCTTGGACGGTATACATCCCCTGTTCAGGCAGGTTCCGCCCAGCCTGCCTTTTTCAATAAATGCTGTTTTAAAGCCGTTTGATGAAGCATTTCTTGCAATATTTAAACCTGCACCGCTTCCAACAACAATTATATCGTAAATTTTTTGCATAAATACTGCCGAAAATATCCTGTTTATAAAATTTGTTAATTTATTCAATACAGGTGATTTCTCAAGCTGCATCAGATACTAATTGCCGGATTATACCATGGTTTACACACAGTCTCTCAATAGAATTATTTAGCACACCTTTTACATTGTTTATAATAAATCGGGCCCACAGGTTTCTTAGAACCGGCATTTAACTTTTCAAAAAGTTCAATCTGTTCTTTAATAGTAAGTTTTTTTGCAATTGACCCTTTTCCTCTGCAGGCATTACACCTTGTCTCAGAACAAAACTGACAAAAGGTACAGTCAGGGCATGGGTGTTTTTGTAAACTACTCATTAATTATCCGGCATAAAATGTTTCTCATATTCTGTCTCAAGATATTCCTTATGTTCCTTTTCCATGTTCATAAGGCTTAGACACCGCTTCGAGTTCTGAACCTTTAAAAGCTTTAACCTGCTGAGCATAAAGAGATACTGCATTGGCCTCATTTTTCATTGCCGCAACCATTACATCCTGGGGCGTGCTTTGTTCCGTTATCTTCTCGTCAATTAGAAATTTTGTAATAGACAGATCCGGCGGTAGATTGGTTTTACCAACAGCCGACATTTCCTTGCTTTCTTTAGCTTCGGTAAGAAGTAAAACATGCCTTTTTTCCTCCTCAACAAAAGTATGAAGCATATCCTTTGCACCCGGGATATTTAACGATATTCATAGCTGTTAGATAAAATTCGACAGCATCTTCCTCTTTTTTTATGGCTGCATCTAGTGCGTCATTAAAACTGATAATTTCAGTCATTTTTCTTCTCCTGTTTAATATTTGTTTTTAAGTAGATATTAGCAATTAAAATGCCAAAATCATAAGACCTCATCACATTAATTAGTCATGTTTTTTCAAGTAGTTCACATTATTTGTCTATAAGTTAAAATAATAGTTTTAATAATCTTTCCAATTTATAACAAACACATTTCAAAATGAAAAGGTTTAAAAAACTTTATTCTTCCACACAAAAATAAAACTAGTGAGGAAAATATTTGAAAAAACCACACTATATCCCAATTTAGAAAAAATGTCTCCATTTTGAAAATAGTTTGCTATTTTGAAGTATTGTTGGTAAATTGTCATCATATTAACATTATAAACGAATATATTTTTATGAAAAACAATAAACTAGAAAAAACACAAAACTTAAACGAGATTATTCTGAACTCGGTAAATGAATACATCCGTGTAGTAGATAAAAAATATAATGTTGTATTTGAGAACACTCCCATGCAGGAACACCTGGGTATAACAAAAGGAAAGAAATGTTTTGAATTCTGGAAAGAAAAGGAACCCTGCAAAGACTGTGTTTCTGCATTGGTTCGCGAGAACTGCTTAGAAAGGATCAGAGAAGTTGAAATTGACAACAAACATTTCAAGGTAAAATGCTACCCCATTATCCTTTCAGACGGCTCCTGTGAAAAAACCGTTGAAATAATCGCTGATATTACAGAACAGAAAAAACTTAATAAAAAAATTGAGGGTTATACAGAAAAACTGGAAGAGGAGGTTGAGAAAAAAACCTCTCAGATTAGAAAAAATCAGGAAATAATATTAAAGGAAAGAGAAAATCTTACAAGCATCCTGGACAGCATGCAGGACATCGTCTTTGTTATTAACAAAGACTATAACATACGCTTCATTAACAGGACATCCTGGGAAAAGTTTGGAAATGTAATTGGCAAAAAATGTTACGATATTATTCACGACTCCCCTGTACCATGTTTAAAATGTAAAACCAGCCAGGTTATTGATGACAAAGAAAACACCAGGTGGGAACACTACTCAAAAAAGGATGGCAGTTATTATGACATCATAGAATCACCCACCATCGGACCGGACAGTGAACCGTCAGCGCTCATTATCATGCGTAACATCACTGAACTTAAACAGATGGGAATCAGCTCAGAAGCAGTGAAGAACGCTACTATCTTGCGCAGCAGGCTGCAAATCTCGGAAGTTGGGATTTAAACATAAAGGCAAATTCACTCCACTGGTCTGAACAGGTTGAGCCGATTTTCGGCTTTGAAAAAGGTCAGTTTAAAGCAACCTAGAACGACTTTATGGAATGTATACATCCTGAAGACAGGAAAATGGTTACAGATGCCGTAGATTCATGTATCAATGAAAACACGGACTATTCTGTTGAGCATAGAATAATCTGGCCAAATAAAACAATACGCTGGGTTGCTGAATCCGGAAACGTACTTAGAGACAATGATGGCATTGCCTATAGAATGCTGGGCATAGTAACAGACATCACCAGACGGAAACAGTTTGAAGAAAAGCTGCGATTAAATGAAGCCAGACTTGAAACCCTGCTAAAGCTTAAAAATATGACCGAAGCAACAGATGATGAAATTTCATCTTTCGCCCTGGAGAAAGGAGTAAGCCTTACAGGCAGTCAAATTGGATATATGCATTTTATTAACGATGATCAGAAAAGCTTAAACCTTTACTCCTGGTCAAAAGAAACCCTGAAATACTGCGAAGCCGAAAAAACACCTCACTATCCCATTGATCAGGCCAGGATCTGGGTTGACTGTGTCCGTCAAAAAAGGCCGGTTATTCATAATGATTATCAAAACCATGATAAAAAGAAGGATTACCCCGGAAGGACATGTCCATCTGATCCGTCACATGTCAATTCCTGTTTTTGACGGTGATAAGATAGTTGCTGTTGCCGGTGTCGGCAACAAAGAATCAAACTATGATGATTCTGATGTTAGGCAACTTTCTCTTCTCATTAATGGAATGTGGGAACTTATCCGTAACAGACGAAATGTTGAGAAAATAAAGAAACACTCCAATTCGCTTGAAGAACAGGTTCAGAAACTGGTGGAAGAGGTTAGAGTTAAAGACAAGTTAGCGATTCTGGGTGTAATTTCAGCCGGCCTGGCCCATGAAATTAGAAATCCAATGGGCTCTATAATTGCAGGGATCAACCTGCTGGATCGTGATGATAAAAGCGACGAAGATAAAAAAGTTGTTTATGATATTTTAAAAAAAGAGACGGAAAGAATTAACCGGTCATTAACCGAATTTTTAACCTATGCCCGTCCAAATAAGTTTACTACAGACAATGTAAACATAAATACCATTCTTGAGGATATAATAAAACTTGCGGCAAAAAATCCTGACCTGTCAGCTGAACATAACATCGTATCAGAGCTTAACCCTGCAATCATTGATATCCCGGCAGATATTGACCGTGTTAAACAGGTTTTTTGGAACATTCTTTCAAATGGTTTTAAAGCGATGAATAAACCCGGTACAATTAAAATTAAAACTTTTATGAATACCCGTTATTTAAGTGTTGAAATATCAGATACTGGAAGCGGTATTTCTAAAGAAAATTTAGAAAAGATTTTTAACCCGTTTTTTACCATGAGTTCCGGCGGAACAGGACTGGGGCTTGCGATCTCACAAAGAATCATGGAGGAGCATCACGGTAAAATTAAAGCTAAAAGCGAAATTAATAAAGGGTCAGTTTTCACCCTGAGCTTTCCATTAAAGAAAAAACGTTGATGATTTTTTCATAAAAACAGACAAGGAACGATATCCATGAACAATACCAGAATACTTTTAATAGACGACGATAAATCATTATGCACCCTGTTGACAATGAATTTAAATGATGCGGGTTATAAGGTCACATCATCAACCGATGGTAAAGAATCATTAGACCTGATTGAAAAAGAGATATTTAATATTATTATCACTGACTTAAGAATCGATACTGTTACCGGTTTTGACATACTCAAAAAAGTAAAAAACCTTTCTCCCTCAACAGAGGTCATAATGGTTACCGGACACGGCAGTGTTGAAGATGCCGTGAACGCAATGAAAAAAGGCGCTTTTAATTATATAACAAAACCCGTTGATCTGGATGAACTTAATCTTCTAATTCAAAAAGCCATGGAAAAACAAAAGCTGACTGATGAAGTCAAGAACCTCCGGTCACAGCTTGAAAAAGAAATTTCCTTAAAAAACATTATCGCTGTCAGTCCGAAAATGAGAAACGTCATTGAAATGATAAACAGAATAGCAGACAGTGACGCAACCGTTCTGTTAGAACGCGAAAGCGGAACAGGAAAAGAAGTCATTGCAAAAGCCATACATAATAACAGCCTCAGAAAATCAGGCCCGTTTGTTGCCATAAACTGTGGAGCTATGCCTGAGAATCTGCTTGAGAGCGAGCTGTTCGGTCATGTCCGCGGTGCATTCACCGGAGCAAACAACACTAAAAAAGGACTTTTTGAAGAAGCCAATAACGGAACCATTTTCCTGGATGAGATAGGTGAAACCAGCCAGATTTTCCAGGTGAAACTCCTTCGGGTACTTCAGGAAAATGAAATACGCCGCGTAGGTGACACCAAGGACATCCCAATAAAGGTCAGAGTTTTGGCTGCAAGTAACCGTGTGCTGAAAAAACTGGTGACAGAGAATATTTTTAGAAAAGACCTCTATTACAGACTAAGAGTAATCCCTATCTACCTGCCGCCTCTGCGTGAAAGAAAAGAAGACATCCTGTCCCTTACTGATTTTTTCCTAACCCGCTTCTCAGAAAGGTTCGGCAAGCAAAAACTACAAATCGCAAAAGACGCTCAACAAAAAACTTGACCATTACTTTTGGCCGGGAAATGTCAGGGAGCTTGAAAACACCATCGAAAGAGCGCTGATTCTGTCCCGTGAAGACGAACTGCAGTCAGATGATATTCTACTTGAAGAATCCGATTCTAAAGTATCACAAGACAGCTCAGAACTAATAAAGTTAACTCTTAAAGAAATCGAGGAGCGCCACATTAAGCTGGTCCTTGAAGATTGTTCCTGGCATCTTACTAAAACAGCTAAACGTTTAAAAATTGGTTACAACACTTTATGGCGAAGAATGAAGGAATATGGCATCAGTAAATAAATTCAAAACAAACACTCAACCCTTACAAAATTCAGATCATTAAAGAATGCCTGCCAAAACATATATCCCCTGGCCCTTGCTTATTAATGGTCTATTAATTAAACGCTATAAACGTTTCCTGGCGGATGTTAAACTTGATAATGGAGAGATTGTAACAGCACACTGTCCAAATTCAGGACGAATGATCGAATGCAGTGAACCTGGAAGTAATGTTTACCTTTCATACCATGATAATCCAAAAAGAAAACTTCAATATACCTGGGAACTTATAAAAATGCCCTCATCATTAGTCGGGGTAAACACAAACATTCCAAACTTGCTTGTTTTTAACACTATCAAAGACGGAAACATCCCTGAGCTTAATGGTTACACAGAATTTAAGCGGGAAAAAAGCGTTGGTAAAAACTCAAGGATTGATATATTTCTTGAAAAGAAAAGACGTAAATCCTGTTATGTTGAAGTTAAAAACTGTACCCTGGTTAGAGGAAAAACTGCCTCCTTCCCGGATGCAGTTACCGCAAGAGGTTTGAAACATCTTAAAGAGCTTCAGGAATTGAAGAAAAACAATAACAGGTGTGTGATGTTCTATCTTGTCCAGAGGATGGATGCAGAGATATTTACACCGGAATACCCAATTGATCCTGCTTACGGGAATGAGTTAAAAAAAGCAAAACAAAACGGGGTTGAGATCCTGGTTTATGACGTAAATATTGATCTTAAAAAGATATCTATAAATAAGAAGATACCTTATACACTTTAACTTCTTATTCCATAATACTAGAATATGAATAACCATACGCCTGAAATAATAATACTTAAAGACCCGAATGCTGTTGCTGATTATGCAGCAAACAGGTTTGTGTATGTATCTAAAGAAGCTGTCCAGGAGAAAAGCATTCAACATATCGCTTTATCCGGTGGAAGCACCCCTGCCCTTTTATTTAAAATACTCACATCGAATACATATAAAGAACAGATTAACTGGCAGAACATTCACCTTTGGTGGGGAGATGAAAGAGTTGTAGCACCCGATCATCCTGAAAGCAATTTTGGACTGGCGCAAAAACTTCTTTTAAGGAAAATTGATATACCTCAAAATAATATCCACAGAATCAAAGCAGAACTCCAACCGGATACTGCTGCAAATCAATATCAGCATGAGATGATTAACAACATTTCTCTTATAAACAATGTCCCGACTTTTGACTGGACAATACTTGGAATGGGCGATGACGGACACACCGCGTCCCTATTTAATGTTGATGACAGTTTTTATACGGATAAACTTACCGCTGTTACGACACACCCGAAAACAGGACAGAAAAGGATTACCTTAACTCCCAAACACTCTGCGCATCAAAATATATTACATTTATGGTAACAGGACAAAATAAGGCTAAAAAAATTAAGGGAATACTCGGGGAAGAAAAAACTGCAAGAGACTATCCCGCCTCACTTATCAGGTCTAATGATGGTAATATTGTATGGCTATTAGATGAAGAAGCCGGGCAATTGTTATAGGCTTTAATTAATACATAAAGAATAATCAGCTATCCTAGTTTGTATCTTAATGGCTTGCGTCAATGTTTTCGTTATGTGTAAAGAAGCCGGACACAATGAGTCCGGCTTCTTTAGGTTAAACATTACGACCAATTTTATAACTTTTTAGCTGTTATTATATTAAGGCACGGTAACAACAAAATCGTTAAAAGTAACTTCATTAAAATTGGATTTTGAATCGGTTACTTTACACCGCACTGAATAGGTTCCTGCATCACCTAAAGCAAGGGTCCATGTCCAGGATGCACTGCCGTCACCTGCTGCGGTCCAGTCTGCGTCACCATCTTTCATTATGAACCATTCGTATGCGTAAATCGGAGTTCCGCTTTGTACGTTTGCCTGCCAGATGATGCTCTGGCCTTCCGTGATGCTTTCAATCTCGCCGTTGGTAATATGTACCATGGGATTTATAACCGCATTTAAAACATGTTTTGCAAGCAGTTGTCCCATTCGCGGATCATCGCTGGGAGTAACATACATTGCCCAGGTTCCTGTATACTGGTCCTGGACCGGTGCGTTAGGATTGGGCGGTCCATTGGCAGGGTCATAACCAAGGTGACCGTAATCACTCAGATCATAGGCAAGGGATGGATCCATGTCAGTTCTGGACTTATCAATAGGCTGCTGGCGCTCCGGAGGATAAGGGCCAAAGCCGGCGCCGCATCCGCCCATTTCAAAACAGCATTCCACTTCTCCGCAGTCGGTATCCACCCAGTTTCCCCAGTAATCAGCAAATGGATGTCCAACTCCGGGGTAGGTATCGTTATCTGGAGTGTCATTGTAGAGCCACGTTTTTGTCCCAATCTCTTTTCCGATCTGATTATAGTACTCAACCATGGTAAGGACGGAATCGGTAACAACCTGAGGAAAACTGACCACGATGTGCTTAACCCCCCGGTTTTTCAGGTATTCAAGAGCGTCCCAGTAGCGGTAGCCCCATTCATCGCCGGGCATGTCCACATCGGTTTCATGAAGGTAGCTGTGGGCAAGGTCTTCTCCTCGCATTGGTCTTGTACGCTCATAAATATCGTTTTCGGGATTTACCTCCCTGACCCCGCCATAAGCCCCGATAATATTGTCAGGATTCATTTCTGGATGACGTTCAAGCAGCAGTTTCTTTATATTTTCGTCCAATACAACAGTATCATCAATTTTTGGATCAAAAAATCTACGTCCAGCACGGAACAGACCGTGGTTGAACAAAAGAACTCCAGTATCGTTATCACCGACAATAGCGGACATACCAGCTTCTATCCCTTCCGCATGCAGAAGCGCTAATTCAGAGTCTTCGGCAACCGGGTTAGGACATCCATTTAATAAAGGCTTCGGGTTTACAAAGGTT
>PVMK01168189.1_pt1 | contig 10277 bp, 8 predicted proteins | sample 1853481 | NCBI WGS metagenome assembly PVMK01 (sample SAMN08533507, study PRJNA380276) | Marine sediment metagenome, whole genome shotgun sequencing project. | reverse complement strand
AACAGGAATTGCCCGAGGACGGCTCTCCGGGTCGCCCCGAGCGCCATCCGGATTCCGATCTCACGCGTCCGCTCGGTGACCGAGCGTACGCCGCACCGAAACCGAGCCCGATACCGACCAGGCCTCCAACGAGACACAGAACCAGGGCCTCGAACAGGAATTGCCCGAGGACGGCTCTCCGGGTCGCCCCGAGCGCCATCCGGATTCCGATCTCACGCGTCCGCTCGGTGACCGAAACGAGCATGATGTTCATGATTCCGATGCCTCCCACGAGGAGGCTGACGAGGGCGATCCCGGCGAGCAGGTAGGTGAAAGTCTTTGTCGTTTCCTGCTGTGTGCCCATCAGTTCTGCGCGGTCCTGGATCCAGAAATCGTTCTCCTGTCCGACCCGCAGGCGGTGCTCGCGTCGGAGGACTTCCTCGATCTGCGCCATGGCGAGGGTCTGACTGGATCCATCCCTGACCACGGCGTTGAACGAGCCGATTCGCTCCGTCCCGAACAACCGGAACTGTGCCGTATTGATCGGAACGAAGATTCTCTCGTCCATGTTGAACCAGCTCCACCCACCCTTTTCGCCGAGGACCCCGACCACTTCGAACGTGACGTTCTGGATCGACATTTTCTGCCCGACGATCATCTCCGGGGTCGTTCCGAGTACCGCCGGAACGGCTCCCCCAAGAACGGCCACTCGCCGCCGTCCCTCATTCTCATGCCCTTCGAAGAACCGACCCATGCTGACTTCGTAGTTGTTCACTTCGTAGTAATTCGCAGAAGTGCCCGTCACCCGGAGATTCGCGTTGCTCCGGCCGAATTCTACCTGCGCATTCCTCTGCATCTCGGGCGCAACGGCCGTGATCGCGGATGCATCACGCTGGACGATCAGCGCATCCTTGACCTCCATCTTCGCGCTGCTGCCGCCCCTCGTGCCCCGGAACCAGGCCTGACCCGGACGGACGGAAAGGACGTTCGTGCCCAGTTGCTCGATCTGCTCCTGCACGGCTCGCTGAGCGCCGGTCCCGAGAGCCACCATGGTGATGACCGCCGCGACGCCGATCACGATCCCCAGCATCGTGAGCATGCTGCGTAACTTGTTCGCGGCGATCGCCTGGAGAGCGACGCGCATGATCTCTCCGAGGAGCATTTCGCTATTCCCCCCGGCTCAGCTGCGGCTCACGCCGGGAATCGACGTGCGACTCCGGATGCGTTCCAGCATTTCCGACTGCTGCACGAGGGCCATCGGGACCTGAACGACCTCGTCTCCCTCGTCCACACCGCCGAGCACTTCCGTGTATTCCCAGCTCGACAGGCCGATACGGATGGGCCGCAGTGTCAGCAGGCCCTGCTCGTCGTTGACGAACACGAAGGCGTCTTTCGGCTTGCTCTGGTCGGCACGCGCGGCCTGTTCCTGCTGCTCCCGTATCTGCTCGAACATGCTGAACAACTTCTGCCGCTGGGCCGGCTCCAGGTCCTGCATCAGCTTCATGCGCTCTTCCCTGGACATCGCCTGCAGGGCGGCAATCGTCGGGAGACCGTCCTCGGTCGTTGCCGCTTCCGCCTCCGAGGCCTCTCCGGCCTTCTCCGACTCAGGTGCGCCACCTTCATCGGGCACCCGTGCTTCGAGCAGTTCCGCGTCCATGCCGAGCGCCGTGACCAGCTGCCGTGCCTCATCGACCGTCCGGATCGCGGCGTTCGGGAGAGACAGGACATCGTCCCGCACGCCGATCAGGATTTCGACATCGGCGTTCATTCCCGGCTTCAGCAGATCCTCATCGTTGCGGATGCGGGTGAGCACGGCGAACAGCGTGACGTTCTGCTCCACTACGGCCTGTGGCTCGATCTTCAGCACCTTCCCCCGGAATTCCTGATCCGGGTAGGCGTCGACCCGGATCGTGGCGTTCAGCCCGGGCTGGATCGATCCGATGTCGGTCTCGTCGACCAGCGTGCGCACCTGGACTTCGTTCAGGTCCGCCATCCGCATCAGGATCGTGCCACCCGTCATCTCTCGCGCCGAGGTGATGATCTGCCCCTGCTCCGCCGTCTTCTCGACGACAGTGCCGTTGATCGGGGCTCGGACGGTCACGTCGTTGAGACGGTCCTCTGCCAGTTCCAGATTGGTCTCAGCCTTCACCATCGACGCCTTGGCGTTCGCAGCCTCGAGCAGCGCGACCTCGTACTCGTCCTCCGTCACTATCTGGGATTCCCGCAGCGACGTCGTTCGCGCCAGCTGTCGCCTGCTGATCGTCTGCCGGGCCCGGGCGACTTCCAGGTCGGCCTCCGCCTGGTTGAATGCGTTTCGCACGTCACGCGGGTTGATACGAACGAGCAGTGCGCCCTTTTCGACCTTGTCTCCAAGCTCGATCGGAACCTCGAGGACCTCTCCCGAGGCCTGGGACTTGACGTCGATCACCGCTATCGGCTCGACCGTGCCCGTGGCCGCTACGCTGGAGCTGATCTGCCGGCGCTCGGCCGCGACGCTCTCGAGCCCCATTGCGGGCTCATCCGCCTGCGTCGCTCCGCACGCCACGGCAATCACGGAGGCCGCTGCCACGAGGACCGTGCCATATGTCGATACCGCCCGGTGGCGGCTGTTCTTCGAATGCTTCTGCATCAGTTCCATCATTCCATTCGTTCAGGTACAACATCCGTTGACTCGTCGCGTCGACGCGACTGCCGCGCCGCCGGACGGGTTACTACCGCCGCTCCCCCCGTATCAGTTCCGCAGGGCCTCGAGGCGAGCGAGCCCGATCTGGTAGTCGAAGCGCCGGCGGATCAGGTCGACTTCGGCCTGCCGCACCGCGATCTGCGAGCTCTGCAGGTCGAGAATCGTCGCCAGGCCCAGCCGGTAGCGCTCCTGCGTCACCCGCAGGTCCTCACTCGACAGCTCCACCGTCTGCTCTGCCAGGTCGATCGAGGCGGCGGCCGCGTCGATCGTACCCAGCGCCTGGTCCAGGTCCTTGCGCAGCGCCAGCTCCTGCGCCCGCTCCGTCCGTGTCTGGTCCAGCGTCGCACGCGCCTGGTACAGCGCCCGCTCCCGGTTGAACCCGTCGAACAGCGGCAGACTCCCGAACAGCGCCACCGACCAGCTCCGGTTGCGTGGCGGAAATTCCTCCTTCGCCCACGCCCAGCCCCCGCGCAGCGCCAGTGACGGCAGGTACGCCGCCTTCGCGCTCGACACCGCCGCCTCGTCCGCCGCCGCCTGCGCCCGCACCGCCGTCAGCGCCGGCGACGCCGTCAGCGCCAGGTTCAGCAGCTCCTCGCGGCTCGCGCCTACCGGCTCCACCTCCAGCGCCGCCTCCGTCACCGGCGCCAGCGGCTCCGTCACTCCCACCGCCTCCGCCAGCGCGTACTGCGCCGTACGCGCCCCGTTCTGCGCGTTCAGCAGCGCCACCCGCGCATTGTTCAGGTCCACCTGCGAGCGCAGCACGTCCGACCGCGTCGCCCGCCCCAGCTCCAGCTGCTGCTCCACGAACCTCAGCTGGTCCTCCTGCCGCTTCACACGGTCCGCCTCCACTCGCACCAGCTCCCGGTTCGCCACCGCGTTGTACCACGAGATCTTCACCGACTCCCGCGTCAGGTACTCCGTCTCCCGCAGCCTCGCCGACGACGCGTCCACTCCCCGCTTCGCGCCCCGCAGGTCCGAAAACCGACGGCCCCCACGGAACAGGTCGATCTGCGTGTTCAGCTGGGCCGAGTACGACGTCGTCGTGATCGTCTGTCCCGTCGGGTCCAGACGCCCGCTGGATGAGTTGTTGTACTGGTACGATAACGACAGGTCCGGCAGAAACTGCCCCCACGCCGTCATCTCCCCGTACTTCGCCACCTCCAGCTGTGACGCACGCAGCTCCAGCGCCGGCGCGTTCAGACGCGCCAGCTCCAACGCCTCGCCCAGCGTCACCGACCGGGCCTCCACTCCCGAACTCCACTCCCCGCCTTCCTGTCCCCGTGCCTCCCCCGCTCCCACCACCAGCGCCGCCAGTGCCAGCACCGCGGCCCACCTGCCTCTTCGTTCACGCACGGAACTCGGGAATCCAACTCGGCTCGCGTTCACACTCATCCAGTCCTCCGGAGCGCGATGACCCGGCACGGGCCTATCACGGGTTCGTACTCGATGGACGTGCTACAGGACGAATCCCGGGCACGTGGAGTTTCACGCGGACTGTGCCCGCGCCAGCAGGTACACGTGCAGGTCCCTGAACGCCCCGCGCATCGTCGCGCGGATGCTGTCGGCCTCGGCCTGCGGCTCCGTGCTCGTGGCCAGATCCTCCAGGACGGTTTCGTACCGCTTCACATCCCGCAGCAGGTCGGCCAGAGGTTTCAGGTCCGCCGCAGCGAGGCCCGCGTCCAGGAGGCGGGCACAGCTTGCAACAGCCGCCAGGTCTGCCGCGTCGAATCCGCGGCTCCCGCCGTCCTCCGCCGGTGCAAGGAGTCCGGCATCGATCAGCTGACGCAGCTCGCGGCTGTCACGTCCCGTCCGCCGGGCAACGTCGCGCAGGCTGAGGCCGCCACGTGCACGGGCGTCATCCGTCGGATCCTCCGCCTGTCCCTCCGCGCGACCGCGGCGCCCCAGTGCCATCAGCTCCACCGCCTCTGCCGGGGAAAGACCCTGCTCGACGAGAGCGAGCACCAGGCGTATCTCCTCCAGCGGAAGCGGCCCGAGCTCCGGCCCCCTGAGTGCCTTCAACAGCACGAGTCGATCGAGGTGCTGGGGTCCATATGTCGAGGCGTTGGCAGCGGTTCGTTCAGGGTCGGGAAGCAGACCCTCGCGGAGATAGTGATGAATCGTCGTGCGGGGAAGATCGGCGGCGAGTGCGAGGTCCCGCATTCGCATATGTAACTCCCGGATAATGTAATTGTGCAGAGCGGCACTCCGCACACAGTATCCTACAACAGGCCGCTCCGCCACAGGGGGGGGCTTCTCGCGCGGAACGTGTCAGAACAGGGGATCCCAGACCGGGCGCACCGCCAGGGGGGCGGATACCGGTGGTTCGGGTGGAATCGCAGGCTCAGCCGGATGAGATCCGTGATTCCCTGAGTCGCGCTGCGAAGCCGGAGGCGAACACCTGGGTCACTTCGCTGAACGCGTCGGCCAGAAGCTGCTCGAGATCCTCTACCCGTTCCGTGCTCTCGACCTCGTGTTCGAGACGATCGGCAAGTTCATCCAGTCGATCTCGCATATCGGCCTGGATCGCGTCTCTCAAGGCACTCATGGTCGATGGATCGCTCACCAGGCCTCGCTCTCTCCCTGGTGTCGGAATGCCCTCGCGCGGCTCAGTATGGTCAAACGAACCACGCATCCGTCTCCACCTGGACCACGGTCGGCTGCTCGACGTTTTCCACTGGCCGCCGGCCGGACAGCACCAGAGCGGCCAGCCCGGCCGTCATGGCAATCGCGAGAATCGGGATGTTGCGGAACATTCTGCGCCTCCTGGTCCGAAGCTGCGTAACTCCTCGTGCCGGATCAGGAGGTATGCAAATTCGATGCTCGAGGCGGTCACATCCCGTAACGCTCTGTATTATCGGTGTTTATATGGACAGGTGCTGTGTGGGCGCCAGATTGCCGTGTTGCCCGGCGCCCACACCGCTGAACGGTGCTCCGACTGGCCGTTTCGGGCCTGCAGATCGTCGCTCAGCGAGGCCCTGAACGGAGTTCAATTCGCACGACCTGAACGGAGTCAGCAAACACCCGAATTGGTCTTACGCCCGAGGCGTTGCCGTCGATCGCATTCCAGTTCAGCAGGAGCCCGTCAGCCGGCGCTTCGAGATCAACTCGAATGTCGTCGTCAGGATCGAGTGAATCCAGCACGACTGGTGCAGCCCCAGCTGTTGCTGCAACAACGATATGCCGGCCCGTTCCATTTTCGATGCGCAGCCGGTATCGGACTATCGGGAAACTCGATTCTCCGTCATCCGGGAGATCGAAGTTCTCAAATGGGTATTCTCCGCCGGGCTCGACGGGCTGCCCGCTCCGCGGAGTCAACTGGACGAACGTTTCGCGGGCACTCTCAGCCGATCCTCGCGCCGGGACAGCAGCCGGTCTTCCCTCGGCGGAGTCCGCCGGTCGGTCAGGCCCGCAAGCCGCGATCGCCACAACACCGACCAGCGCCAGCAGCGGGTTGCCCCTGCGCGAGTACTTGCACCGCCGGCTCATGGTACGAGCACCAGCTTGCCGAACACCTCTCCGGATTCCAGCGCCTCGTGCGCCTCTCGAATCCGCTCGAGCGGCAGGATGGAATCGATGACCGGCCGCAGCTCGCCGTCTGCCACGAGGCGCATCACGGCTTCGAATTCATTGCGGGATGACATGGTGGTCCCGATCACCTGGAGTTGATTCCAGAACACGTGCCTGATGTCGAGGCTCACGCGTGCGCCCGTTGTGGCGCCGTATGTCACGAGCCTGCCATTCGACCGCAGGCAGAGAAGACAGTCGTCCCACAGCGCTTCGCCGACGGAATCCACGATCGCGTCCACGCCTGACCCATCCGTAATCGCGCGAATCTCGGCCACGAGATCCGTCTCCAGCCGGTCCAGCACGATGTCGGCTCCGAGCGCCGCACACCGCAGAACGTTCTCCGCCCCGGATGTCAGTGCCACGACGCGAGCCCCGAGGTGCTTGCCGATCTGAATCGCGGCGGTGGACACTCCCCCGGACCCGCCGGTGACGAGGAGCGTGTCACCCGCGGAAACTCGCGCTCGGTTGTTCACGGCCCGCCACGCGGTCTGATAGACGAGTGGTGCGGCTGCCGCCGACTCGAAGTTCAGCGAGTCCGGAATGCGAAACAGATTCACGGCCGGAACCCTCACGCGGTCCGCGGTCCCCCCGGCCACGTGCTCACCCAGGATCTGAAACGAGCGGCACAGCGACTCCTCGCCCGCCTCGCAGAACGAACAGAACCCGCACCACAGCCCTGGGTTCACAGCCACGCGATCACCGACGGTCCATCCCTCCACCTCCGACCCGACCTCCTCGATCACGCCCGATACGTCGGATCCTCCGATGTGGGGCAGTTCGAGGTCGAGGCCCGGGATCCCGCGCCGGACCCACAGATCCAGGTGGTTCAGCGCCACGGCCCGTACTCCCACGATTACTGTGCCGCGGGCGACTACGGGCTCCGGCGCTTCGCCGATTTCCAGTACTTCGGGTCCGCCGAATGTTCGGAAGAATGCAGCTCTCATCTAACGCTTCCCGTTCAGGTTACACATAGCGAATCCGGACTCCGGATTCATGGCAGCAACATCCGGGTCCGCGAACCGGAACAAAGTAGAACGACCGGGTGTCCATCGCAGCACACCGGTTCGGACGTCCACTTGATACTCGTTCTCAACTGGCGTAGATTTGCGGACCTTATCAAGAATCATTCTCGTTTTGTGACCCCAGTCAGGGTCGCTGTGGCGATACCAGAGGAGCATGAACCGTATGCCTGAGCACCTTCTCGAGATCCGGAATCTTCACGCACGTGTCGAGGACGGCGGGATCGAGATTCTCCGTGGAGTGGACCTCGATATCAAGCCGGGCGAGATGCACGCGCTGATGGGGCCGAACGCATCCGGCAAGAGCACGCTGGCCAAGGTGATCGCCGGACACCCGGGCTACGAGGTCACCGAGGGCGACGTCCTGCTGGACGGAAAGAGCGTTCTCGATCTCGCGCCCGACGAGAGAAGCCGGGCCGGGCTGTTTCTCGCATTCCAGTATCCGGCAGAGATTCCGGGCGTTTCGATCGCGAATTTCCTGCGCACATCGCTCAATGCGCGCAGGAGCAAGGAGGAAGGCGACCTGGACGTGTTCGCGTTTCAGAAGCTGCTGACCGAGAAGCTCGAGCTGCTCAAGGTCCAGCCAACCTTCGCCGCTCGTTACGTCAACGACGGATTCAGCGGTGGAGAGAAGAAGCGCAATGAAATCCTCCAGATGGCGATGCTGGAGCCTTCGCTGGCCGTGATGGATGAAACGGACAGCGGTCTCGACATCGATGCCCTGCGGATCGTGTCCGAGGGAGTAAACACGCTTCGCGGGCAGAACGGGCGTATGGGCATTCTGCTGATCACGCATTACAAGCGGATTTTAGGGTATCTCCAGCCCGACCACGTGCACGTGATGCTCAACGGCCGGATCGCCCACAGCGGCGGTCCCGAGCTGGCGGACCAGCTCGAGGAGATGGGCTACGACTGGCTGAATGAGCCGGAGCCCCAGCCGGTCGGCTGACGGGCTCAGCGGAAAGCGAACGACGATGACAGAGTCAGGGAGATAGGAAAGATGCCGGACAACAAGACGGTCACAGATCTTGGCCTGGACGAGTACAAGTACGACTTCGTCACGGACGAGAAACCGCTGTTCAAGGCGGATAAGGGCCTGTCGGAGAAGCTGGTCCGGCAGATCTCGGCGCACAAGGAGGAACCGGAATGGATGCTGGAGTTCCGTCTCAAGGCGCTCCAGACATTCTACGCGAAGCCGATGCCGGACTGGGGCGGTGACCTGTCGACGCTCAACCTCGACGAAATCTATTTCTACCTGAAGCCCCAGGACCAGATGGAGCGCTCCTGGGACGATGTCCCGGAGAACATCAAGCAGACGTTCGAGCGACTCGGAATCCCTGAGGCGGAGCGAAAGATCCTCGCCGGCGTCGGTGCGCAGTTCGAGTCGGAGATGGTCTACCACTCACTCAAGGAGGAGTGGGAGGAGCAGGGCATCATCTTCGAGTCGATCGAGGATGGCCTGCGAAAGTACCCGGAGCTCTTCCGGGAGCACTTCGCCACCATCGTGCCTCCGCAGGACAACAAATACTCAGCGCTCAACTCGGCGGTATGGTCGGGCGGTTCATTCGTCTACATCCCGGCCGGCGTGAAGGTCGAGGTCCCGCTTCAGGCCTACTTCCGGGTCAACGCGGAGCAGATGGGGCAGTTCGAGCGGACGCTGATCATCTGCGACGAGGGCTCCCAGGCCCACTACATCGAGGGCTGTACGGCCCCGGTCTATACGACTGAGTCGTTTCATTCCGGGGTGATCGAGATCGTGGTGAAGAAGAACGCTCGATTCCGCTATACCACGATTCAGAACTGGTCGAACAACATGTACAATCTCGTGACCCAGCGCGCGATCGTGCACGAGAACGCCACCATGGAGTGGGTGGACGGAAACCTGGGCTCGAAGCTGACGATGAAGTACCCGTCCTGTTACCTCGTGGGAGAACGTGCGCACGGGGAGATTCTGTCGATCGCCTACGCGGGAGACGGTCAGCACCAGGACACGGGCGGAAAGGTGGTCCACGCGGCACCGTACACGACCTCGCAGATCGTCTCCAAGTCGATCTCGAAGGGTACGGGGCGGTCGACGTACAGGGGCCTGTGCAAGGTGTACGACGGGGCCGTCCATTCGAAGTCGAACGTCGAGTGTGATGCGCTGCTGCTGAACGATACGTCGCGCACCGACACATATCCGTATATCGAGATCGACGAGAACCAGTCGACGATCGGACACGAGGCGTCTGTGTCGAAGGTCGGCGAGGAACAGCTGTTCTACCTGATGAGCCGCGGCCTGTCGGAAGAGCAGGCGATGACGATGGTCGTGCGCGGATTCATCGAGCCGATCGCGAAGGAGCTGCCGCTCGAATACGCGATCGAGCTCAACCGTCTGATCGAGCTCGAGATGGAAGGCAGCGTCGGATGAGCACAGCCGTCCGCGCACAGAGCGCCCTCGAAGACTGGCTGCAGAGTCGTGTCGAGCCCGAGCTTCTGGCGTCCCATCGCCGCGAAGCATGGGCCGACTGGCTCGCGGAACCGATGCCGACGCGCCGCATGGAAGAGTGGCGCTATACAGACATCAGCGGCCTCGACCCGGAGGTCTTCACTCCGGTCGGCACGATCGGTTCCCGCGCTCGCTCGCAGGAAGATCTGCCCGTTCCGGTACGGGAGCTACTGGACAGCGATCGCAAGCGCAGCGCCGTGTTCATCCAGCACAACGGAGCCGCCCTGCACGTCCGGGTGGATCCTGATCTGGCGGAGCGCGGCGTCGTGTACGCACCGATCGATGAGATCGCCGCGAGTCGCCCTGAGATCCTCGAGCGATTCCTGTTCCGAAGCGATGTCGCGCCATCCGAGCGGAAGCTGTGGGCGTTGCACACGGCGATGCTGTCAGGTGGCTACGTGCTGTACGTGCCGAAAAATGTGGCCATTCCCCATCCGGTCCACGCCCTGCGCTACCTCGACGAGGCCGGTGGGCTGTGCTCGTCGCATTCGCGGATCATCGCCGAGTCCGGTGCTGAGATCACCTGTATCGATGAATATCT
>PVMK01117645.1_pt1 | contig 10277 bp, 14 predicted proteins | sample 1853481 | NCBI WGS metagenome assembly PVMK01 (sample SAMN08533507, study PRJNA380276) | Marine sediment metagenome, whole genome shotgun sequencing project. | reverse complement strand
AGCCTCAGCGGTCTTCTGGGGCGCGGACCGGTGGTGCTCACCTTCTTCCGCGGGATCTGGTGACCGTACTGCAATGCGGAGCTGGAAGCTCTGAATAGCATCGTGGAAGAACTCACCGGGCTTTCCACCACTCTAATTGCCATCTCGCCCCAGTTGGCTGAGCATAGTCGCTCGATGATCGAGCAGAAGAAGCTGAATTTCGAGATTCTACGTGATCCTGGCAACGAAATAGCGCATGCGTACGGCTTGCGCTGGGCGTTACCCGAGGATCTAAAACAGCTGTACAAGCAATTTGGTATCGATCTTGCCGAAACCAACGGCGAAGATAGCTGGACTCTGCCGATGCCTGCGTGTTTCATCGTCAATTCGGAGGGAGAGGTGCAATACGCGCGTGTGGATTCTGACTACACGCATCGCCCCGAGCCGCAGGAGACACTTGAGGAGCTGAAGCGTTTAGTAAAGTGAAGACAATCTACAGAAATTAATTATTGTTCGGTTTTGCCGAGCCACATAACCCCCTTTTGCTTTTCTTCTTGGGCAAAGCAGAGTGGGTTTGACCCCTTGACCCCTTGAACCTCTACCCCCCTGCCACTTTTGCTATGGCTCCACATCTTTGATTCGCAGAGCGAATCAGTGGAGGCAAAAAAGTAGGGGGGCTTGACCATTTATCCCCCTCATCCATGCTTTGCTTCCTTGGCAAAGCAGAGGGGGCGAACCTATCCTTAATTATTTTGCATAAATACCATGGATTAGCAGAAGTGCAAAACTTTCAATCTGGAATTACTATATAAATCAAGGAGTTAGTAACTGGAACGGTTGATGCATATATAGAGGCAGAACGATGAAAGAGAAAGAAAACATAAAGGAGGGTTTAAAGATGAAAGGATCAATATCAAACAAGCTTGCATATACAGGTGCAGGCATAGGACTGGCCCTTTACGCGATATTCGGACTACTCTACGGCTCATTACTTGGCGGAGTAGTAGGGTTAAACATAGTACACGCATTGTTTGGGACATCATTGGCGCATGCGGTGGTTCCGAGGATTATCGTAGCACTGGGGATGCTTACAGGAGTGATGGTGGCAGGGACGATATTTGTAGTAGGAAGCGCGTCACTTGGCTGGGTTATAGGGTTTATAATTGACCCGGTGACATGGAGCAGGAAGGAATCACTAAAGGAGCATAATATAAAGCATTAATCATGAATAAAAAAACAATAAAAAAAGGAGGAAGAGAGATGGAGACAAAAGATATGGCAAAGAAAGGATTATATGTAGGGACAGGGGCCGGGCTGGTACTGTTTGCGCTGGTAGGACTGCTTCCGGGTTCACTGATAGGCGGAATAATAGGACTGAAGGTGGTGGGGAGTATATTTGGAGGCCCACTGGGGTCAGCGATAATACCGAGGATAATATTGGCATTGTCGATGGTCACGGGAGTGATGGTATCCGCGACGGTATGTCTGCTTGGATCTGGTATGATAGGATACTCTATGGGTTTCCTGATGGATTCAGTCAGGAGCGGAGAGAAGGCCGGGGTCGAGGCACCTGCAGCGGTCAAGAGATAACCAGATAACGAATACGTCACATGGGGCTACGGAATTTAACCTCCGTAGCCCTTTTTATTTACAATATTGCTACTATTGTATTATTCCTAACAGTTCTTTACTCTTTTTGAAGTGTCATTCCGGCCCTGCTCGCCTCTAGCGCTGCTTAAGGCAGGTAAACTTGACAAGCCTGCCCCGATACTACGGGGGAATCTTTCTTCATTTTAAATTTGGATTCCCGACAAGCCCTGTACCATACGGTTCAGGGCAAACGGGAATGACCCCATTAGCTTTGTGTAATCTACAAAGCTGGACAGTGGGGTTGAAACTGAATTATGTAAATTTATTTATAAGATACTACACTAGTTAAGCGCTAATTTATTAAATAATGAGTACTAATCTTAAAGCTTATTATTAATAGTTGTCTGATATTTGTGATAATATATGCAGAGATATGAAGAGCTTCCTGAATATTAATTTTCTTATCTCCTCATACTGGGGAATGTACGCGGTTCAAACCGTACTTCATTCATTAATCGCCTCTGTAATCGCTTACTGCGCGCTCCTTGCCTGGGATGTGAAAACTCCGCAGGTTAAACAGAGGTTTTTCTTTATGGTTATCTTCCTGCCTGTTATATCATTCCCCTTATACCAGTTGATATTCCCGCGTAGGGGAGACGTCTACTTCAGGCTGGAGAGCCTGCTGGACAGCAATAAATGGTTTCTCATGAATCTGTCCGGTGTCACTCCGGTGTTAGCGGTCTTTATTGTCGTGCTGGCTCTGACATCCTTAATCTTCATAATTCAGGAACTCGTGCCGATAGCTTTAAATCTTCTTAAACAGGCGCACGAGGCTGATGAGACGGAAGATGAGGAGTTGGAGGAGTCAGTAGTTTTGAAAGTATCAAAAGCCGTAGCCGGATTGCCGATTAACGAAAATTTTGTTGAGATTCTTAATGACGATGATCTTGTCCTATTTTCATCTACAGGGCTGAATCCAAAAATCTATGCTTCCACCGGCCTTATAACGTCTTTTGGCCTTGATCATCTGCAGGCGGCTTTTGCTCATGAAATAGGCCATATACAGAGGAGCAGAAAACCTGTACTTCTTTTTGCCTACCTCCTGAGGATGCTTATGTTTTATAACCCTATAGCAATGATTGAGTTCAGGAAGCTGGCACAGGAAGAGGAAAAAGTTTGCGATGATATCGCGATCGCTCTGACCGGCAAGCCTGAAGCACTCGCAGAAGCGATCGATATGCTCCGTCCCGAGACAGAAGGCAATAAAACTGTCACAGACTCAAAAGTGGTTGAAGGGATTGTATTGGCGATTGAAGACCACAGCCACGATGCCCTGCTGAAAAGCAGGGGCTTCAGGATCAGACACAGCCATAATGATAACCCTGATTGGGGGATACCATATCTCGTGACCCTGGTGCTTATTATCTGTTTAAACTATTTTATTGTGTAAAATGAAATGAAGAAAGAAAGTATAGTTAGAACGGTGCGAGGCTTTTTCTGGATTATAGTCATGGCTGCGGTAGTTGTTGCGCTCTTAGCCCTGGCAAACTGGATACCCTCTCTTATTAATGAGGATTCTGTTCGGAGGTATGACAGCATAGAGGAGGCCACACGATCTCTGGGGCTTGACAGTAAGGCCCTTGTCCCTATGTATTTTCCTGAAGGCATCTCCTGGCCGCCTTCCCTGATCCTTGCGCAGAAGAAACCCTACAAGGCGGTTGTGATTGAATTCAGGAAGGCAGAAACTGTAAAGACAGAGTTGATTGTAATACTGTCTTCCCTAAAGGACACCAATGTACAGCTTCAAAGGATCACTATGACTGAACTGAAAGAAAAGACAGAATACATGCTGAAAGGAAAGGCTGCGCTCCTTGAGGTCGGTACATGCGGGAAAGGGGCAACATGCAGCAGGATGACCTGGGAGGAGAACGGTCTCAACTTTTCTGTCCTTCTTATGTCCTCACCCTTTGAACTGATAAAGGTTGCGGAAAGTATGATCCACAAACAGTAAAAATCACAACTTCCCTGTACAACTCATGTAACTGCAAATCATGACTTATAAAATTACATAGCCTTTATTTTTTCCCCTGATCAGAATATTGAGCTGTCTTTTGTTTGCAACCCTGTGCCTTTGCCCCTATGCTACTTTGTGCCTTTGCCACTGTCTTTTTCCTGTCTTTGGTCAGATTTGCCAACAAAATACGAACAAATACCTGCAAAACTAAGAAGTTTTACCTATTACAGCGGTCTCTTTATTTTGATATTCTATAATTAACAGAAACAGAAACAGAAACAGAAACTAAAAGGAGGGTAAGAGATGGTTATTGAAAATCGACATGACGGAGGAGACAGAAGGCTGAAACTGTTTGGACGTACAGCGCTTTTCACACTTTTTCTTGTAGGTCTTACGCTGTCGGTAGTATTTCCTTACGGCATAGGGTTTGCGGCCTTTCTGGGGGCAATAGCCCTGGTGGGGGCTGTAGGTGGTGTGGGGATAATCTGTTATGGACTCCTTAAGGACATCCTCGGCAGGACCGCTACATTCGGTTACACCCCTAACATGTCATACATGGCCGGTAAGAAGACCAGGAAGAAAAAGGAAGAAGCATCCACAGATAAAAAGAAGAAGGAGAACTAATACGGAAAAGGTTATAGGTGAGAGGTCAGAGGTAATACGTTAAAAGAAGAGGTTATAGGTAATACGTAAAAGGGAAGAGGTGTAGAGATGGTTACATATAAAGGCGGCATATACGTAGAGAAGGGATTGTACTGGGACCCCATGGATGGGGAGCGGATCAATATGCACTCCGGCGGCATACTCCCCGGTGACAGCGACAAGGTCTACCTGAGGATATCGCCGGTGGGCCTTCTACTGATCGCGCCTCTTTTTGGCATGATGTATGTGATCTTCCTGCCGCTCTTCGGGATAGGCGTCTTCATCGTGTCATGGCTGGTCATTATTATCAACTCCCTTGCAAAACTGGCTATGAGCGGCATTCAGGTCTGCAGCAGGGTAGTCGGCAGGGGCGTCTCCTTCAACTGGCACCCCTCTAAGGCGCATCTATCCGGCAAAAAGAGAGGAAGAGACGGCACAAAGAGAGTTAAAGGGAAGGAATAAATTCAAACACTGCTTTTTAAGCAGTGCTGTAGAGGAAAACAGGAGGTTCTGAAATGCATACACTTTTTGATTTTATCAGCAACGTCAATGCTGTACAGTATGGACTGTCGCTTCTATTTATCGTTGGGTTCATCTTATTCAGTGAGATATTGAAGCCCCGGCCCTTTAATGGATTGGTTGAGGCAATCGTTGAGGATGTAAAGTTTATAAGGCACGGGGGCAAGATGAGGCCCCTGATGAAGAAAGTGGCAGTGGCGCCTGTATACTTATTGATATATTTAACATCATTGCCTCTCCTATTCCTTCAGGGTATAGCGGTTCTGTCGGGCAGGGGGATAGCATCTGTGACATCAGCGGGGTGGAGCCCTGTGCGCGCCTACTTCGCCGGCAGGAAGAAGGTGAAGAAGGGCAAACATCGTAATTCCAAATGAAAGCCAGGGAAGAGGAGGCAAAAGAGATATGAGGATATCCATTATGAAGAAACTGCGTCGTCCGTTCTTTACGGTCTTCGCTTTCCTGTTCCTGCTTGCTGGCATGGCCGGGTCGGCAGGCAGTGAGGGAGTGGAGATGCCCGACACCATCATTATCAAATATATTCAGAAGGAGTACAGCCCGGTTACTTTCGACCACACAATGCATGCGGATATGGCAGACAGTTGCGGTGAGTGTCATCACATTCATAACATGGAAATAAACTCAACCTGCAGTAATTGTCACCTGATTAATTCCGACGCATTTAAGTCCTCGGCAAATCACGGGTTCCCTCCGTGCAGCAAATGTCATATGGACTACTCTCTGGAGGAGCCCGGGATGCCCGGACTGAAGGTCGCTCTTCACAGGAAGTGCTTCGAATGCCACGTTGGCATGGGTGAACTCGGCTCTTCTCCTGAGGGTTGTGTAGAGATGTGCCATACAAGATAATCAGCATGAAGCATTTGTCATCTTAAAGCAGTTAATTCATATAAGGAGGTCTTATATATGTCCAGGGTGAAAAAGGGGTTGGATAAAGAAGACCATAAGCAGGACGCCGTGAAGAGCCCGAACGCCTTGTCGTCCGGTCTTACCAGACGGAAATTCCTGTCATTATCAATGCTGGCAGGGTGTGCCGCTATCGGTCTTCCTGCAAAAGCCCATGCAATAAATGAATTCAAAGGCTGGCCCGGGAGTTACGGCATGCTGACGGACCTCAGTGCGTGCGTGGGATGCAGAAGCTGCGAAAAAGCCTGTAATGAGGAGAACAATATGCCATCACCTGAGAGGTCCTTTGATGACGGATCGGTCTTCAATGAGCAGCGGTGGCCCTCGGCAAAGGCACTTACGGTTGTTAACCGATACAATAATCCCGGAGACTCATCAGGACCGGTCTACCGGAAAATTCAGTGCAACCATTGTCTGGAACCGGCTTGCGCCACAGCCTGCCCCATACACGCATACACCAAGACTGCGGAAGGAGCCGTCACATATAACCCGGACCTGTGCTTCGGGTGCAGGTACTGCGTCATAGCATGTCCGTTTAACATGCCGGCCTATGATTACGAGAGCGCGTTTGAGCCTAAAATCATAAAATGTTTCTTCTGTTACGAAAGGATAAAGGAAGGAAAACTCACTGCCTGCGCCGACGCTTGCCCGGCAGGCGCGCTCACATTCGGCAGGAGAAAGGATATCCTGAAACTCGCACGGAAAAGGATTAATGATAACCCCAAAAAGTACATTGACCATATTTACGGTGAGAACGAGGTCGGGGGTACTTCATGGCTATACATCTCAAGTGTACCGTTTGAACAGCTCGGCTTTCCAACCAACCTTCCGTCTAAGCCGCTTATAGAGCTTTCAAGAGGGTATCTGTCCACAGTTCCTGTCATCTTCACTACCTTCCCGGCGATATTCGGGATGTTGTACGCTTTGACGCGGCACCGCGATAAAGAGTCGGAAGAGGGACACAACCAGCACAAGGAGGTGGATAATGAGTAACGACGTACATTCTACGGCGCAATCTTCCGGATCTATGGAAGGATTCAGGTCATGGTTCATGGACAAACTCTTCATGGGGATGAGTGTATCAGAGTACTCAAGATCGCTTGTGACCCCTTTAAATATTCTCGCTGTTATGATACTTACGGTTGCGGTGCCTGTATTTATAATGAGGTACGTCAATGGCCTCAGCACTGTGATACACGCGACCAACGAATACCCCTGGGGACTCCTGCTGAGTTGGGGAATTTTTGCCGGGGAGCCGCTCTTTGCATCAGGTTTTGTGGTGGCGGCGGCGTACTACATATTCGGGATCAAGTCCTACCGCCCACTTGTGCGGCTTGCGGTACTGGGCGGGATGCTGGGGTACGCGTTTGCGGGCTCGTATCTGTTTATAGACCTTGGCCGGCCGTGGCGCATATATTTCCCCATGGTCATAAACATCGGGCCGTCATCAATTCTCTTTATCGTGGCATGGCATGTTGTTATGTATCTTAACGTACAGCTAATGGAATTTTCGCCGGTCATTCTTGAGTGGCTGGGGTCGAAGCGGCTGCATAAATGGGCTGTTTCTGTGACCGTGGCGCTAATCATAGGCGGTGTTATCCTTTCTACTGTGCACCAGTCGGCCCTCGGGGCAATGTATCTGCTGACGCCGGGCAAACTCCATCCTCTATGGTACTCATCTCATCTGCCTATCCTTTTCTTCAGTTCAGCAATTTATGCAGCGATGTCATTCGCCTTGCTACTTGCCTTTGTTGCTGTCCGATACTTTAAGGACAAATGTGGTGATGAGTTCATCAGCAGCACCCCATTTCTGACACTGAGCTTGGGCAAGGGGGCAGCGTTGTCAATGTACGTCTATGTTGCCCTCAAGCTCCTCGCCCTGGCACAGGACGCCCGATGGGGACTGCTCTTCACTCCCTATGGATACTGGTACCTCGTTGAGCTTATTGGTTTTGTGGTCATTCCCATGATATTATTTACCATAGGAGTAAGGTCGAAAAACATCAGTATGGTCAGGTTCTCAGCGCTGTTTGCGGTGGCCGGAATCCTGTTGAACAGGGTAAACGTAAACCTGATCGCATTCAACTGGAACATGCCCGACCACTTACATCACATAATCCCGCCGTGGACTGAGACGGTTATGATTATGGCTATGATCACGCTTCACATTCTTGTCTTCAGGTGGATACTGAACAGGTTTCCGGTTATGCGCGAGCTTCCTGAGTATAAGGGTGCACACTAATCATGGAAAGACTGATTACCGAAAGAGGCGGCATGAGAGCTTTGGTGTGGATGATATGGGTCGTCTTCATCTTATGTCTCCTGTTCTCTGCCCGGCCATCAGGTTCGCAGACTGTTGATGCTTTTGAAGATAAAGAGTACTGCCTTGAATGCCATGGGAAGAAGGGACAGGAAAAAATCTTTTCTGACGGTGACTCCATCCCGGTATATGTGGACCATATGGCTTTCGATAAATCAGTTCATGGTTCATTCGCGTGCACAGAGTGCCACAAAGAGTTTGCCGGACGGCGCCACCCGGACAGGGCTTTCAGCAGCAGGTTTCAGTACCGTATAAAAGCTTCCATATTATGCCGTGAGTGTCATTCTGAAGAGAGTCTGAAGTCCCGGGTCATCCACGATGATATGTTTGAGAAGGAATCGGCCGGGGAGGCGGTGATATGCACCAATTGCCACATAGCACATTCCATTGTCCAGATTACCTCTGGGAACGTATCAACGTCAGAGGAGAAGTACTGCCTGAGCTGCCACTCCCATGGCAATCAGATGGTATTTAAAAACGGGGAGTTTATCTCTCTTCTGGTACATCCCGCTGAAATCCGGGAATCCGCTCACAGGAATGTAGGCTGTTCGGACTGCCACTTCGGTTACTCTTCCGAGGACCACCCCCGCAGGAGGTTCGGATCAGTACGTGAATACCGCCTGTCCTCCTCGGAGATCTGCAGGCGGTGCCATTTCGACAAGTATTCGAAGGTTTCAGAAAGTATTCACTACTCCCTGATAAACGTAGGAAGACTGGATGCCCCAACCTGCATCGACTGCCACGGGGGGCACGTGGTTTTATCTCCCGGCAGAGACAGGCTGTCGGTTGTGAACAAGTGCAAAACCTGCCATGGTGATATCTACAATACATATTCGCTGAGTGTCCACGGCGATGCCCTGATAAACAGGAACAACAAAGACGTCCCGATCTGCATCGACTGTCATTCATCTCACAGTATCAAGGACCCCTACCTGTCGGAATTCCACAACAAGATCCCGGATATGTGCAGCAACTGTCATTCAAAGGAAGTGATTATGGGCAAGTACGGGCTTTCAACAGAGGTGGTAAATACCTATCTGTCCGATTTTCACGGCTTGACGCTAAGTTTTTACCGGGCAGAAGATCAAACTCGCAATTGGACTGATAAGCCCATGGCTGTGTGCACGGACTGTCATGGAACTCATGATATCATAAGCATGTCAGGCACTGACTTCAACGTGATAAAGAAGAATCTTCTTAAGCGGTGTCAGACGTGTCACCAAGATGCGTCTGAGAACTTTCCCGAGGCATGGCTATCGCACCACAAGCCAAGCCTCAAGTTCTCCACCTTTGTTTTTCTGGTTGATAAGTTCTACAGTATTATGCTTCCGCTCATGGTAGCCGGTATGCTGTTTCTTATCCTTCTGCAAATTTGGAGATACCTTGTAAGCAGGTAAAGAGGAAGCCATATGGTGTCAAAAGAGTTGTCGGGCAAAGAGGAATATGTCAGGAGATTCAACCTCTACAGGATCATAGAGCATCTTGTGCTGATCATGCTCTTTGTCGTTCTGGCAACAACCGGTTTTGTTCAGAAGTTTCATACCCTGAGCGTCTCCAGATCCATCTTCATAGGGCTGGGGGGCATAGACAGCGTCAGGCAGATCCACCATATTGCAGGGGTGTTTTTTGCAGTACTCACCTTGCAGCACATCCTGGCGGTTTTTATAGGCATAATTTTCTTCAAATGGCCGCCATCCATGCTCATAACGTTTAAAGATTCCCGCGACGCACTGCATAATGTGAGGTATTACATGGGACTGCTTGATAGTCCGGCAATGTGCGGCAGATACACCTATAAGGAGAAATTTGTCTATTGGCTCATCCTCCTTGGAGGGATCCAGATGATCTTCACGGGATTATTCCTATGGTTTCCTGTTGACATGACGAGATACATTTCAGGACAGATTATTCCTGTCTCAAAGATCATTCACACTAACAACGCGATGCTGATTTTTCTCCTGATAGCTGTCTGGCATATCTACGATAACGTGTTAAACCCCGAGGTGTTTCCCCTCAACAAAAGCATATTTACGGGTTATATTAAGAAAAGCAGCATGGAGCTGGAGCATCCGCTGGAACTGAAAGAACTCATGGAGGCGGGGGATGAGGAAGAGACTGAACTTCATTCTGATCATGAAATCGGGAAATAGAGTCTTTTTATAAACTCGCTATTTCTGTCATTCCCGCAAGCCCCGAACAATTCGGGACAAGCCTGAATGACAGAAATAGCGAGTTTATAAAAAGACTCTATTTCCCGATTTCATGATCAGAATGAAGTTCAGTCTCTTCCTC
>PVMK01185646.1_pt1 | contig 10278 bp, 8 predicted proteins | sample 1853481 | NCBI WGS metagenome assembly PVMK01 (sample SAMN08533507, study PRJNA380276) | Marine sediment metagenome, whole genome shotgun sequencing project. | reverse complement strand
TGGAACGCCGCCTGAACGGCGAATCCTTCGGATTCGTTTGCGGCGTTCCACCCGCTCTTCATCAAAAAGCGGAAGCGGGTGTTGCCGATCTCGATCTCGTCGGTATCGGCGAGTTCCGCCGAGCGAATTCGCTTGCCATTGACCTTGGTGCCGTTCGACGACTGCAGATCCTCGATCGTGTAGGCGCCGGTTTCCTCATCCATCAGCACGATCGCGTGTTCGCGGCTGATGTTTTCATCGAGCAGCGTGATGTCGGTGGTGGGGTTGCGGCCGATCAGGGTCTCGTCCGAGCTGAGCGCGTATTCCATCCCCTCGAATCCGCCGTTGCAGATCACCAGTACACCGCGTGCTTCGGCTTGATCCCCGTCCATCCGTGCCCCTCCGAGCTGGCGCGTCGCGCGCCGCTTGGATAATCGGCGCTTGCGGCCGCGGCCTTGAGGCTCGGGAGACCCAGAGGGCGGATCAGAGCTTCCGGTGGCACAGCGCGGGCAGGCTGGCCCGCACGCGCCTCAGCTCCCCGAGGTCGCAGTCTGCGACCACCACCGCGGGCTCGTCACCGGCCTCGGCGAGGATTTGCCCCCACGGATCGACGATCAGCGAGTGGCCGTGGCTGGCCCGGTCCGGGCTGTGCTGTCCACACTGCGCGGGGGCGAGCACGAAGGCCTGGTTCTCGATCGCGCGCGCGCGCAGCAGGATCTCCCAGTGGGCTTTGCCCGTCTCGGGCGCAAAGGCGCTTGGCACCGCAATCCATTCGGCGCCTCGGGTGGCGAGCTCCCGGTAGAGCTCCGGGAAGCGAACGTCGTAGCAGACCGAGAGGCCGATCTTGCCGAACGAGGCTTCCGCGACCACGCTCCTCACCGGGTGCCGTGAACGCAGACTCCCGATACACGCCGCCGCTTTCGCCCAGGTCGATGTCGAAGAGGTGGATCTTGCGGTAGACGGCCGCGATCTCGCCGGTCTCAGAGATCAGCGCGCTGGTGTTGTAGACCCGCTGATCGCCCTCGATGGCCTCGGCAAAGGTCCCTGCGAGAATCGGCAGCCGATGTCGGCGGCGAGCTCGCGCACGGTTTCGACGATCTCGCCATCGAGTCCTTGAGCGCACGGAATCGGGTTCCCCTCACGGCGCAAAAAGGCGAAGTTCTCGGGCAGCGCGATGAATTCGGCTCCACCTCCGGCCGCTTCGTCTACCGCGCGCCGCGCGGATTCGAGGTTTTCCGACAGATTGTCGGTCGAAGTCATTTGCACCAGGGCAACACGCACGGCTGCAATCTACCTTGACCGTTGGAAAGCTGCCGCCAGTCGCCGCAATTTGCCTTGACGGCTAGGAGCATGACCCCAGAATGGGGTCGTGCGACGACGCGCAAGCTTTGGCCGAAGGCCAACGCGCCGCTAGAAGCTTGCCGCCAGTCTATGGGCCGGTTGCGAACGCGGCGGCAATTGCTGCCCGGCAGCAACTCAGAAAGGGAGAACGCGGTGACGCGAAGCAGGGCAGGGTGGGACATCCACTTCGAGGCCGGGGATCACTCGCGCCTCCGCTGGCCGGTTCCCACGGTGTCACGCGCGCCGAGGTACAGGCGGAATTGCGCCGCTGTCGCGAGGTCTTGCCAAGGCTCCAAGGCACCCATCCCGCGTCGGGTTTCGTGCGCGTGCTCAAGCGCACCGCGGCGCTGCGCGCTGTGCAGGATTCAGCCGCGCAATGGCGCACCCGCAAGATCAGCGATCTGATTCACATCGGCATCGGCGGCTCTTCGCTGGGCGCCGAAGCACTGTTGCGGGCCACCGCACACCCGCACCACAACCTGCTCACGGACCGCCAGCGCGGAGGGCCGCGGGTCCACTTCGTCGACAACGTCGATCCTGAAACACTTGGCGCTCTGTTCGAGGTGGTCGATCTGCGCCAGTCGCTGGTGCACGTCGTCTCGAAGTCCGGCAGCACCATCGAAACGGCGGCGGGTTTCCAGATTCTGCGCGAGGCCCTCGAGCAAGCGGGCCGAGGCGTGCGCTGGGCGGAGCGCTGCGTGTTCACGGCCGGCTGCGGCGCACTTCGCGAACTCGGTACCCGCGAGGGTGTCGAGATCCTCGACTTTCCAGAGGACGTGGGCGGCCGCTTCTCGATCCTCACGCCATCGGGTTTGTTCACGCCCGCCGTCGCGGGCGTCGATGTCGGCGCCGTCGTACAGGGCGCGCGGCGCTATCTCTCGCGCATCACGAACGCCGCGCTGGCAGACAATTCGGCTGCGGTTTCGGCATCGATCGCGTATCTGATGGCCGAGCGCAAACGCAAGAACGTCCACGTGCTGATGCCGTATGCGGACGCCCTCGAGCCGCTGGCGCGTTGGTACGCGCAGTTGATTGGCGAGAGCCTCGGCAAGCGCGGGCGCCGCGGAACCCGGACGACGGGCGTCGGTCCGACACCGCTTCCCGCGCGCGGCAGCACCGACCAACACTCGCAGGTGCAGCTGTTCATCGAGGGGCCAGCCGACAAGTGGGTGAACTTCGTGACCGTCGAAAAGTCCCGGCGCGTGCAGCGGATCGCGGGCGGCGAGCCTGCCGATTATCTCGAAGGCATCGATCTCGGCACCCTGCTGCGAGCCGAACAGCGCGGCACCGCGATTGCGCTGGCCGCGGCGCGCCGGCCCAGCGCCAGTTGGATCTTGCCCGAGATCCATCCGCAGAGCGTCGGGCAGTTGTTCTTCGCGCTGGAGCTACAGGCCGCCTACCAGGGCGCCCTCTACGGGATCGACACCTACGACCAACCCGGCGTCGAAGCCGGCAAGATCGCCGCCTTCGCCCTGCTCGGAAGGGACGGCTACAAAAAAGAAAAAACCGCCATCGAAGCCAACGCCCCGCCCAGCTGGCGCATCTAACCCAGTCAGACCCACCGAGTCACATCCTGCCCGAACCCGGCCAACTGGGCCCCGGCCGGTGGAGCCGTCTCAATTTAAAAGCGGCCTGTCCGGGCGGCCAGTGAAGCCGTCTCAATCGAATAGCGGTCTGCCCGGGCAGGTAGAAGCCCAGTCAATTAGAAACGCCCTGCGCGGGCATTTACCTGAAGTCGGTCGGATTGACTCCAGTCCGCCGGATGACATCGTAGAAATCCTTGCGGTCTTTCTTGGCGAGGCGCGCGGCGCGGCTGATGTTTCCCCCGCAGCGGCGGAGCAATCCCACCACGTAGCGGGTTTCGAACGCGCGCTTCGCTTCTTTGAACGACGGCACGTCTTCGAGTTCACCCGCGAGCAGCAACGCCTCGGCGCTGATCGCGCCTTCGCCCGCCAACTGCACGGCCTGCCGCACACGCTCGGCGAGTTCGCGAACATTGCCCGGCCACTCTTCGGTGAGCAGCGCATCGCGCGCATCGGATGTGAAGCCCACGGGCTTCACGCCGATCTCATCGGCCGCCAAACGCAGCCAGTGCGCGGCGAGCGGCAGGATGTCCTCTTTGCGATCGCTGAGCGGGCTCAATTCGATGGTGTGGTGGGGAAGGTCTGCGAGCGGTGAGTTCTCGGGTTTTTCGCTCGTGGTAGCGAAGATTCGCGCGCGCAGTGTCACTGCAGGCGCACCGCCTTCGGGTTGAATCGTCGCCTGCTTGATTGCGTTGACGAGGTTCGTGCGCACACCCTCGGGAAGTTTTTCGATATCGTCGATCAGCACCGTGCCAGAATCCGCACGCTGCAACGCGCCGATGTGCGCCTCCTGCAGCAGCGGGTACACGCCGGCCGCACAGCCGAAGAGTTCGCGCCCAATCAACGTGGCGTTGACCGCGCCGCACGAAACCACCACGAACGGGTTCGCGGCGCGATTGCTCCAAGCGTGAACGGCTCTCGAAATGTGTTCTTTGCCAGAGCCCACGGGGCCGATCACCAACAGCGGCAGATCCACCCGCGCTGCAGCCATCGCCTGGTCGTTGACTAGCTGGCTCTTCTGCCCCACACCAACGATTCGGTCGCTGCGACGCCGGCCGGTCGGTCGATCCGATGAACGAGCTTCGCCGCTGATCGAACCTTCCCGCTGGACTCCGATCTCACTCATGCCCTTGCCCCCCTCCAGGGTCTGTCCGACCCGTCATGCTTTTTACCTACGGTGGTTCCCCTACCACCCCTGCCGCTTCCGCTTCCAGTCATCTCGCTTCCCGGCCAAATTGATTTTGATGCCGCGATTGTTGTCAATGTAATTGCGGGTGGCAACTGCCCCGGAAATTTGGCTCCGTTGACTCCACCGCAAGGAGCATGATACAGGGCAGTGGGGGGATGATGTCCAGCAAGAATCCGCAAATTCGCAAACGCTCGGCTCCGATCCAGCGCCTGAGCGGCGCCCTGATCGACCAGATCGCCGCTGGGGAGGTCGTTGAGCGGCCCGCCTCGGTGGTCAAGGAACTGGTCGAAAACGCTCTAGATGCCGATTCGAGCCGAATCCGGGTCGATTTACGCAATGGCGGCCGGGACTGGATCGCCGTTGCGGACGATGGCTGGGGGATGAGCCCCGAAGACGCCCGGCTCTGCCTGGAGCGCCACGCCACCAGCAAAATCGCAGCTGTAGACGATCTGGCGCGCATCAGCACCTACGGATTTCGCGGTGAGGCCCTCGCGGCGATCGCCTCGGTCTCCCGCCTCCGGCTCCGCAGCCGCCCCCGTGAAGCCGCTGAGGCCACCGAAATCCAGGTCGAGGCGGGTGAGATCCGCGGCCAGCGCGCGGTTGGAGCCCCCGCCGGCACCCGAATCGAAGTGGCCGATCTGTTCAGCGCAGTCCCCGCGCGACGAAAATTCCTGAAGACTGCGACCACGGAGTGGGGGCACATTTCCGATTGGCTGGCCCGCGCAGCGCTCTCGCTGCCGTCGATCCACTTCGACGTCCAACGCGACGACCGGCCCGCATTCTCCTGGCCCGCAACCGACGACCCGCTCGAGCGCATCGCCGCGGTGATCAGCGAGGCCGATGCGGCCGCCTTCACCCCGGTTTCGCACGAAGCAGGGGAGGTGACACTCGAAGGTTTCGTCTCTCGCCCCGAGCAGCACCGCTCGACGACGGCGGGGATCTACCTCTACGTCAATCGCCGGCCGGTGCGAGACCGCGTGCTGCAACACGCACTGGTCGAGATCTACCGCGACCTGCTGCCGCGGGGCCGGTTTCCGGCCGCGGTGTTGTTTCTCGACATTCCGCCCGAGCAGGTCGACGTGAACGTGCACCCCGCGAAGTGGGAGGTGCGCTTTGCGGACCCGCGCGGGATTCACGAGTTGGTCCGGCACGGGGTGCGGGATGCCGTCGCCGCGCGCCGCTGGATCGCGGTCGACGACCCGTCCACCGCCGCAACGGGGAGCGCCGAAAACGAACCCACCGCGCGGACCAGCCAGGCTCGCGACGGCGGGTCGAGCGATTGGGTTTTTGCAGACGGTGCCGTTCCGGCGGATCGTGCAGGTGCGCAGATCGCGATGGACTCAGCCGGATTCCGCTTCGAGGCCTTCCGCACGAGCGAAGCCGAGGGCGACGCCGCAGCCCCCGTCCGCTTCGCGGACCTGCGCCTGCTCGGCCAGCTCCTCTCCACCTACCTCGTGCTCGAAACCAAGGATCAGTTGCTCTTGATCGACCAGCACGCGGGGCACGAGCGCGTGCTGTTCGAGCGCCTGCGCGCGGAGTGGCTCGAGCGCGGGATCGAGAGCCAGGGGTTGCTCACCCCGACCACGCTGCGCGTCGAGCCCGTCCCGCTCGCGGCGCTGATCGAATGCCGCGAATCCGTCGTGCGATTGGGCTTCGATTTCGAACCCTTCGGCGATGCCACCGTGGCGATTCGCTCGGTGCCCGCGCTGCTGTCCGGTCGAGATCCGGGCCAGCTCGTGCGCAACCTCGCGGAGGAACTCGCCGCTGCGGGGGACGCCGCCGACGCGTTGCGCGCGGGGTCCCACAACCTCGACGCCGCCGATCGGGTCTTCGCATCGCTCGCCTGTCATTCGGCCCGGCGCCGGGGCGACGTGCTCTCTCCCGAGGAGCAGCGCGCGCTGCTCGACGCGATGGACGCGATCCCCTGGGCACCCTGCTGCCCGCACGGGCGCCCCGTCGCGGTCCCATTCGAACTCGCCGAAATCGAGCGCCGCTTCTCCCGCCGCTGACCCCAGGACCGAACACCGCTTCGACCGGGACTGACCCCCGCGAACTCGCCGCTGATCGCGGCGGAGATCGGGGAAGGCGGATAGGCTCGGGGGATGGATCGGGACGAGCAGACGCAGAAGCCGCCGGTGGTGGTCGTGACGGGGCCGACGGCTTCGGGCAAGACACCGCGCGCGATCGAGATCGCCCAGCGCTTTGGCGGCGAGATCGTCAACGCCGACTCGATGCAGGTCTTCCGTTACATGGACATCGGCACCGCCAAACCCTCGCTCGAACAGCGCGCGCAGGTCCCCCACCACCTGCTCGATGTGGTGACGCCCGACGTCCCCTACAGCGCCGGCCGCTACGCGGAGGAGGCGCGAAAGGCCGCCGCAGAAATCCACGCGAGAGACAAAATCGTTGTATTAACGGGAGGTACAGGGCTCTACATTCGAGCGTTCCTCGAAGGTTTGCTCGAAACCGGCGAAGCGGATCCCGAACTGCGCGCCGAACTCCAGGAGCAAAACCGCGCCGCGGTCGAAGCGGGCGATCCGCTGCGGCTCCACCGGCGCCTCGAAAAAATCGACCCCGAAGCTGCGGAGCGCATCCACCCGAACGACGTCCGGCGCATCATCCGAGTGCTGGAAATCGCCGGTCGCCTCGGCGAGCCGGCTTCGAGCCTGCGCGCCGAGCACGCTTTTGGCGACCGACCGTATCGAACGTTGCACCTCGCACTCGACCCGGGGCGCGAGGCGCTGATCGAGCGAATCGACCGCCGCTGCGCCGAGATGATCGACAACGGGCTGCTGCGCGAAGCGAGAGCACTGCGCGAGCGAGGCTACGGGCCAGAGCTTCGCCCGATGCACGCGATCGGGTATCGCCACATGACGCCCGTCGTCGACGGCGCAGACACACTGGCCAACGCACTCGAAGTCATGCGCCGCGACACGCGGCGCTTTGCACGCCGACAGCGCACCTGGTTGCGCAAGGTTGCGGATGTGCGCTGGCAGAAGCCCGACGAGACCCAGCTGATCCTCGACGCCGTGGAGTCGTTCATGAACGACGGTGGGCACCCGTAAACGATCGCATTAAAACGGCTGAGTCAATCTGGCGAATTCGCTGAGCTACTCGCAGGGGAGGGCGATGCGACATAGTTCACGCCGAACTTGAACTTCAGCGGCGGAGTTTCCAGATCCACCAATGCCTCGTTCCGCTCGGCGGGATCGAAGAGCGGATCGAGATCGGCGTCGAAGAACAGCAGCCCCAGGCCGGGCACCAGTTCCAACAGCCCCGCGATCTCGCGGAGGGCACCGCCGCCGATCTGCACACCCAGGATCCACACGTAACCCGGGATCGGGAAGACGATCCGCATCCAGCGCGGATCGTCGACCTCCTGCATGTTCGTGTAGAGCGCCTTGCCGGCTGTGAACGGCGATGTGGCGATGTCGAACGGCGCGAAGAGGATGTTGCCCGCCGAGCGCCTCAGGGTTTCGGGGCTTGCGGAAGCGGGCGTCGCGGCGAGAAGCGGGAGGGCCAAAGTGGCGAGTGCGAGCAGCGAGGCCACCAGCGCGCGGGTCGAGCAGCGAACCGGCAGCCGGCCTCGCGGTCTCATCAGCCCTCCTATATCGTCAAAATTCGCGCCGTCGGAATCGAATCCCGTCGGCAGCCCGGGAGCATCGCTGCGGACCGCTCCCAGGACCCAAACCGAGGCGAGCCTAAAGGGGCGCGCCAGCCCGTGTCAAGCCGATCCGCTCCCGGGCGATTGATGCCCGGGGCGACCGCGATACCCTGCGCGGCAGAGTTCACGCCAGCACCGAAATCCAGCCAGCTCAATTCGAGACCCCAATGTCACCGACCTCCAACATCCCGATCGTCGCCATCGTCGGCCGCCCGAACGTCGGGAAGTCGACACTCTTCAATCGATTTGCGGGTTCGCGTCGGGCGCTCGTCGAGGATGTGCCGGGCATCACCCGGGATCGGATCGCGACCGAAATCGAAGTCGGCAAGCGCCGCGTGTTGATCGTCGACACCGCGGGACTCGACGGAGAGGCCGACGAGGGCCTGTACGGCGCGGTCCAGCATCAAGCCCAGTCGGCGATCTCCGAGGCGGACGCGGTGCTCTTCCTGGTAGACGGCAAATCCGGCTTGCTGCCCGAAGACGAGACGCTCGCGCAAACCCTGCGCCAGACCTCGAAGCCCGTGATGCTCGCGGTCAACAAAATCGACCGCCCGCAACACCAGGTGCGCGTCGGCGAGTTCCACGCTCTCGGATTCGAACATACGCGGGCCGTTTCGGCCGAGCACGCCACCGGCGCCTGGGACGCACTCGAAGATCTCGTCGCGCAAATCCCCGAGACCCGCGAGCCCGAGCCCGTTCTCGATGAGGGGATTCGCATCGCGATCGTTGGCCGGCCGAACGTCGGCAAGAGCTCGCTCCTCAGCCGCCTGGTCGGCGAGGAGCGCGTCGGCGTGTCCGACGTTCCGGGCACGACGCGCGACTCGGTCGACACGCTGGTCGTGCAGGACGATCAGCGCTTTACGCTGATCGACACCGCGGGCCTGCGCAAGCAGGGCAGGCGCTCAAGAACCGCCGAAAGGGGCAGCGCACTGATGACCGTGCGCGCGCTGGAACGCGCACAGGTCGCATTCATCGTCCTCGATGCCGATGAGGGTTTCCGCTCGCACGACGCAATCATCGCGAGCCTCGCCCAGGAGCGCGGCTGCTCGACCGCCATCCTCGTCAACAAATGGGACCTCGTGCAGAAGGCCGGGCCCCACCGGGCCAAGGAGGTCCGCGATTCGATCCAACGCGGTTTGCGTTTTCTCGCAGACGCGCCGCTGTGCCAGATCTCTGCGAAGACCGGCGCGGGAGTAGGGCGCCTGCTCGAGCGCGCGCAGAAACTCCAGCAGACCGCCGAACGCCGGATTTCGACCTCCGAGCTGAATCGCTGGCTGCAGGATTGCGTGAACCGCCACGAGCCCGCGATGGCACAGCGCGGGCACCGCAAGCGCCCGCTGAAGTTCTTCTACGCAACCCAGACCACCGTTCGTCCGCCCACGTTCGTGCTGGTCTGTACGGATCCCGACGCCGTTCAAGCTTCCTACCGCCGGTTTCTCGAGAACCGGCTCCGAGAGCGCTTCGGCTTCGATGGCATTCCGATCCGGCTGCGCCTGCGGCCGCGCTCGCGCAAGGACGAGAGCGAGTAGGGGGCCAACTCGAAACCCGGGCCTCGAAGTCGCGGAAGCATCCGATACAATCCGCGCCGCCGGATCCGATCAGCCGCACCACCCGATCAGCCGCACCACCTACAGGGAATTCCCGAAGAGAGGCAACGTGGCCCGCAAGCCCGAACACGAGCAGTCACACGTCATCGAAGAAATCGAAGACCTCGCCGAGCGCGGCGCGCAGTGGATCCGCGACCACCTCGCGCTGACCATCACCACGTTGGTGGTGGTATTGATTTCCGCCGCTGGGATCGGCGCTTTCGCCGCGCACCGCAACACTGAGGCAGAAGCGGCTTCCGATGCATTCGATCGGGTCACGACCGAGTACAGAAAGGCAATGGGCGCTGACCTCGATGCGTTAGAGATGCCCGAACTCGCCAATCCTACCGCGGCTGCGGCGATTCGAAGCGAATTCGCCGAGCAATTCGCAGCCGTTGCCGAAGAGCACTCGGGCACGGTCGCCGCGGCGCTCGCACGGCTCGAGCAGGGGAACATGTCAGCGGCCGCCGGCGAGACCGACGCCGCAATCGAAATCTGGCAGGGCGCCATCGACGACCTCGGTGGAAACCCGAACTTTCGCGCAATCCTCGAGCAGCGGATTGGCCAGGCTTACGACGGCGACGCGCGCTGGCTCGAAGCCGCAGAATCCTACGCGCGCGCCGGAGCGGTGGAGAGATATCCGCTGCGCCACTGGGCGCTCGCCCAGGCGGCCCGTTGCTTTCAGCAGGCCGGCGAAATCGAGCGCGCCCGCGAGTTCGCGCTACGCGTCGACCCGGATTCCCCGGATCTGATGCTGCCGCAGCACCTCAGCACGATGCTCGCGGAACTCCGACAGATCCCGACGCCCTGATAAGGTCGCGCGGCGACCGCCCAGCCTCACAAGACCCGAGGCGTGACCCAGGTTCCCAAGCCCATTCGCTGCGAACCAATGGACCTTCAAACGGCCCAATTCCGAGATTCCGCGACCTCCGCTCC
>PVMK01170743.1_pt1 | contig 10278 bp, 7 predicted proteins | sample 1853481 | NCBI WGS metagenome assembly PVMK01 (sample SAMN08533507, study PRJNA380276) | Marine sediment metagenome, whole genome shotgun sequencing project. | reverse complement strand
CCAAGGACAAACGGTGGGGGATATCTGCCGCTCATTCAATATCAGCGAATAAACCTATTACCGCTGGCGGAAGGAATACGGTGGGATCCGTACAGATCAAGTGCGCCGGCTGAAGGAACTAGAGAAAGAGAATACCCGACTGAAGAAGCTCGTGGCAGAACTCTCGCTGGATAACGCCATATTGCGGGAGAGACGGTCCGGGGAAACTGATTAGCCCGGCCAGGCGCAGGCAACAGCACGGGCGGCATGACTTCCCTATCGACGCCGCCCAGCGAGCAGAAGCTAGAAGCTCATCCACCACATTGGGCTGTGGTAACATCGTCCATGTGTTGAGCACCGTAGGTGTACCCGTCTTCATTCACTTGGTCAGGTATGTCCTTGGTATGCACGTGGACCATCCCCCTTTCCCCAGGCAGGCCTCCGTTGGCATTCTCTGTCCCTGGCCCCTCACCCGGTGCCCACCACGAAACGACCATGTTGCAGGAACCAGCCGTGGGCGGGGCATTCGGGGGATCCGGTCCTTCCGGCGCGGCGAATGCCACCTGTACCGTCGATACTACAAGAAGTAGAACCACCAACAAAACAAGCATCTTTTTTTTCATCAGATTTCCTCCATTTAAAACATTTTCATTCGAGAGCCTACTGGAGCCCGATAAACTTCCAGTTGTTTCTCAAACAATCAACACCTCATATCAAAGATCTGCACCCGTCTGGGTGTGCCAGCCCGTCTCCTACGCCGACGCCAATCCATACTAAACTTGGATCCTGGGTTAATTATACAAAATAAGAGTTATATTGTCAATTTTGTGAATTATGCCACTTTCCACGTCCACCCACTTGCATCTTCTGTATAGTTTGAAAGGGTGTACTGCGACCGAACGGAGCACATTCCGACATTAAGATATAGTTTTTATAATGAGAGATTATATAAGGAATTAGAAAGCAAATATTTTAAACTTAATTTAGCCCTGGCCTGCCCCCAAAATATATACCACTCACAATGTTAGACTGAATTGCTGAATTTGGGAATGTTGAACCACGACACTCGTCGGAGTTGGGGGTCTGTAACCAAGAGAACTATGCGGTCTGACGATGTTGTAGTGCTTCAGTAAAGAACCCAATTTTAGTACCATTTGAAAGAAGAAAAATCACGGCTGTTTTTAGGCAGATTGGTAGTGTGGCAAATTGTCCTATGCCTAAACCATAATCCCTAAAGCCAGGGTCGGCATTCTTCCATATTTCCTTATTTCTTTACTATTGAGACCAGTCATGGTCTGCCGATGCCTGTCGATCCCTCTGGAGTAGTACGGAAGTATTAAAGTTGGATTAGAGACCATAAGATCGCTTGTCTCAAATCTATTTGTCAAATACTCTCTGCTGAATCCGACTTATCTACTAACTAATACCAAGGAGATCAAAATGAAAGACTCAAAAGAGACCCTAGCCAAAATCGAGGATCCAGCACCCGTAATTGAAATTGACTCGATTGTGAAGCGCCTAGAAGAATTGGAAGGGCGCTGCACCCAGTTAGAGACCACTTTGAAGGACGCGGTGACCTTTGATACCCTGGCTGCCCGGTTGACCGGCCATAGACTGTCAAAAAAGATCGAGCCAAGCGCGAATTGTCACCAGAAGAGAAATCTGCCTTTCATGCAAGAATGGTGGCAGCTCGTCAAGCAAAAGAAAAAGCTCGACAGGCAGCTGCCAAGGCTGAAGCTGAGAAAAAATAAATCAAACCTAAATCATATTATCGGGGATTATACTCACCCTAGTCATGAAGCTACCTAAACAAGGACTAAGGGATATATTTAAAATTAACTTAATCGGTTGGGTGTAAATGCAGATAAACACCGATAAAAACAAAAGTGGCGAAGGGGAGAGTCGAACTCCCAACCCAACGATTATGATTCGTTTGCTCTGCCATTGAGCTACTTCGCCGATATGTCAAGCGGCAAAATGTTACTATGCCCGCTCATTTTTGTCAATTATTTATCTCGAAGTGCACCCGCATATTCGTTTAATGCCCGGTAATAGGGCATGATGCTGGGAATGAAATGACGCTCATCCCTGGCGTGCGGGTTCAATCCACTTTGTCCCCAAACGAGGCCTTGTCCTCGAGGGGCAAAGCGGGCACTCGTGCCGGGCAACTTCTTCCCAATTCCAGGCTCGGTATTGGAGGCTGTGCGAACTGCTTCAACTAGTCGGATTAGATAAGGGTTCTGAGAGTCACAAGCAATGCCGTTCTCCATTACAGACACATTTATTTCGAGCCCGTTGGCGCCGCAATAGGTTGACAATTCATCGTAAAGCCGATCTAAATCATCTTGGGGGATGGGCCGGATTTCAACACCAAGCCGTCCATAATCGGGGCGGATATTGTATATCCCAGGCTCACCGACTTGAATGAACGGGAAAGTCACCTGTGAGCGCCAATTATCAGGACCTTTAAGAGTTAAACGGTCTCCGAGCAGCTCGGTAATATCAGAACGAGCCTGAATCAGCACAACAGAGATATCCTTGCCCTGTCCTGCCACACCGGTGTGCCCTTTTTGACCCCTGGCAGAGATTTCAAAGCGCATCACTCCCCTGTTTTCTATGCATATCTCACCCCATAATTCATCTCCCCGCTCACCTGTCCTCTCACCGGCAATAAACAATTCTGGGGAATATCCTTCAGTCTCAAGGATTTTCAGCACATGTGGGGAGCCCATTGGCTCACTCTCACCATTTTCTTCGTTTCCAACTAACAGCAAATTTATCCCTGGAAGGGACAAACCGCGCTGCATCTGATCCTTCATCCAAACCAGATAAGTGGCCACGACCGTTTTCATATCTGCCGCACCCCGACCCCGCAGATATTCTCCTTCAAGCGAGGGTATAAATTGAGAATCATCCGGCTCTGGAGCAACGACATCAAAGTGCCCCGAGAGCATGACCGGTGCCTGCAGCTGACCATGGAAACCTGCCATTATTGCCGGGTACCTGCTGTGATCGAAATAACGCACCTCAAGACCGTGATTTCTCAGGTAATCGTAAATTAACGTCGCCGCTCGGATAACTTCATCCAGACGTTCTTCACCACCGGCAGTCACGGAGGGGATTTCGATCAATTTCTTGGCTAATTCGACAATTTCGCTGGTCTTATCAGGATAAGCGATCTCGATCATCTCCTCGGGACGAGGTCGGAAACGAATTGGCGGCAGTGGATCGAGGTGGACATCTTCCCGGCAGAATTGGAGCATTTCACCTAACTTTTGGCTATCTGCTCCCAGCGATGGAAATGTTTCCGCAATTGTTTCCACATCGTGGAAGACCTCTTTTTCGCGATCCTCTGCCAATGATTTGAGCAGATCTAACGGCACAGGCACATCTTCACAATCTTCAATTGAGTTATCCCCAAGTTCTTTACAAACCTGATCCCTCAACTTCTCAGCCTGATTAGGACCACCGCTTGCCATTTCTTTCAATGGAATAAGTTCATCTGCCAATCCAAGGATAGCGGCCAGTGTTTCCACTTCAGCTAATGTCCAGGTTAGAAAATCTCTCATTGATTCTGGTCTCTTGTTCAGTGGGTTCTCTATCTGGGCGTGCATCCCAAATTTTGACGCTAATTCCTCGTTTTTTCTGGCGCGCAGGATGTCTTGCCGATCGTATTGATAGGAACTGGCAAACTCTCTGTCAGCATATATTCGGATTAGGAGTAAATGTTTTAATGTAATGTTGGCAACATCCAGCTCTAAAGGATTACCGCCATCATCGCTGCGTATCTCGACCCGAGCCATGGGTAAGTTGATCCGGGCAAGCAAATTCTGTACCTCGATCTGGTTGATCATTTCATCCAGTGGTTGATCCTGCCCCAAAACGAATAACCCGCGTCCATACAATTCATGCAATTGATCGCTCGTAAATTCGATCAATCTTTCGACCGGCTCAGCGAATGACCTGGCTCGTGTTGGAGTCCAATTATTGTTTCCAAAGCGGATACCGCGTCGGACCAGGTCATACGAGATATTCAGATAGGATTCAAGTGATTGGTATAAATCCGGAAGGTCTAACTCGATCGGATTCGGAAAAGTTAGATTGCGAATTGAATCGTGTTTCGAGAGGTAAACCACGGGTTGATCGTTTTTTGATCCTGCTATGAAGGGTGTTGCCGCGCTGGTGGCGATGAAAAGGCAGGCAAAAGCGCGCATCAATCGTGTGGCTGTAATATAGAATTCACTCTTATATTGATCCAGATGCACTGGAGGGTTTGAACCACCGGTTCGATCTGTTTTCGGCAATTGCATAAAATCCCATTCGAAAAGTGCATCTGGCAAAGAGAGGTTCGTGTGCGTGCCGGTAGTCGCTAAAGAATCACCATAAAGGTGGATACATTGCTCAAGGTACCTGCGCTTTGCCAAATGCCAGGATCCAGGGATTGAATCAAGACCAACTGAGGTCGGGTAAGGTAAATTACCAGGCCACATATAGAGTCGATCATCGAATTCTCTGCCTACCCGGGACAACGAATTGATCAAGTTTGCTTCCATCAATCTCGCTTCATAGATAGCAGACCGAGGGCGGAAGTATGGCTGGGTCGCCCACTCGATCATCCAATGGAATACCTCCATCTGGCTGAATTCCCGTAAGCGAGGGGAGATAAAATCTGAACGCAAATAATCGACGAAGGATTGTTGGTCAGGGCCTGCCCCTACAGTCAACAGTGGGTGGAAGCGAGAATCCAAAAGATTCCACTCGATCTCCAAACCACATAACCCAGTTTCGGGTTTCGCTTTAATGGATGCCTCTCGAGCCAGCATAAATTTTTCGGAAAATTCAAATAACTCAACCATCTTCACTCTTCCAATCCGGGATAACCATTACGCATTTCGTTCAAACCTGCCAATAATCTTTCAGCCGCGCCAAGTGTGCGTTCAACGGGGGTTGCATAAGAAAATCGGATCCATTGGCCTCCAAATGGAGAGAAAAATGCGCCAGGTACGATCGCCACACCATGTTCCTCAGCCAGATATTGACCCAAAGGTTCAGAATCCACCCATCCACGAGCTTGAAGCCATTGACCGACATGGATAAAGGCATAATATCCTTTCCCGATGATATATCTCAATCCTTTATCCTCGAGAAACTGTTTGAGCACTTTTCGACTGGCATTTGTTGGTTCAACAATTGAGCGGCTGGCCTCTTGATACCCCATTTGATAAGCGACCATTGCCACAGCCAGGGAATAATAGGATGGCATCACGCTGTGAGAGGCGTAGGCGACAATATATTTTGTCACCTCTTCAGAAGCGATCAGGTGGCAGTTGCGAATATTCGAAGCTCCCAGGCTTTTTGTGAGACCATCTAAGAACATCAACCTCTTTCGCTCCTCGGCATCGAAGAGACCCAGGAACGAATTTAAGTCCATTGGTTTATCATCCGTAATAAAATGGTACATCCAATCAAAGAGGACGAAGGCAACACCTGCTTTCAGAGCCGCCTTTGCTAATTGCGCTTGCCTATCTGGACTGATCGTCAAACCAGTCGGATTATCCGGGCAGGTGATCACTAAACCAGCGATTTTTCGTCCAGTCTTAGCCGCATATTCAACACAGGCATTAATTCCCTCTTCTGAGTAAACCCAGCCCTCCTCCGGGTGACCTGGTGCCCATAAAACATTTGCCCCAACTCCATATGGACCCCAGTTGTAGGAGATCCAGGGCACGCGCGAGACCACCAGGACATCACCCTCCCGACCATGCCCCAGAGCGAGCATCGCGCGATAAGCCTTCACCAGTGCGTCCCGCCCCCCCACCGTGCCAATGATATTGCCTGGTCCAATTCCAAGCCCGGGATCTAATTTCCAATAATCCTCAATTACAGACTTTCGGAAATCATTCGTACCAAAAGGCATCCCGTACGCGGTGCCATTTTCAACTTGCATTTGGGCTGCACGTTCGAGGATCTCAAGCGGAGTTCCAGGCAAGCTGGCGCCTCCATCGCCTTGAGAAGCATCAAAAGTCGGCATACCTGGATTCTTTTCCCGGTAAACGACCAGCGACTTATTGATCAGGAACATTCGTGATGGTGGGATTGGGGTTAACTGTCCAAGGTGGTCACTTACCGGAACCAAGGTATTCCCCGGAACTGCATAGGTAGGTGTTTCGTGAGTAATTGTCTTCTGCATTGCTGACTCCTTAGAAATATCTCTGATCGTTTCAGAACGGCAAGCAAAACGCCCCGAGAGGTTCGGGGCATTGGATTATTCTCAGAAAATTGCGATATGGACTGATCAGATTACCGCATAAATAAACCCATGCCCTTGTTGGACGCAGGATTAGTGTCAGTATGACTACGGGTTAAGTCTGAGGTAAATATCGTTCGCATATTGGGCCAACTATATCACTTGGGTTTAATACCGTCAAGGAGGATTAATTCCTGTTTTTTTTCTGCAAATTTAATACACAATCTGTTAAAGATGGCGGTCGACGATATAGTTTGACAAACTTTCTAATGCCTGGCGTTCAGAGGTCAATGGCAGTTCATCCAGGGCGTCCAAAGCCTGGTCAACAAATTGCCTCGCTTTGTCTGTCGATTTCTCAATTGCACCACTTGATTGTATTGCATCAACCAATTGATCTAAATTCTTATTATTAATATTCTTTCCACAAAGAATTGAATCCAAATTTTGATCGTCAGAGTTTGTTTCACGGTAATAAATTGTTGGCAAAGTGACAATACCTTGACGCAAATCATTGGCAACGGGTTTGCCGACTGAGGTTTGATTACCTGTAAAATCCAGCACATCATCGATAATTTGAAAGGCCATACCTATTCCATATCCGAAGCGCTGAGCAGCATCAAGAGTAGACTCGCGCATTGGACTGAGGATCGCAGGGGCAGTGGTTGCCAAAACAAAAAGTGAACCAGTTTTGGCATAGATTCGTTTCATGTACTCTTCATTATAGCCACCATCTTGTCGAGGAAACATTTGGGTGATTTCGCCGTTTACGATCGTCGCCAGAGTCTCTGCAAACAGGTGCATTAATTCAACAGAATCGGTTTGAGCTGCCAATTTAGCAGCACAAGCAAAAATGAAATCCCCTGTCAGAACAGTGGCGCCAGGTGTCCACTGAGCATTTAGAGTTGGGATTCCCCTTCTCAATAAGGCGCCATCGATCAGATCATCATGAACCAGGGTTGCAGTGTGCAGCAACTCAATCGATGCCGCAAGCGAAATTATTTTCTCGTGATCAGCTCCCAGTATCGCGCCAGTGAGTAAAGCGACAGCAGGTCTAACTCGCTTCCCTCCCGAGGAAAGCAGATGTTCCAAAGCAGCCCCCAAATCTGGATGGTGTCCATTGGTAACATCTCGCATCCTCGTCTCAACCTGGAGGATGCTGTTCTGGACAGGTGTGTAGAATGTTGCTGTGGTCAATTGATTATCACCATCCGAACAACCGCACTGCGTTAGCAGTTGTGATTTCCGTAACAGTATTATAAGCTTCTTGATGAAGTTCGGCGATTTTTTCTGCTACTAACTTCACCTTTGCCGGTTCGTTTCGCTTTCCTCGATGTGGGTGAGGGGAGAGAAACGGCGCATCTGTTTCAATCAATAATCCCTGGAGAGGTAATCTTATCACTAAATCCTGGAGATCTCCTGCATTCCGAAAAGTAACGGGACCTGTTATACCGATGAAGAAATTTAACGCGCCTGTCCGTTCTGCCAACCGCACATCACCTGAAAAGAGTGTAATACACCCGGATAATCAGCCAGCCTAGATTTAGAATGGTCCAAATTTTTTCGCCACTCTGCCAATATATCCAAAACCTCTACCAACGCCTTGCGGCTGTGAATGATTACCGGTAGATTTAATTCAGCGGCTAGATAAGTTGTTCCCTAAAAATTTTTACCTGCAATTCTCTGGGAGTTCGATCTCGGAAAAAGTCAAGACCTATCTCCCCAATTGCAACCACTTTTTTATGAGTGGCCAATTTATGTAATTGGGAAACAGAATCGCTTTTCCACGAAAGTCCATCATTTGGATGAACTCCAACCGCAGCATAAACTTCAGAATATTTCTTTGATAAATTAACCGCGTCAGCACTCGATTCGAGGTTAATACCTGGATTCAATAATCTTTCTACACCAGCTTCGCGTGCACGGGCGATTACTTGATCGCGGTCCTTGTCGAAACTGTTAAGATCCAGATGACAATGTGTGTCGACTAACACTTATTTCAGACCTGCAACTCGGAGACCATCTTCCAAAATGGCAGCGACCCTATCTTGGTCAGTCGTTTCTGTGTAGACTCTGATAATCGGCTCAGTTCCTGAAAAACGGATGAGCAACCAACCATTCTCACCTAGCGAAAATTTAAACCCATCTTTGGTATTGAGATCGCTGACCTTAAATCCGCCAATAGTCTCTGGATTTGCATTCAATATTCGTTCCCGCCTTGCCTGAGCATCGCCTGTAAAACGAGTATCGATCCGGTCATAGTAATGCGCACCAACCTTCTCAAAGAGTAAATTGATTAATTCTGAAGGTTTGCGTTGCAGCTTGACCATCATGTCTAATATATATAATCCAGCCAAGATTCCATCACGTTCGGGAACATGCCCATGGAAGGCGTATACGCCCGATTCTTCTCCACCGATCAAGGCATCATTTTCGAGCATCGCTGGCGCGACATACTTAAATCCCACACCAGTCTCAATCACTGGAACGTCATAGATTACTCCCAGCTTCTTAAGCATGTCTGTTGTGGAAAGGGTTTTTACAATTGGACCACGTTTTCCTCGAACTTCAAGTAGATAATATGCCAGCAAACCAAAGACACGCAACTGGTCAATGAACACACCATTTTCATCACCGACCCCAAGGCGATCGGCATCTCCATCCGTGATGATTAACACATCTGCCTGAACTTCAGAGATTTTCTGTAAGCCAACATCGACATTGGGAGGAATAGGTTCTGGACGGGTCATTTCTGGATAAATCGGATTGCGGTAATCGTGAATTTCTACTACTTTTGTCGTCCCACCTGCTAATAATTGAGAAAACCAGCCTGCCCCATTACCCCACATCGGATCGATGAGAACAGTCAATCCAGCCGATTTAATGGGTTCCAGATCCACCAAACGATTGATTTGCTTAACATAAGCTGGTTTTGGATCAAAAGATACAATGCGCCCCTCCGATAGTGCTTCAGAAAATTGGACTCGCTTAACATCCCCAATTGATTCGGGAATTCGGTGCTCGATATCTTTTAATCCCTCGGGAGCTATCGCACCGCCATACCCATTTCGTACCTTAAAGCCATTATCGGACGGAGGATTATGAGAAGCAGTGATATTTATCGCTCCAACAGCACCTTTTTCGACAACAGAATATGAGATCACGGGAGTAGGTGTCGCCTCTTCCGTCAAATAAACAAAGATATCATTAGCGACCATCACTTCTGCGCAGGCAGCGGCAAAACTTTCTGACTGAAATCGCTTGTCATAACCAATTACCACCCATTTCTTTTGAAACCCTTTGGAAATTAAATACTCTGCGAAACCTTGGGCACAACGACGGACATTATCGAAGGTATAATCTTCCGCGATCACCGCCCGCCATCCATCTGTGCCAAACCGGATTGTCCCCGACATAAGACCTCCAAATAATGAGAATCAGAACCCGCCTATTATATCAAGGGATAGAATTGTAGGAGGGGAGATTTATTATCTACATTGACCAATAATCCAAATTGGGTTCATTAATTTAAGAATAATAGAGACCGATCAACAATTTGAGACATGCTATAATCTTGCTTGGTCAACCAAAAAAATAAAATTATCGATATGCGAAATAATTCAATAATCTTCCTGGATTATGCGTCGACAACACCCGTAGATCCCAGAGTGGTGGATATAATGCTGCCATATTTTGATCAGAAATTCGGGAATTCATCATCCATACATAAATATGGGCAGCAAGCCGAAGGCGCCCTGGAGGCATCCCGCCAAGTTGTGGCGGACTTTATTGGTTCCAAATCCAAAGAAATCATATTCACTTCCTGTGGTTCAGAGAGTGACAATTTGGCGTTAAGAGGAGTTGCATTCGCCGAGCGAAAAAGCCGCGGGGCTTCCCACATATTAATCAGTCCTGTCGAGCACCACGCAATCTCCAATACAGCTTACCAATTGCAGGAGCTGCACGGGTTCGAAGTCGAGACCCTTCCTGTCGATCAATATGGAATGGTTGACCCACATGAAGTTCAGAAGCGCATCCGTCCGGAAACTGCAATC
>PVMK01149472.1_pt1 | contig 10278 bp, 8 predicted proteins | sample 1853481 | NCBI WGS metagenome assembly PVMK01 (sample SAMN08533507, study PRJNA380276) | Marine sediment metagenome, whole genome shotgun sequencing project. | reverse complement strand
ATATATTTGAAAAATTAGAAACCAAGCATGATCAGGTATCGTGCGATAGGAGGGCATAACTATATTTCTAAAATTAATAATTAAATTTTGTATTGATCTAGATTACCAAATTTGATAAATACAAAATTTCATTATTAATTTTAGAAATCAAGTTCTGCTCTCCTATCGCCCGATACCTGATCAGGCTTGGTTTCTAATTTTTAAAATCTATGGTAAATTAGTTAGAAGGTAAAGGAGACGTGCCTGTTTTGTGTACACTTTCAGGGATTCTCTCAATACCTGGAATAATATATTATCTGATCTTTTTAACTTGATCGGTTCTTTGGATTAAATGTGTAACATTTTCAAATTTCAAAATACTCAATACACTTTAGATTGAATTGTTTGGTAACTGGTGTGTATCTTTTTACACATACTTGATCTTAATAACGGAAAATTTCATAAAATTATAAGATGGAAGCAAGATATAGTATTCTGTATCATTTGGGGATACTTGATTCTGATCGTGATGAAGTATCAGATGATGAATTTGCTTAGATTGAAGAGATCGCTAACATACAAAGATAGAATATTTTTGCAAGTTGGTTATGCGTAAATCAAAACTATTCCACTATATTGTACGTAAATCCATAAAAGCCAATACTAGACTAGGAAATTGAATTCATTATGCGCTCTCTTTCTTCTTTAATGAAATTTACTAGTTCCTGTAATTCTTCTCCAGAGAAATCTATTCTATAGCAGCTCTTCAAAGTCCTATGAAGGCTTTTTACTAAAATATCTGATGGAAGATTATTTAATTCTGGACTCATTATAAAATGGTCAATGCAGATAATCTGTTTCTCACGTTCTGTCAATTCTGTCATGATCTAAAATGGTAAGATATACCAGAATAAAAGGATCGATTAACATTCAATGATAGAATATTTTTGCAAGTTGGTTATGCGTAAATCAAAACTATTTCACTATATTGTACGTAAAAGTTAAATCATAAATTTAGATCTATTGATTCTTAGTCGATATGTTTTTGATAGATAATTTAATTGGCTTTTATGGAATTTTAAAGTAAAATGTTGTTTTGATGTTCTCTTTGCTTTTTACCCGAATTTTCCCACCTAGACCTTCTATGATTCCTTTACAAATTGTCAAACCTAATCCACTACCGCTTCTTTTTCTACTACTAGATGTGTCAATTTGGTAAAATTTCTTAAAGATCTCTTTTTGATTTTCAATAGAAATTCCTGGACCGTTATCCTGCACAAAAAATTCAACAAAATTTGCATCATCTTTAGCTCCGATTACTATATCGCCTATCTTTGGAGTAACAAAATCTATTGCGTTTTTGATCATATTAGAAAATACTTGATTGATTCTATCTTTGTCACTATTAATGTACATATTTTCATCACACTTTATACTCATTTTGATTTCTTTCTCATTTATCAGAGGAGTGAATTCCTTTAATACTCCGTTTAACAATTCTGAAATTTTGATGTCTTCTTTAGTGAAGTCTAGTTTTCCTAAATCTAATTTTTGTGTGGTTAAGATGTCCCCAATTAATCTTTGCAGTTTAATTGTTGATAAATAAATTTCATCTACTGCATCTCTCTGTTTTTCATTTAATTCTCCAAACAAATCTTCTTTTTGTAACATTTGGACATAACCTAAGATTGGAACCAATGGTGTTTTAAGTTCGTGTGATACCATTGATGAGAATTCAACTTTTTTTCTGTCCATATGTTTTAATTTTTTAACATATTCTTTTTGCACACCAATTGTTTTTTCTACCTTTTCTTCCATACTTTTAAAATTTTCATTCAATTCAAAAATTTCCTTGACGTTAGTCTTAATCTGATTTTTACTTGACATTTTATTTGTCTTTGAAAATTCTGTTAGGCTCTTGGCAAGTTTTTCGATTGGGTTTGTAATGCTTTTTGAAATGTATACTGTTCCCAGTAATGTACCTGTAGCTACAAATACTGAAAATATTAGCAAAACTAATCCTGTTGATTTGTCATCTGCTGAAATAAAATTTACAAGTCCCATGTAAAATATAATAAAACTTGATACCCCTGATAACAAAAACAGAGTATGTTTGATTGAAAGCATTTAGAACTGCCCCTTAATTTTACAAGTTTGCAGTTTCAATGATTTTAGATAATAAAAGATCAATGTCAATTGGTTTTAGGATGTATGATGCGACTCCTCTATTTACGAGCACATCTAATTCATCTTCAGTAATTGTTGATGCTGTGAAAACGATGACTTTATGATCTTTTAACATGTTGTTTTCTTCAAGATCTTTGATTACCGCAAAACCATCAAATTCAGGCATGGCCAAATCCAATAAAATCACATCATGTCTGTTTTCTTTGATAATTGCCAATCCTTCTTTTCCGTCATTTGCCACTGTACATTTGTGCTCTTTTAACTCCAAGAATGTGGTGAGCATCTTTGTAATCTGCTCATTGTCATCAATTATCAGTATTTCCAAACTCTTCATCTTTTCACTTTGTTTGCTTTTTACTCTGTCGGTTTTACTCATCTTTTAATTACCTCATTATTTTCTAATAGATGAAAGTTTTCTTGTAGATAACTTAGGATGATTTTTTCTTGTTCAATTTCTCTTAATCTGTGTTCATAGGTAATTTCAGAGCCTAAAAGTGATTCTGCATTAGTTTCGTTAAAATGATGGGATTTTTTCCACATAAGACTAAATAATGATCTTAGTGTGGTGACAAATGCTTTTGAATCAGTCCAAACTGCAAGCATATCTTTGACTTCCTTATTGTTGATAAAGAAAATTACTTCTTGGTTATCTTTTATGATAAAGCAGAAATCTTCTCTGCTTTTGTCTTCAATTTTTTTAATTTTTTTAGGTGGAACATCCTCAAAAATACCTGGCATGCCATTTGAGTCATCTACCAGTATCTTCAGATCAGATTTGGTTTCATTTAGATATTCCGAAAATTCTGTAAAATAGAATTTTTTAAAATCTGCTTCTGTTCCCAAAACTAAAATATTTTCTTTAGATTCTTTGAACATTTGTTGTAATTTAACTAAAATTGAGTTTCTTCCTTGAAGTGATTGGAATTTATTGTCTTGTGATCCTTTGTCTGTTTCTCCATACTTTGGAAGAATATTCCATAGTTTGATGATTGATTCTTCGCCCATCTTGAAGCTCATTGATTCTATTTCTTTCATTGTTTACCAAAATTTCTAATGATTCTTCAATCCCTACTGCATTGAATCTGGTTGGTTTTCCAAATATGGAAAAAATAATCCCTTTTTGTTGTAGAGTTGATAATAAATGATACGTTTCAGTTCTTGGAATTTTCAGTGCTTTTGATGTCTCAGAAGCAGTTTTGATACCGATTTTACTCAGATACAAATACACTTTTGCTTGGTTTGGTGTTAAATCATATTTGACTAGCATTCGATTAAGTTGATGTATTGGATTATCTACTTGAAACATCTTTTCTTCTACGGTTTCTACTAGTGTCATTCAGAATTGTTACATTGAATTGTAACATAAGCGGGTGTATGTTATTTCATGTTACGGATCTACTTATCATATTATATGCCTAGAAATCTACCTAAAATAATGTCCCCGTAGATTAATTGGATGATAAATCCCCCTGTGATTAATAACAAATATGGCACACCTGGAGTAATCCATGTGTTTGGTTTTGTGCAAAACTCTTGATTTTCAGCATGATGAAATGCTAAATCAAATTTTTTCTTACCATTTTCTGTTTTTTCTATAGCAAATCCAAATTTTGGGTTTTTAGCTCTATATCCCATTAATATCGCTACAATCTTTTTTCCAACACTTTCATCAAACTCCTCAAAAATTGATTCTCCTTTAATTTGTGCTATGACATTTCGCATAACATTAATCAAAAATGGAATTACAAATAAGACTGCAGCATTTGACAATGCTGTAAATGGTGTTACTATATTCTCACCAAATGTGGCCATTGGTGCAATTACTGCTAGTGCTATTAACGCAAATGCATCTGCTCCTCCAAAAAGACCAATTCTCCACACCACTATTACAAATGGTGCTATGATTAATGCAAATCCTATTGTTATCAGATTCGAAATTAGATCAGTACTGATAAACACAAGTAGAAATCCCACTACTCCAAATCCTATCCAATAATAATCGTGAATTTCTCTTTTCCAAACATCAATAATTGAACCAACAATTAACATGGTTAATGCTAATCCTATCCCAATTATGTTATAATCTGTTAAAGTTTCAATCATTGTAACCATCTAACTCTGTATTTATTGTATTTGAGATGTTTTAAGAAAATAATTCCATGTTCTTTGTTAATTGTTTTCATTATGGCTTTTAGCGGTTTCTAATGTCTGAAATTTTTTCTTTAATTCCCTCAATTCTGTCTCCTATGTCTAATTTGTCCCCAATTGGAATTTTTTCTGTTATCATATCTAGTTTATCCATACGTTTCAGCATGAATAATGCTGCTCCAATTGCAACTGGAATGATAATTAACATCATAGTGACATTATCTAGAGGCAATCCTATTGATGGCTCTGTGACTGTTTCTTCTAGGACTATTTCAACTGGCATATTTAGTATGTCAACTGTTTTTGATACTGTTGCAGAACTAAGACCATTACCTGACACTGTGGCTGTAATGGTAACTTTATCTTTATCGTTTGCAATTATGTTTAGTACTGCAATTCCCTCTCTATTGGTAATCTCTTCTTTTGATTTTACTTCACCACCGTCAGTCTCCCACTCTACAATAAATCCATCTAAAGCAACAGTAATTTCAGGAATAGTAATTGATAATTTAGCTTCAATTCTTTCATTCCAATTTAGACCGCCAAGAAGATCTAATGATGGTACAGGAGTGATATCTACAACATTAATGTCATATTTTGTTAAGGAAAAGTCTTCAGAAAGTAGTGCAAGTTCAATCTCTCCTTCATTGATTCCTTCAAGTTCAAATGTTGTAAAATAATTCCCATTTTTTATTGTTAATTCTTGTGCAGTTTTTAAAATTTGTTCATCATTTGAAACAAGTGTAATTTTAATATCTTTTTTTGCATAAACTGGATCACTAGCAGAATCTAACAATTGAACTGTAGCTAAAGTTTTAGAATTTGCTAAAATATTTTTTGGAAAAGCTAGATAAATTTCTGCAGGGTCTGTAGTATGACTTACAATGTTTGTAGTGCCTTCAAACCCACTCATTTGATATGACAGTTCAGTTTCCCCTACTTCATTTGACATCATATTTATCAATGCATATGGCTGGTCTTGTTTAATTGTTAGAGAATCTGTTTCAATAAGATCATTTGCTGAAAAAGTTAACACTACATCTTTGATAAATGGTGACATTCCACCTGTTGGATTCTCTTCCGAGGCTTCATCATCTTCTAAATATACTAATACTGGAAATTCTTCTTCTGCTAAAATCATTGGCACTAATGGCTCAACAATTAATGAAAGATCACTTGCACTAGGGCCTATAGGTATCCCTGATACAGTTTTTATCCCTTCATTGTCTGTAATGTAAAAAATCACTGAATCTTCAGGCCCTACGGTGCTAGTTTTACCATAAACAATTACAGCATTCTGTCCTTTTTTCATTATAGGATCTATTGGATTTACGGCATCTAATTCAGACGAAGAAAAACTAATTTTATGATCATCTTTGGCTTGAACAGGTACAGTTACTGTGACAAGCTCTCTGTTAGTTTCTCCTTGTACTGATCCTCCTGTTTGTCTTGAAACAATAACATCTGTTTCATAATATGTTACAGCTATGATCTCTTCTTTTCCTGTAGTCAGAAATGGCAAAACTTTGGTAATGGATGGACCTTCCCCTTCTAGTGAACCTATTTGATCATGATGTACTGTAAATGAATCTCCCACCGTCAGAACATCTTCAGCTGAAATGAACATGTTGTATACTTCTTGATTTTCCGTAGTATAGTCTCCCAGGTTAGGTCTAGGAGTAAATTTTGTAAAAGTCGAATAACTTCCTTTTTCAATTACTAGTTGTTTTTTATCAAAATTTATTTCTTCAAATTTCTTACTAGTGTTAATCGAAACATCTGACTCTTCAATACCTAATTTGAAATGAATGTCTTCTTCTGCTATGACTGGGGTTCCACTATTATCTAATAAATAAATAATTGCAAATCCTGCACTCACACTAAAACTATTATAATTTTCAGGAAAAATATTTAGTTGTAATTGGAGTGGTCCATCGGACTCTAATACATTTACTATGCTACTAATTCTTTCCATATCTTTTGTTTCTGCAAAAATTATTGCATCACCATGACCCATCTTTTCAAATTCTGTAATTGCATAATATTTTCCACTAGTAATTGTTATCTCTGAATTTTTTAGTTTTATAATGTCATTATTTGGAGTATACAATTGAATTGTTGTATCTTCTAATGCAAGAGCTGGTAACCCTCCTGTTGTTGCCAATTCTAAAGTAATATGCCCATACACATATCCATCAGTAGGAAATACCTCGGGTGTAACTTTCATCAATATTTGTGAAGGGTAATTATTATTGTTGAAAACTTCAAATGAAATCTCTTTAGATGAAAAACCTGGGGCTGCTAATGCTATGGTTGCCATTCCTGCTTTTCTTGCTTTGATCAACACATTTTTTGTAAATTTATCATTACCATCTTCTATGCTTAAAATTTGAATAATCGCATTATCAGAACTTACTGTTTTCAAATCCTTTATTTGTATTGGCACCATCATTTCATTTGATGTGACAAAAATCTGCAGTGTTGCTTCTGTATTTTCAAGTAATTTTTCAGGATGAAGCTGATATCCAAACTCTGATGTAGTCTGAGCCTGTACAGGCATGATCAATATGCTTGAAATAATGCACAATATCAGAAAAATTGCCTTCATTCCGAACTAAATTGATAGATTTTTGTTATATTGAACAGTGTGAAACATTATAGTACATACAGTTATCCATACAATGATGAGACGCTAAATATTTTTAATGAGATTATTGCTATTGCCCCAATGGCGATTACTACCAAGAATATCGAATACATGAACCCTGCAGAATATGAGCCAGTAGTAATTTTCCCTAAAAATAATCCTGCTACCCATGATTGTATGAGAATTGCCATACCCAACAACTCAAATTTTGATTTTGCTTCTAATTCTATTGCTACTCGTTTTACTTCATCTGTCTCCAGTTGGGCTCCTAAACTAGTCAAAGAGTCAATTACAAGTAATGTTGTAAAACTTGTAATTCCAATTAACATAAAACCTACCATTACATATGGTTTTAACATCTCTCTTTTTGTTTTCTGAATAACACTCATTTTTTCTGAAACCTTTGCTAATGTATTCAAAGTATCTACATTTCCACCTCCAGCAGAAATAATTTCAAATAACACTTTGAAATTAATCAAAATTTGGAAATCTGTGGTTTCTTTTTTTATGAATTTGAAAATATTATCTAATGTCATACCCCATTGAAGTTTATTTGCAATTCCATTAGCTACTCGATTAAATAATCCAAAATCTTTTCTTTTCGTTGCTTGTATTACACATTTTTCAGGACCTAGACCTGCTTTTCTTGATTCAGCTACATCTCTCATTATTGTTGCTGTTGCAGCTTCTGCATCAAGGGCAAAAGCATATTTCGGTCTAAAATTTAGTGCTGGCCACACTGCTGATGCGATTAATCCTCCACCTAAAATGTATAAATTATAATCTGGCAGTATGTCTAGTAGGTTTATTGCAACTGCAGCTAAAATTCCTGGAATTCCAAACATTAGGATTTTCTTCCAATCCAACTCCTTAATTTTGGGTTTGTTTAATCTATGAGCGATTACTAAAAACAAAAATGAAACTAGTGGAGGCATAATTACTACCATGTATAATGGATCAATATCATCTGGACCTGGTGGAGTTCCTACCCCATCTGTGGATGTAGCAGTAATGATGATGTAAACTGCTAAAACAACTATTTGCATAGTCATGTATGTTTCAATTAATGTCTGGACTTTGCCTGCCAATTCTTTTTGTTGAGATTCATAAAGTTCAAAGGCATTATTCATTTTTGTTGTGAGATAATTTACTACATTTCCCCCGCTTTGAATTGAAGAAACCCACCCACTAAGAAATTCTCCAAAATCTGAAGATACTTTACCTTTGGTCTCAAGCATCACTGCTAATGGATCTTTTCCAAGAATGTCAATTTTTTTTAAAATTTTAATTGATTCAATTCTTACATTTGGAAGTAAATCCAAATCTTTAATTTTTAAAAAAATTGTATATGGTCCAAAACCACTAGTAGCTAACAATGTAACTATTGTCATAAAAAATGGAAGTTCTGAATCTATCTTTTTGTTTGCTTTTTTCTGCTTGTCCTTTGCTTCAAATTTTTTTATAAAAGACATAATTATACGCCGTATTCAATTTTGTTCATTAGTGAAACAGGATCTCTGTAATACCTTCCAATTATCTCTGCTACTTTGTCAAATCTTCTAATTCCTCTTTGAACAAGCCATTTTAGAACAATTTTTCTTTTTTCAAGATCTTCTAAAACTTCATCCATATTTTTACCTGATTGTTCTGAAATTCTATGAATCATTTCACTGTCCATTAACTGTGAATTAAAATAATCTGATTTTGGTTCCCATTTGAATGCAGCATGGTAATCTATTGCAGTTTTAAGTTCTTGAACAATAACTGCTCGTCTAGTGCTTTTTCCATCTTGTCCTTTGACTCTTCTAATAACAATCACGCAATTCATCAATGCCATGTATGATGCTGGAATGTCCATTGGTTTTTGTTGTAATCTTTTAGTTGCAGATTCTAAACTATCTGCGTGCATTGTACATAATCCACCGTGACCTGTTGCCATGGCCTGAAACATTACATAAGCTTCTGAACCTCTAATTTCACCTACTATGATATAGTCTGGTCTGTGTCTTACACCAGATTTGATCAAATCATATAGTCCTATTTCACCTTCTCCACTAGTTCCAAAACCTGATCTTGAAACTAAGCTAAACCAATTTTTGTGTTTTATGTTAATTTCAGATACATCTTCTACGGAAAAAATTTTGTTATCTGGATCTACTAAACCAGTTATTGCATTAAGAATAGTTGTCTTTCCACTTCCTGTTGAACCTATTACCATTATGGACATTTTTGCTTCCATTAACATCCATAGATAAGCTGCAATTTCAACACTAATTGTACCAAATGAAATTAAATCTATAACAGAGTATGGGTCTTGCTTGAATTTTCTAATTGTAAAACTGGTTCCTTTTGGGGTTACTTCTTTTTGATATAATACAGAAATTCTGTGATTGCCATGCAATGCTAAATCTGTAATTGGAAATGCAGAACTGATGTGCTTTCCCGCTCTAAATACAATTCGGGATACAAACGAATTTAATTTTTCATCTTCAAATGATACGTTACAAGGAATGCTGTCATATTTTCTATGCCATATGTAAATTGGAGTATTAATGCCACTACAACTGACATCTTCAATATTTGGATCCTGCATGATAGGGTCAATATCTCCATATCCGTCGATATTTCTTTCAAGATAATATTTCACTTTTTCAATACTAGTAAGAGGCTGGTCTTGGAACAATTTTTCATTTTCTTTTAAAATTTTATTCACAAATGACATGAAACCAAAGTCTTTTTCGATATTTTCTGGAGAATCTAAATTCTCTTCAATTAATCGATAAAGTTGATTGTAAATAACTTGTTCAGATTGGTTCAGCTTTGTTTCATCTACTTGGTATGATATACTTCCTGTATCCTGATTTTGTATGATATTTACATAACTAAATGGTGCTTTTAATGGATATTTTTCTATTAATTTTGAGCCTTTTGGTGTCTCATTTTTTAATTCACTAAGAAATTCACTTTTAAGAAATGTTTCTAACCCTTGTTCTTCTTTTTTCTTTCCCATGGTATTCTATTAATAATTTTGATTTTTTAGTTATATTGAACAGTGTGAAACATTACAATACACACAATTTATGAGTTATATGATTATTAAGCACTTAATAAAAAAGATATTCTGGATAAGGTTTCAAAAAATACTTATCCAATGAGGTTATCCAACATCATTTGGGCCTTTTCCTTCTACAGTGACAGTTTGTGGGGCTCCTGCTTTACCTGCAAATATGTTTACACTTGTATTGGCACCAGAGTCTAATGATGTAATTGTACCATTAGTCAATTGGAAGTAAATGATGGCAGCCTGTCCTGGAGTA
>PVMK01127657.1_pt1 | contig 10279 bp, 12 predicted proteins | sample 1853481 | NCBI WGS metagenome assembly PVMK01 (sample SAMN08533507, study PRJNA380276) | Marine sediment metagenome, whole genome shotgun sequencing project. | reverse complement strand
GATGGCTTGCCTTCTGCACTCGTTCGTAGATATTCTCACTCATCATGATGATGGTCCTGCTCTGTTGTGGCCATTGAGCTGGGATATTCGCTTCTACAGCCCCATCAGCTATTGGGATCATGCTCATTTCGGAAGCCAGGTGGGGACCTTTGAATGGATTTTGGACTTGTCACTGGTGGGATATCTTGTTTTCCACTGGAGGCGGTCTAGATTGTGAGTGCCAGTTCGTGACTGATGCCAGTTAATTCTAATGAGAGGAGGAGAGAAATATGAGCTGCAACAATTCTGTGACTGTCAATGCACCCGTGGATAAGGTGTGGGAGGCTTTGAGACAGTTTCACGATATGTCCTGGTGCCCCGACGTCATAACACAACTTGAACCAGTGGGAGATTTCGGCGGTACCGAAACGGGTGCCAAGCGGATTCTGAACGGTGCCTTCCACGAGACCCTGCTGACATTAGACGATGAAGAGCGCACTTTCAGCTACAGTATCGACGATGGTCCTGAAGCGGTTTCTAAAGACAATGTACAGGGCTATATTGGGGAAGTCCGCGTCTTTCCGGTGACCGACGATGACTCCACTTTTGTTCTGTGGACTTCCCGTTGGGATTCCAGCGGTGGTGGAGTCCAGGAATTTTGTGATCCCATTTACCGGGCTCTACTGGGGGCTCTCAAAAGTCACTTCGCCTGATCGGCATTTCCGGCAAGACAACGCTCGAGCTGCTTGAGGTGCTTGAGATCGTGGTATCCGGACATGCGAATTCGCTCATAGAGGTTCATGGCCCCGAAGCGAGGATGTTCCCACCAGAGATTGCCCAGGGGACGAGACCTGAGGGGCAGAAGCTGGGCTCGGGTTTCACCCCGGGCCTGACGGAGATCTAAAAGAAGATCGGCAATGGGGAGACCGGGTGAGGGCTGGGTCGGCCTCGGCGCTGTACCCTTTCCCGATTTCCCGGTGTCGGCAGTATCCTCCAGCGGAAAAGGCCGCTCAGCCAAGACCTCCTCCCGATTAAATTCTCCTTCGCGGCTATGGGCGATCGACTCCAGGATCTGCTTGGACAGGCGTTGCTCGCTTAAAAGCAGGTGATGAGCGATTTCACTAATCGACCACACCTCCGGGCCGGGTTTGCTTTCAGATTCGCTCTGGGAGATTCCCTCGAGGAAGGCCAGCACCTTCTCTCTGACTTCCTCTGCGAATTGTAGGGCTTGGTCGAATTCCTGCTCGGGGATTGCCATTATCTCGAACACTATCTTACCGAAAGCTGAATTTTCTGCATAGAAGAGAACGCATCCGAACGACCAGTGATGACCATCACTGTAGAATTTGGTGAATGTTGCCAAAGTAGTGAAGAAGAAAATACTGGAACAGTCTTTCTTGCATCGGGTCACATCGAGCGTCAACAATGCGAAGCAGAGTCCTGGAAATTATTGGCGGTATGGCAATTGCGCTTGTCGTGGTGGGCATGGTGAGCAGCTATCTACTGGTGAACTTTCTCATGGTGGTCCTTCCCGGCTTTGGAGATTCCATCTATCGAGAGGCCAGCAAGGGCCCGTATGACATGCACTCTCTGATCCGGATGACTATCTTTGCACTTATGATGGTTGTGGTTGTCTATTTTATTCTGTGGGCGGCCCACTATTTCCTCACCAGGATGAGTTTCCTCAAGAGGATGAGTTTTAACGAGGCTCTGTATGGAGCTTTTCAAGTTACTGGTCATCACGTCGTGTTCAACCTTCTGGCGGTGGCCCTCCTACTCTGCAGTCTGGTTCTGAATATGTGGGTTACCGCCATTCACGCCGTGACCCACTACTCTCTGAGTTCCATTGAAGCTCTTAGCCCTGAGATCCCGGAAAATACGCGTTTGCGCTTGAAGGTGGATTTCTATTGCATGAGAAACGCCGATGATTTTCACTACTTTCAGCGGAAGCTCCAGGTCCTTTCCAAGGCAAGAAACGTCACACTCCCAGACTTTGATCTCCTGTAAACATACAGGTTCGAAGTCTTTTTTTAACCCCAGCCGAGTGGCAAGCCACAGTTTTAGGACCCCTTGGGTTGAACTCGACGCAAAATCATTCGAATAATAGATACAGAGCAAAAAAACTATGTCTGATCCAAAAAATGATTCAAATGGTGTGACCAAGCGTGAATTGGCCAGCTCGGTGCTATTGAAAGAAGTTGACCTTGAGCCTTTCCTCGAACTGCTTCAAGGGGGTGAGCTGCGCAACCTGGAAGAGGGCGAAGTACTGATAGAGGTCAGGGAGTCCAATCGCACGTATCTATTTGATCCTCTCCGGTCGTTTAACCATTCAACTTCAACCTGAATTGAACCCGATTGCGGTACTGGGACCTGGAGATGTAGTGGGCGAGCTGTCCTTTGTTGATGGTCAGCTGACGACGGCTTATGCTGTCGCGGGTGTTCCCACCCGGGTGCTGGCACTGAATGAACAGATCATGACCTCGCTTTTGAAGACTTCACCCGATGTAGCCCGAAATCTACCTTTGTTATGGCTCGGCGGGTGCGCCATCTGACCAATCAGGAATTGCGGCGGGAGCACGCTAACTATGCTGTTCGTCAATATGCTCAGGATGTCATTATCGATAGCCTGACCGGTCTCTATAACCGCCGCTGGCTGGATAGCATGCTGGTGCGGGAGTTGAACCGCTCTGAGCGCGACGGACGGCCTCTTGCCCTGCTGCTCATCGGCATTGATGATTTCAAGAAGCAGACTGGACAAGAGGACCGCCTGGCAGGGAGAAAGCGTGCTTAATGCCCTCGCAGCCGTTTTACAAGCCACCACGCGTCCAGGCGAGATGCTGGCTCGCTATGGAAAGGACGAGTTCATGACCGTATTGCCCGATACGGATACTGCCACGGGCCAGGAAATTGGAGAGCGTCTGCGTGAAGCCATTCACCAGGCCCAAGTGCCCACCTCTAAAGAGGAATCCTCTACTCCGATGACGGTCTCGATTGGAGTGGCTGAGAGGATTGCTGGGGATAAGGCCGAAGCCCTGATTTCGGCTGTTGATGGGGCCCTTTACGATGCAAGAGAGGCCGGGGGTAACAAGGTGTGCCAGGTCTCGCGCTCCTCGAACGGCAAGGGCTAGCCCCTTCACAGTCTTGTCATTTCCTCGATCTGTAACTAGCCCGACTTATGCAGGGGTTCTTGTCACGAAACGGGTCGGGGCAGTTAGGTGCCAGCCCCGAGTTTTCTCCTTTGAATTCAGGGGTTTCCGCCAGAATTCTGGGCCTGTCCCCAAACTATCCCCCACGAGCGGTGCAGCAGGTCGGATGATTGCGTCAGTGCAGTAGAGAATCTATGCATCATCCGGGCTAGGTCCAGAAGAAATAATACATCAGGGCCAGGATCATCCCTGTGCCCAGGTTCATAAGCACACCGTTCTTGATCATTTCCTTCACCCGAACCAGGCCTGTGGAATAGGCAATGGCATTGGGTGGCGTTCCCACCGGCATCATGAAGTCCAGCGAGACACCGATGGCGATAAGAATTGCCATAGCCCTCACGTCAAGACCCAGGGCCTTGGCCACCGGAATCATCAGAGGAACCAGGATGGCTGCGGATGCCGTGTTGCTGACGATCATGGTGATGAGGATGCCAAAAAAGACCAGGATTACCACGATCAGGAATAGAGGGATTCCCAGCAAGTACCTGGCCAGTGTTTCAGCCAATAAAACATCAACTTTGACCTTCACGAGAGCACTGCCCAGCGAGAGCCCCCCTCCGAACAGAAGCAGGGTTCCCCAACTGATTTTTCCCAGGTCCGTGTCGTCCAGCAGCCCCATTCCGTACAGGAGCAGGATGGGCAGGAGAGCAACGGTGGCCGAGGCAAGGCCGGTGACTTGTGTGGTCAGCCATCCCAGGACTGTTACCCCAAACACGCCCAGGATGAGGACCTGTTCTCGTGTAAGGCCGGTCTCTTTTCTGCTCAGTGTGATCTCTTTGACCTCCGGCCGGTTCAGAAGGCAGACCATCACCCACACATAGAGAAGGGCAACGATGACAAAAGGAATGGTTTGTACCATCCAGCTCAGGAAAGTCAGCTCAATGTTTTCAATGCTATTTTCAGCCAGGAAACGAACGGCAATAGCATTGGGAGGGCTTCCCACTATTGTGGCCAGTCCGCCGATGGTTGCGGCATAGGCCACGGCCAGGACACACCCCTTCGCAAAATGGGAGGTTTGGGAACAGATCCCGTTCTCTTTGAGTACCACGATACAAATCGGGATCATAATGGCGGCAGCAGCGGTGTTGGACATCCACATGGAGAGAAAAGCTGTCACAATCATGAGCCCCAGGATAAAGATATAGGGATTGGGTCCTATGCGCCTGAGTAGGGTAGTGGCAATGAGAGAGTCCAGATCGTACTTTTGCATGCCCCGGGCCAAAATGAAACCGCCCAAAAAGAGCACGATGACGGGATCGAAATAGGGCTGAAAAATCTCCTGTGCTCCAAAACCGGCCACAACAATCAGGAGGAAAGAAGAGAGAAGGGAAGTGATGTAAAGGGGAATGACCTCCGACACCCAAAGCACCACGGCCACGGCCACCACAGACAGCACCAACCTTTGCTGAGGTTCCAGGAAGCCCGTTCCCCAGTAGACAAGAAAGGCAAGGAGGAGGGCAAAGAGGAAATAACCCACTCTACGCTTAGTGGTTATCTGATCTTCCATCTTGTGTGGGCTGGAGGTCTTTTAATTCCCCAGACTCAAAAGATTAGCCAGAATCCGATAGGCTCCCGGCACGCCGGCCGGCAGTTGTCGCCACAGTCCGAGACCGACGTAGATCCATCGGCCCTGGCCGTATTCGGTCTCTACAAGGGAACCCAGCTTGAGTCCCTTGATTGTAGGGAAAGGTGTCGTGGGTGAGGATGAGGTCGCGATAATTCGAATCCTTCTCACCCATGAAGTACAGCCCACGTTCCTGAACCCAGTTGTCCCAATCGCTGGCGGTGATCCGATTGGGGGTATTGAAAACGGGGTGAGCAACTTCTTCGATGGGAGCGTTTTCATCCGTCACTCTCCCGCTTCCCACCTGGGCAGGGTAAGGAGCGTAGGGGCTGTCCTTCATCTGCCGCCGGCCGTCAGGTCCTTCTACAACTTCGTTGAACTCGTATTTATTGTATTGAACGATCATGGTCCCGCCCTCCTTGACCCAATCCAGAAGGCGGCTGTTATAAGCTTTCAAATCTTCCCGATTGAGGTAGGCTCTCACACCGGTGACGATGACATCGTACTGTTGAAGATCCCCAAATGCCAGATCATCCTCGCTCAGGAACTTGAAGTCCACGCCCAGCTGCTGGAGGGCTTCTGGAACCCTGTCGCCAACACCCATGATGTAAGCAATGCTCAAATCGGATCGGACCTTGACGTCCAGCGTTTTCACCTGAATGGTAGACGGGGTATACCAAAGGCGGCGCTGGATATGGTGGTAGTCAATGACTTGATAGCCCTGCTGATAGGTTTGGCCCTGGAAGTAGCCGATGGCACGAATTTCAAACTCACCGGTCGAGATGCCAGGCGGGGCAGTGACGACAAACTTGGTGGTGATGGATTGTGCTTCGTGAGTGAAGGACACCGGGGCCTCCCGGGGCACAACCTCCCATCCTGGCGGGACCTCCAATTCGATTCTGCCGCTGTGAGGCTCCGGGTTATTGTTCAAGGCGATGACGCGCACTTCACGACCCTGGCTTGCCTGATCCAGAGGAATGATGTTAATCCCGGGGTGAGCGGTCAGGGAAACGGCTGGCACGACCATGAGCTCATGTCGCTGCTCGCCGCCTACCCAGGGCCCCGCGTAACGATAGCGGGCAGCGGAGTGGAGTGTGGATGCGGTCCCGTTACTCTCATAGGCCACTCTGACGCCGACGGCAGGGGGGCTCCAGGGCGCCGTCGGATCTTCCTGGTTCAGGACCTCATAGCGATCCAGGTTGGGATTTCTCCGCCAGTAGGGCTGTGTCAATTCGGCTCCCTGCGGTACCCGAACAGTAAAACTGTGACTCACAACGCCTGCGGGAGGGATTTGCTGAGAGGTTTCCTGGGTGCTTTCAATCACCCAACCGGGAGGCGCATCGATGTGGATGGCCTGGACATCGATAAGATCGGGTCCCCCGTTGGCGAGGGTGGCTACCAGTTCAAATTGTTGTCCGGGAATGACCATCCCATCATCTACAAGCACCTCCAGTGAGAACTGGTGAGCCAGGCGAAGGGCGTCCATGAAATCCTCTTCCTTGTGATCAAGCAAAAAGAGGATCTGAAACTTTGACGATTCCTCCAGACCACTTGAGACAACTTTACTGGCCAGATCGCGCACGGCGGCGAGGCCGCTGGCCAAGGACGGCGCACTTCGCTGAGGAAATCCTGGATGGTAGGCCGCAAGGGAAGCTTCAATGTGCCCTTGAATGGCTTCCAGGTCATCGTGGATAGACGAAACTTCCCCCTCTTGTCCCTGAGCATAGGCTTCGATGGCAAACAGGGTGGTGTCGATTCCGTCGAAAAGATCGGTCTCCGGGGAGTTTGTATCCACTACAGCGTCCACCTTCATCCACTCTGAAGCGCGCTCTCCCGGCAACGGAATGAGTTGTCCCATGCCCTGGCATTGGTGATAGGCACGTTCCTGCATGCCGACCTGGAAATAGGTTCTACCCAGCAAAGGATCAAAAAGGCCGGTCTGTATCTTCAGGATCTGGCTCGGATCATCCTCTGTGCTGGTTCCTGAGCCACCCCAGCGGTAGCGCTCGTAGATTTTCTTGGCCTGCCAGGGGCGAAGGCCCTCTGCGATCTGCTCTGGAAAACGGGCAGGATCGGCTGCGGCGCGAAAGGCCTCTACAGCAATCAGGCCGGCCGCTTGATGGTGCTGTCCACCGCCTGTTCCGGTACGAGGAAGGGTGGTGATGACCTCGGGTCGAAAGGTGCGTATCACCCGGACCACGTCCTTTAGGATTTCCTCTTTACCCCATTTGTCCAGAGTTTCTCCCACGTCAAAGGAGTAACCAAAATCGTAGGCGCGGGAAAAAAACTGGCGAGCTCCATCGTATCGATGCATGGACATCAATTCTTCGGTCCGAAGGATACCCAGTGCTTCAAACAGTTCAGGGCCAATTTCATTTTGACCTCCACCCCCTCGGGTGAGGGAAAGAAGCCCCGTGCGGTGGCCGCGACCGCGGCTGAGCATGACAAAAAGCGGATTGTCTTCATCGTCGGGATGGGCGGTGATCATGAGAAAGCTTCCCGTCGTGGGTAGCTTTCTTAAGGCAAACGCCAGTCCCAGGGCTCCCTCATCGTAGGCAACGGGGGCAAGCTGGGCCTTGAGCGGCGTCACCCACAGGGAGGCATGGACCAGCGCCAGGACAAGAGTCAATAAAAAGGAGAGTGATCTTGATCTCATGGGTCCTATCCCCTCTTGTTTAAGATTTCTTGATAGAAAGCTTCATATTGAGGAATAATCGACTTACTGTCAAAGCAATCGAGCACCCTCTTCCTGGACTCTTTATTAAATGCTGCATACTGGTCGTCGTTTGAGAGGAGTTCCAAGGATTTCCGGGCCATCCCGGCAATGTCCCCTACCGGAAGCAGAAAACCGGTCTTTCCATTCTCCACGACTTCGGGCAAACCACCCGTAGCAGCACCGATCACGGGCACACCGCAGGATTGAGCCTCAAGGGCAACCAGTCCAAAGCTTTCCTGCTCACTGGGCAGAAAGAACAAGTCCGCGCAGTTCATCAACTGGCCGATGTACTCCTGCTCCCCAAGAAACAGGACGTCCTCGGAGAGTTTGAGCTCTTTAACCAGTTGCTGTACAAACAATCGCTCCGGACCCTCACCGACCAGAAGCAACTTCACCGGGATTTGCTCCCGAATCGTGGCAAAGATTCGAACCACATCCGTGACCCTCTTTACGGGACGGAAATTGGAGGCGTGCATCAGAATCTTTTCCCCGTTGGGAGCGAAGTGATCCTTGGTGCAATTGTTGGCTGATCCACTGTACCGCTCGGTGTCGACGAAATTATGGATGACTCGAATTTCGCGCTGGATCGCAAACTCTTCCTGGGTTCTTTTCTGAAGGTACTCAGAGACCGCTGTCACTCCGTCCGATTCCTCAATATTAAATTTGATCACCTGGTAAAACGATTTGTCCAGTCCCACCAGCGTAATGTCGGTGCCGTGAAGGGTGGTGACCGTCTTCAGCTTCTCAGAACCAAGCATCTGCTTGGCCAGGTAAGCACTGGCTGCGTGAGGGACGGCGTAGTGAGAATGGATGAGATCCAGTCCATATTGTTTGCACACGTCCACCAGTTTGGTGGCCAGGCTGAGGGCGTAGGGTGGGTATTTGAAGAGAGGATAAGAGGACACCTCGACTTCATGAATAAAAACGTTCTGATGAAAGGAGGCGAGTCGAAAGGGCGTGGCGTAACTGACGATGTGAATCTCATGGCCTAGCCCGGCCAAGCCCAGCGCCAGTTCCGAGGCGATGACCCCACTCCCCCCATGAGTGGGATAGCAGACAATCCCGATTTTCACTTTCTTTTAGCGCCTTTCAACTGTGCTGTTCGCTAGTATCGAAAAAGCCTATGGGATCATCCAATCGAAGAGGCTCGCGGACCAGAAATGGTTCACCGAAAGTCGTTCCAATCGAGGAGCCATAGAATCTGTCCCTGGTCGTGATCCTCTCCAGAAACTCGGGTCGGCTAATGAGGGTCTCCTCATCACCAAATTCGCTCTTGTCCGGATGGTCAAACTGAGATCGATAGGCTTGAATGGCCTTGGTTTTCTGATCGTGACACTCCGTGATGTTCACCACGAAGGAAGGCTTGAAGTCAAACCAGCAGGGATAATAGATCACCTTATAGGGACGATGGGCCTGTTGATCGGTTTCAATCTTTTTTAAGCCGGACAGAAAAGCGGCTTCCCGCACCAGATTCGATGTGTTCTCATGGTCGGGGTGGCGATCTTTCCAGTAGGGTGCGAAAACGACGGCGGGTTGGTAGGTCCGGATTTCGCGGATGATCTTCAGTTTGTTTTCCCAATTGACGGTAACATCTCCGTCGGGAATATCGAGGATTTTGTGAGTGGAGACCTTGAGGACGGTTGCCGCCTCCCAGAACTCCTGGCTGCGAATTTCGAGGGATCCCCGCGTCCCCAGTTCACCCTGGGTGAGGGAGATGACGCCGATTTTACGACCCTGGGAACCGAGTTTGATGAGGGTCCCGCCGCAAAATAGTTCGATGTCGTCAGGATGAGCGCCGAAGGCCACTGCATCAAGCTGCATGGCGCACCGTAGCCCGGATTATGCATAAATTCTCTACTGCAGCGACGAAATCATCCGCCCTGACTGCGTTCCGCTCCGTCGGCCTCCTCAACGTACTACGGGGAGTACGTTTGCGTGGCCTCCGGGGCACCCGCTTGCGGGTCATGCGCCTCGTCAGGTCGGCGCTTTCGTCGCTTCGTGACAAGAACCTATGCATGATCCGGGCTTTAACCCACCAGGGAGTGAGCGGATGGATTCTCGCTTATTCTGGATGAGGAATCAGTGGGCAGCACTGGAAGGGTCGGCCAATGAGTTGCCGAATTTCTCCTCTTCCTTCTTCTTCACTTCTTCGATCGAGTGAGCTCCGTCGAGAGAACCAACCGTGTCTGTGATCCGGTTGTCGTCCGTGCAGGCTTCGGCATCATTCTTTCCGATCCAGTCTTCATACTCCTCAGGAACTTCCGCCTCGGGATAGATGGCGTTAACAGGACACAAAGGAACACGGGCATCACAATCGATGCATTCATCGGGGTTGACGATCAGCATGTGGGGATCTTGAATTTCATAAAAGCAGTCGACCGGGCAGTCAGCCACGCAGTCGGTGTAGCGGCTTGAGGCACATCTTTCTGTGACAATGTAAGTCATTAATTCGCTCCTTCTCTCCTTCGTATCCTTACCAAAAAACTGTTGTTAACATACCAAGTCAAGTGCACCGTTTGCAAGTCTCCTAATCAGGCTATTTTCAAAAAAATATTATGCACCGATCACCTGTGGGTTGACCACATTTTCTGTCCTTGGCTTCTTTCCCTGCAGCACGGCTTTTATGTCTTCACCCAGTGTACAAAACATACGCTCCTGGGCGCGGCTGGTCCTGGAAGCCGTATGGCCAGAAAATAACACCTTCGGGTGATGAAAAATGGGGTGTGCCAGATCGGGAGGTTCCGAGATCAGGGTATCCAGGGCCACGAAACCCAGGCGTCCACTTTCCAGAGCGGTGGGGATCTTTAATTTCAT
>PVMK01126437.1_pt1 | contig 10279 bp, 7 predicted proteins | sample 1853481 | NCBI WGS metagenome assembly PVMK01 (sample SAMN08533507, study PRJNA380276) | Marine sediment metagenome, whole genome shotgun sequencing project. | reverse complement strand
TGATTACCGTGCATTCGATACTGTTACTCGCCTCATCGATGGCAAAATCGACCGAAACATGGGTGAGTGCTAACGGGTGGCAAAGCGGGATTAAATCAGCGGTGCGTTTGGTCGCCATGATGCCGGCGGTTCGGGCGATTCCGAGTACATCGCCTTTCTTGTGTTTACCCTCGGTAATCAGTGCCAGGGTTTCGCCTTTCATGCTGATCTGCCCTTTCACCACGGCCCGGCGGGCGGTCGAATGCTTGTCACCGATATCGACCATGTGGGCTTCGCCGGATTCGTTGAAGTGCGTCAGTTTTGTCATGCCATTATATATTATTTAAGGACTATTATTTAAGGAGCAGGTATAACTCGCGCCCGCCGCGCTGGATATTCAATATGATACCGTCCTGGTTACGCCCGAGTATTTCCAGCGCCTCAACGTGGTTACGAATGCGTTGTTTGTTGATCGAATAGAGTATATCGCCCTTTCGAATACCCGCCTGCCAGGCGTTTGATTCGGGCTCGACCTCAATCACCTGCAGATAAGACACCGAACCCCGTTGCAAACTGGATTCGCTAATTTCGCCAATTGTTGCGCCGGCCAGCTTTTTATTCCACCGCATCCCTGCAACCACCGGAATCTCAAACGCCTGGATCACCGCGGTCAAATTTATCTTCTCACCCTGGCGAAACAGCTCCAGGTCGATCGACTGACCGATGCGTAACAATCCGACCAGGTTGTGCATCTCACTGGCGCTACGAATCTTCTTGCCATTGGCCGACACGACGACATCGCTGACCTGCAAACCAGCCTTGTGCGCCGGTGAACCGTTTGCGACTTGAGTAATGATAATACCGCTGCTCAGGTTCAAGTCAAACGCCTGCGCAAGCTGTGGCGTCAAATCCTGGCCCCGTGCACCGAGGCGACCACGGCGCACTTCGCCGTGTTCGATCAGTTGCTGCATGATGTCGTAAGCCATGTTGATCGGAATCGCAAAACCGATGCCGATACTGCCACTATTGCTGCCACCGGTGCCGAAGATGGCGGTATTGATACCGACCAGCTCGCCACCCAGGTCTACCAGCGCACCACCCGAATTACCGAGGTTGATTGAGGCATCGGTTTGAATGAAGTCTTCGTAGGATTCGATGCCGAGTCCGGAGCGGCCCAACGCCGATACGATACCCGAGGTTACCGTTTGTCCGAGACCAAAGGGATTACCGATCGCGACCACAAAATCGCCCACGCGCAGTCGGCTCGAAAGGATCGTGGATTGAAATCGAACTGTTTTTGCATGTCGCTATAAAACTTTTCCGCCTTTGCATTATTCGCGGGTGGCGTGTGGATCAGAATTTCGACGAATTGATCGCCATTTTTTCGCCCCGGCATGCCTTTACCCCTGAGGCGCATTTTTTGACCTGATTGGACCCCGGCCTTGATCTTGAGCTCGACATCACCATTCAGCGTCGGCACTTTAAGCGTCGCGCCTTTGGCGGCTTCCCAGGGGGTCACCGGCAAACGCAGGTTGACGTCCTGGTTATCCAGCCGGAAATACCGATGCGGTAATATATTCATTTCAAGGTAGAGATCACCGGCCTCGCCACCATTAGCCGCGGGCTGACCCTGCCCGGCGAGGCGAATTTTTTGACCGCTGGTCACGCCTTTGGGAATGTTGATCTTCAGCTTTTTCATTGTCGCGCTGGCAGGCTGGCCACCAGTGGTCGACTTTTGTGAAAATTGAATTGTCTTGGGGCCACCCTGGTAGGCTTCTTCCAGCGTGACATCGAGCTTCAATTGATAGTCTGCACCTTTTTGCGGGGCCTGGCGAAACGGCGAACCCTGCTGGAACCCACCGCTAAATATCGATTCGAAGAAGTCACTGAAATCGCCACTGGGGATTCCGCTGCTCGCATAACCACCGGGGTTAAACTCATGGCCGTGCTTCCAGTCGCTGCCGAAGCGATCGTAAGCCTGGCGTTTTTCGTCGTCTTTGAGCACATCGTAGGCTTCGTTGACTTCCTTGAATTTATCCTCGGCCGCCGCGTCTTTACTGACATCAGGATGATACTGTCGCGCCAGTTTGCGGTAAGATTTTTTGATCTCCGCAGGGGAAGCCTCCCGCGGGACGCCTAGAATCTGATAATAATCCTGATATTTCATTGATGCTTAATTTTCCAGAACCCGTAACTCCGGTCACCTTGCAGCGATACGAAGTGTAATAGTCGTGCAGTATTGATCCTGCCCATACACCACTTAAAAGCCTGAATAGATCAGGCTTTCCTCAGCCTCTAAATTGGGTTAATAATATAAAATTCAAGCACATAGATTGATAAACCCGGTACCACAATACTCATTCTTCGACCTCGGCGCTGAGCTTGACTTCCACTTCCAGCTCCTCAGTTCCCGCTTCAATCTCCGCCTTGTCCGCTTCAGGCTCTTCGATCGGCTCGATGATCAGTTCAAGACGCCCCTGATCTAAATCTTTATGCAACGGCTCTAGCACCGGCATCGCTTTGCTGACCCTGGTCGACAACTTGCTAAAGCGTTCGACCTTGCCATGCAGGCCCTGTCGGCCTGCCAGCGAGGTCAGGGTATCGTTATAGTGATTCGACGCCGCGGTCAGGCTGCCACCCAGTTTTTGCAGTCGAATGGCTACCTCGCAAACCTGGTTAAATATATCGCCCGCCTTTTCACTGATTTCCCTGGCTTCCTCGTTACTGCGCTCCATCATCCACAGGTTCGCCACGGTTCGCAAAATGGGTATCAGCGTGGTATGCGAGACCAGTACTATATTTCTTTCATAACCATAGGAAAATAAATCCTTCTCGTATTTCAACGCCTCGATGTAGGCGGGCTCGATCGGCATAAACATCAATACGAAGCTCGGGCTGCGAACGCCAATTAAATTGGTATAGTCTTTACTCGATAAATCATCGATATGCCGCTTGACCGAATTGGCGTGTTCATTCAGCGCCAGCGCCTGTGCTTCCGCAGAGTCGGCCGCTACCACCTTGTCATAAGCCACCAGCGATACCTTGCTGTCGATAATCATCTGCTTGCCACCCGGCACATTGATCAGGTAATCGGTTTGCTTGCGCCGCCCATCCGCGTCTTTGAACGAGGACTGTTTCTCAAAATGGGTGCCCGCCACCAGGCCACTCATCTCCAGGGTTCGTTCGAGCTGGGCCTCACCCCAGCCACCTCTTTTCTGCGAATCACCCTTCAGCGCACTGGTCAGGTTATCGGCGTCCTTACTCATTTTCAGGCCAATGTCGAGAACCTTCTTGATCTCGCTCTCCAGCGAAGCGTTACCCTTCACCGATTCGGTATGCACGTCATTGACTCGCTTTTGAAAACCTTCGATTTGTTCGCGAAACGGCTTGAGCATTGAATCGATTGAAGATCGGCTACTTTCACCGAGTACCTTTGCTTTTTGGTCGAGGATTTTTCCGGCCAGGTTTTCAAATTCAATTTTGAGCTGCTTTTTACTCTCTTCAAATTGCTGCAGCCTTTTTTCGTTGAATTCACGATCCTTCTGTTGTTCTATTTTCAGCGCCTGAATGATTTTCTCGGCCCTGTGAACCCTTTCGTTAAAATCGCGGTTGTTCGCTTGCTCGTCGCCTAGGCTGACTTTAAGTTCCTGGTTGAGATTCTGTGACTGTTCCCGACTCTGCCGGGTAAGCGCCAGGTCGGTTGCAAGATCACTATTTGCCTCGGTTAGAATAACTAAATCGTGGCTGCTTTGCCTTTGCAGCGACCAGAAATAAGCCGCTATCGCTAACAGGACCAGGCTGCTAATCGCGAGGCCCAGTATCACCGGATTATTGAAATTGAGAATTTCCATCGTTAACCCGCAAAGTTAAGATGGGGGCATTATAACAGCTTAATAAGCTCTTCTTCAGTCACGGCCCTGGAGAAATAAAATCCCTGTCCAAATTCGGCATTATACTGGCCTAACAGATCGGCCTCGCGATCGGTTTCGATACCCTCGGCGACCACGTCCATGCCCAGGTCGTGCGACAGGTTGACCAGTGTTTTGATTATTTCGTTACTCTTCGTGTTGCGCAACATTGCGCTCACAAACGCCCGGTCGACTTTCAAGGTGTCGAATGGAAAACGGTGCAGGTAACTAAAACTTGAATAGCCAGTGCCGAAATCGTCGATAGCCAGTTTTGCGCCTGTTTCCTTCAACTCGTTGAGCGACCTGTTCGCAAGTTCCGGGTTGGCCACCAACAGGGTCTCGGTGATCTCGAATTTAATCTGCTCACGCGTGGCGCCAGCCCTGTCCATGATATCGGCAAGCGTTGGAATCAATAACTGATCTTCGAACTGTTTCCCGGAAAGATTAATGCTGACAAACAGGGGCTGTTTGAATTCATCGCTAAGCCGTTTTTGAAAGCTGCAGGCCTGCTCGGCGATCCAGTAGCCGAGATTAATGATCAGACCGGTATCTTCAGCCTTCGCTATGAAGCGAGACGGCGGGAACAACTTCCCGGAGGGGTGTTGCCAGCGCACCAGGGCCTCACAGCCGACAATCTTTTTACTCGCCAACTCAATTATCGGCTGATAGTGCAGGCGAAATTCTTCATTCCTAAACGCCGATTTTAGCCTCTTTTCTTCGATTACCAAAATTTTGGTACTCTGTAGCGTCGTTTCACCGATAGAGATTTTTTCTGACCTGGTGACTGGTTTATTCACAGCGGTAATGATGCGTTTTTTCATAGCCATGTATTGCGTCATTACATTTTTCAGCTCCATGGTGGTGTTGGCTTCCACATCCCTTGCGGCATCGAGCTCAAACGGTGATATGCCTTCAAATACATGTGACAGGCGGCTGAGTAGTTCGCGGTAACGCTCCATGATGAGCAGCAGAAACAGGCGCACAGTCGGGTCGGCATTATCAATTTTCTGCTCCACATATTCGAGTGGAATCGCGGTTACCTTGGTACGCTCTATCGCGCGAGCGGTGGCTGTACGGGGGAATTTATCGATGATCGCCATCTCGCCGAGTACTTCACCGGCACCGAGAGTGGCAATGACCAGCTTCTTGCCACCTTTATCAAGCGATACTTCAACTGAACCGGATTCGATGATATAGGCACACTCTCCTGCGTCGCCTTCTTCAAACAAGAATTCGTCGGGGTCGAAATAGGTGGAAAACTCTTGAAATTCCATAGGTATCCGGTCAAGGGTTACAAATCATAATTCTTTTGTTATTAATGCGGCGCAAGGCCACACCCGACTCTCATCCTGGAACGCCCCTATTCCAGGTTATTAACCAGATATTGTGTCGCTATTCGGGTTAATGCAAGTCGTGAAAGTTTCAGTCAGACTGGAACTTTCTCCATATATATAGACCAATACCAACCATTATCAATAGATAACATGGGGTTGCGTATGCCCGGTGCTAGCTAATAATTCGGTAATAAAATCAGTAGATTCCTGCACCGGGTTGATAGTACCGAATATCGATGTTTATTACTGTGAACTGGACCGTCAAGGATTGAGCGGATGCAACCCATTTAAAACAGAAATCTGATCATCTGGAATATGGTCATCCGCTATTTCTTTGCAGGTTCGCCAAAGTGATTCGCCACGCCAGTCCCCGGCCGATTCGCTGTAGATGCTGCGGTTCAACAAATCCAGTTGCTGTTTTAACGGATTTCCGAAATAGCGCGCCACCTGGTTCAGGTTAACGAACCGACGGTTGTTTTCCAGCGCATTGGCCCAGCTTAAGACTGCATCGCGCGCGTCGCTGGCACTATTATCCGCACAGGCTTGACGCAAACGTTTGTTTGCCCTGGGCAGATTGTTCTCGACCGGGTTATCGAGTGTCGTGGATCGCAGGATGGAACCCCTGCGGGATAACCACCAGGCTATAAAACTCGCGAGCCAGCCTGCCCCGAGGACACTACTCATCCACAGCCAAAACCGGTCGGGTTCGGATTGCAACAGCGGAACATTGCCGGGGCTCTCAGCTACTATGGTTAAGTCCCCGGAGCCGGGTGTCGATACCAGGCTACTGCCAGCCCCCGGCTGTACCTCGATTGTGCGCGAAGGAATGCGTGCCACTTCCTGTTGCCCGGTTCTTATATTCCACCAGGGTATAGTAATTTCCGGCAGGCTATAGCGGCCCGCAGCGGTCGGAATTATCGCGATTCTCCGCTGTAGCACCGCGTCAATGCCCATGGGGGAGCGCTGATTCTCAAATACCGGTTTGTCCGGATACTGCTTGATACCGGCAACATCAGCCTGTACCAGGTCGGGTAGCTGGGCAGCGGTTAAACCTTCAGCAGTTAAAGTGATGATGCGAGTCACCGGTTCCCCTGCAGTGAGCCGGGTTAAGTCGCCCTGCCATTCATCGTCCAGCTGAACATCAGTCGATGGAAGCCAGTGGGCTGCGTTGAATGTCCCGGGTGTGGCAAGTACCTGCAGAGCCAGGGGTTTTGAACGCACTCTTTTTATTTGGCTGGCGCTCTTGAACACATCGAAAATTGATCGCGAACGACTTCCAAATTGAACTTCGGCGCGGACCGGTCCGATCTTCAGAGTTCCACTCTGTTGTGGAAACAGGGCAAATTGCTGTTCCAGTACCAGGTAAGATTTTTTGTCCAGCCGGGTCTGGTATTGCTTAACATCGCCGAGTGATTCAATCACGACATCCATATCCCCAATCGCCAGGTCGCCCATCTGGTATCCGGTCACGTTGGAACTGCCTATCAGCAGCCGTAGAGTCACAATTACCTGGCTTTGCACATACAATGAAGATTCATCGCTGCTTAGTTGCAGAATTAAACCTTCGTTATCCGGTACACTGGCCTGGCTTGCAGGTTTTACGGTTACCAGAAATGATTTACTATTTTGATTGCCAAAATCGATTGCCGGTAAGATGAAATCGCCCTCCTGTGTAGGCATCACCTGCAATGTCCATTTCAAAATTCGCTGATATTTACCATTGATAATGCTGATATTATTGCTCTGACTTCTGTTCAGAATCTGGAAGTTCTGTTCGAGTGGAGAAAAATCAGGCTCGGCACCAACAACTTCGTCCGTTTCAAAAATTAACTGAAATGATTCGTTGATATGTACCGGATTACGATCGATCGATATAGTCACTTCCGCCTGTACCAGGCCGCAGAAAAGCACCAGCACTGGGAGCAAAACCCAGAGTAAGGAGTCGCGTCTGTCAGTCTTAAGAGTGCCTCGGAGAACAGTGTTTTTTTTGCGGTTGGGTTTTACCCCTCGACAATTGCTCCTGCATTGTTCTAATAAGTTACGTCCGTGTAACGATGCAAAGCCAGCATATATGCCATCCATGGCAATCGCTGGCTTTTGCTCCTGCAAAGCCAGCATACATGCCATCCATGGCAATAAGCGCATTTTACGAGGTACTCTCACCATTGGTTTAGTTCTGGGGTACTCTGCCCCCGATTCCTGTACTGGTAGATAAATTTGCGCCGCAATAAGCCACCCGGGTCATCAGGAATCTTGCGTAACCACTGGTTAGCGGCCTGTTCCGACATTTCATCGCCATCTTCGCCACCGATTTCGGTGCCGTCGCTACTTTCTTCGTTGGATTCGGGCTGCTGGGCCTGTGATGCCTGCGCTTCGGTTCCATCCTGTTGCTCGCTGCGCGGTTTCTGAATAGTCGAATTCTGCTCGTTTTGCTGGTTGGCCTGGCTCGAATCTGAATCGGATTGCGCTTGCTGCTGACTTTCACTGGTATTTTGATCCTGGCTCGAATCGCCCGGTTCCTGTGAGTTTTTATCATCCTGGTTTTGCTCCTGCTGCGGTTGTTGCTGCTGCAACAGTTCTTCGATCAGCCGTTTGTTGTAGCTCGCATCCCGGTGTTGCGGATTCGCATCCAGCACCTGTTGGTAAACCCTGATTGCATCTTCATAGCGACCCAGCTTTGCCAGCGCGTTACCGCGATTATACTGCGAATCTCCGGTTTCATCCTCAGTCCAGAACTGGAGCGCCTGGTCGTATTTCCCGGCACGGTACAGGGACGAGGCCTTCCATTGTGCGTCTTCAAATATATTTGCCGCGGCATCGTGAGCGCCCTGATCGAATAGCAGGCTGCCACGCTGATTTGGATTTTGCCACAATTCATCCCAACTCATTGCATCGGCAGCGGGGGGATACGGCAGTAGTAATAATGGCAATATCAACAATACACCACGCCTGAAAACCAGTGACATCAAGGGTAATAGCGCCAGTATCAGTAACGGCCCCTGCTCGCGCCAGGTATCCGCGTGCTGATCAGCGACCAATAGCCCTGCATCGATCGGATTATTTTTTATGTGATTCAATAAAGCCTGGATATCACTATCATCGACGCTGATCGGGCTGAATACTCCGGATGCTTTTCGGGTAAGTTCTCGCATCGCTTCGATTTGCATTCGTGTAATTACGATCGAACCCTGGCTATCTTTCAAAAACCCTCCACCGGCTAATGATATCGGCCCGCCTGCTTCGGTGCCGATGCCCAGTACCGAAATACGAAAACCCGGGTATTCACGCACCAGGCGTTCTATTTCTACAACTTCGATGGCTGAAAAACCATCGGTCACTATTAATATATCGCCATGGGTCACACCGGTGTTATTGAACAAGTCAAGGGCCTGCCCGACCGCGCGATCGGCGCGCCCCCCCTGAGCCGGCATTATATCGGTACTCAGGCTCGGCAATAACGCGTTGATCGTCGCCACATCCTCGGTTAAAGGAGTAACCACAAAAGCGTCCGCCGCGTAAGCGATCAACGCACTTTGGCCGTCGCGTCGTTGTGACAAAATATCGGCTATCTTGTGCCGCGCCCGCGTCAGGCGACTCGGTTTAATATCATTGACATCCATCGACCTGGATAAATCGAGCGCAATTACGAGGCCGGCCCGCTGCTTAAAAACTGGCTGCGGGACCTTCTCCCAGGCCGGTCCAGCGAGGGCAATCAACGCAATGATTCCGACCAGTGCCACCGGCACTAACAGCCGCTTATGTCCAGTCCTGGTCTTAGCCGTCAACAGGTGATGCAATAATTCGGGATCGACCACTGTGCGCCAGCTACCGCTGGCATATTTACTTTTCATTAATTGCCAGATCAGGCCTGCCAGCGGCAATAACGCGAGTAGCCAGAAAGGGCGTAAAAAGTGGAATTGCTCGAACATCAGCGGCGCACCCGCAGCAGACAAACGATTATCGCCAGTGCCAGGGCAAATGCGAGTGGCCAGTAAAACAGGGCACTGATTGGTCGAAACAACTGTTTTTCCCTGTCTATCGGTTCGAGCTCATCGAGCAATGCATATATTTCCGCCAACTCCTGCGTATCATTGGCACGAAAGTAACGTCCCCCGGTCAGCCTGGCTATCTCGCGCAAAGATTTTTCGTCGAGTTGGGCCGCCCGATTTGGACTGCGTAAACCAAACCAGGAACGCTGTGCCTCCTTGTCACCACCAATGCCGATGGTATAAATTTTCAATCCACGCTGCGCCGCCAGTTGCGCGGCTTTATTCGGTGCGACTTCACCCGCGGTATTGGCTCCATCGGTCATTAGAATCAGCACCTGTTTTCCCTGCGGATTGACATCGAGACGTTTTAGCGCGAGGCCAATGGCGTCACCAATTGCGGTACGCTCACCGGCGAGGCCGATCGCCGACTCCAGCAGCAATTGATTAATGATCCTGGTATCGAATGTGAGCGGAGTCTGCAGATAAGCCCTGCTACCGAATAAAATTAATCCGAGGCGATCGCCACGGCGATTTTCGATGAATGCAGTGGCCACCGATTTGGCCGCATTGAGGCGATTCACCGGTGTACCGTTTATTTCAAAATCTTCGGCTCGCATGCTGTCTGACAAATCAACCGCGATCATCAGGTCACGCCCACTGATATTGATATCGATGGCATCTCCCAGCCATTGTGGCCTGCTCGCAGCGAGCACCACAAGACACCAGGCCAGAAGACTCAACCAGGCCAGCAATCGAAGCTTGAACCGGTACCGATGTGGTTGCTGAGAAAATCTAAAATCATCGAGGAACGGTACTCGCAGGGCCGCTTCCCTGCCTGCTTCCTGCACCGGTAATCCATAATAAACCGCTAAAGGCAGCGGTAATAATAGTAATACCCAGGGCCAGTCAAGCTGCAGCATCGGGAGTTCTCCGGGGCAGGGACCTGATCCATTTTTCACAACTGTGCATCATCGCCGGTAAATCACACCGGCTCGACGGTTGGTACTGACCAATGCGAAGCCATTCGTTCTGGTCGGCAGTAAAACATTCCCTGCCAGAGAGTTGCCTG
>PVMK01124865.1_pt1 | contig 10280 bp, 9 predicted proteins | sample 1853481 | NCBI WGS metagenome assembly PVMK01 (sample SAMN08533507, study PRJNA380276) | Marine sediment metagenome, whole genome shotgun sequencing project. | reverse complement strand
TCCAGCTGCGGTCGTGCTGCAGAACCACCTGAGTAACTGGGTTGCGACGGTCGTTGGCTAGCTGAAGAACCGGTCGTTGGGCGACGATTCTGATCATATGTTCGCGGCTGCGTACTGGCGGCGTTATTGCGGGTTGATCGATCCAGGTTGTCGGGTTGTGTCCACTGCCCGTTGTCGCGCTGGTTCCAGTTGCCATCCGAGCCACGCTGGTACACGTTGCCGGAGCGGTCGGTAAGGACATCGTTTTTTGCGTTAGTGGCAGGCCTTGCCTGGCGCGTATCTGCCGTTGCCGGTCGCGCTGCGTTCCTGGTTTCGTTTTTCGGGCGATCGTAAACATTTGGCCTGGTTTCGGGCCGGTTTCCATTGCCAATGCCAGGACGGTTACCGCCGCCGCCAATATTGATGCTGTTATCGATATTAATGTTGGTCTTGCGATAACCGCCGTGTACGTATGCACGTGGATAAGGGCGATAGCCACCAACACCCCACCAGCTGCCGTGACTGGAGAAGGTGAAGCGAAACGGACCATTGGTCCATGACACGCCAACGCCCCAACCGGTCCACGGGTTGTAGCTCACGTGGAATCCCCAGGTCGGGTAGCGAGGGTAATAGTACGGTCCATACCATGGTGTGTAGTACCAGCCAGAACCATAGACGACAGCGCCGTGATAATAGTAGCTACCGTAGTAGCCCGGTGTGTAGCCTACGTAAACAACTTCGGGTGTAACGTCATAAACCTTCACATAGGTGACATTGTGATGCGGATTGGATGCCGGAATTTTGTAAACTGCGTCCGGTATCTCTGTAGCCACGGTCCAGGGCCCGGTTGACGAATTCGAGACATACCAGACACCATCGTCGCAGGCGTAGTACGAGTTGCCATATTTGAAAACAGCCGCTGATGTGTTTTGTGCGTAATAAACCTGGATATCTTCGATCGGTGCGAAATCCGGTTCCCCGTCATAGGCGACAGTAAAAGACGAATCATCACGATTGATTGCTGCGGTTTGCGGGATCGTATTGTCCAGTACCGCATCACGTGCCTGCTGTGTACCGGCAACCTGGCTCAGGATGGCGCCGTTAACCGAATCAACCGGGATATCGCTGAATGGCTTCGGCAATTCGTCATTTGGCACGTGCGTCCACTCCATCTCCCCCGACATTTCCACGCCGCTGTACCAGCGACCGGACAGCAAAACGTAGTATTTTTGCGTCGACAACTCCAGGAATGCATTGCTGTCGGTGTTATCCAGGTAAAGGAGGTCCATTCCCTCTACCGGCGTCCACGATGGCTTGCCATCTGTCACCAGCAATTCCGTTGGTTCGGTCGCAATAATGATCTTCATCGCGCTGAGATCAGTGCCATCATCTTCGGTCGGCTCGACCAGGCTTTTAATATCGTCCGGAACTTTCGCCGCCAGGCTCCATGGACCGGTTGTCTCGGTTGCCGAGAACCAGACGTTACTGCCAACATACAAATAGTTTGTCTTGCCAGCGTTGACGATCAGGAACGCCGAGTTCACAACACGTTGATAGCGCGAAATCCGGTTCCCCGTCATAGGCGACAGTAAAAGACGAATCATCACGATTGATTGCTGCGGTTTGCGGGATCGTATTGTCCAGTACCGCATCACGTGCCTGCTGTGTACCGGCAACCTGGCTCAGGATGGCGCCGTTAACCGAATCAACCGGGATATCGCTGAATGGCTTCGGCAATTCGTCATTTGGCACGTGCGTCCACTCCATCTCCCCCGACATTTCCACGCCGCTGTACCAGCGACCGGACAGCAAAACGTAGTATTTTTGCGTCGACAACTCCAGGAATGCATTGCTGTCGGTGTTATCCAGGTAAAGGAGGTCCATTCCCTCTACCGGCGTCCACGATGGCTTGCCATCTGTCACCAGCAATTCCGTTGGTTCGGTCGCAATAATGATCTTCATCGCGCTGAGATCAGTGCCATCATCTTCGGTCGGCTCGACCAGGCTTTTAATATCGTCCGGAACTTTCGCCGCCAGGCTCCATGGACCGGTTGTCTCGGTTGCCGAGAACCAGACGTTACTGCCAACATACAAATAGTTTGTCTTGCCAGCGTTGACGATCAGGAACGCCGAGTTCACAACACGTTGATAGCTGGATCCCTCGATCTCCTGCAGTATCGGATCGCCATCGATGGATACCAGCATCGCCGGCTCTCTCGAAAGAACTATTTCGGGTGGTGTGTGTTTGAGATCCGCCTCACCCACGTCGCTACCTGCCGAGTCGAGGTCGGATAGCAATTGATCAACTGAAATTTTAAGGGACGAGCCTTCCAGGCTTTCCTCTATGAACTTAGCGAGCGCGTCCATCTGCTCATTACTTGCATCCGCAATCCGCACATCACTGACTTCGATGTCACGAATCACTGCTGTACGTGTGTCGCGATTGGTATCGAGCTTCGCTTCGATCCAGACGGCGCCGAATACCGGCGTATTCCCTGTGTCCGATGTCTTTACCGATACCGCGGCCCGTGCCTCGAAACTATTGCCTGTGAATACTTCTACTTGCGGCTGGTAAATAATGACAACACCACCATTGTCGCTGGTTAACTCCTGGGGCCAGCTTATTTCCTGTGAATGCGCCGCTGATGAAAAGCCGATCAATACGGACGATAGCACTGCAACAAATTTCACTTAATTCTCCGGGTCTAATTCGCTATGGTGTTGGGCATTCGCGGCTAAAGCCGCTCCTACAAATGCAGCACGGATGCTGTAGGAGCGGCTTTAGCCGCGAATAGGGTTGGCCCCTGCAGGCGGTGATCGCCTGCAGGAACCTGGTTTATAGAGAGCTACCTAGTGACTCAGAATGCGTATTTCCACACGGCGATTCTGCTCTCTGCCCTCTGGCGTTCGGTTATCCGCAACCGGTCCGGCCTCACCGTAACCTCTTGCGGTTATGCTGTCCGGGTTAACGCCCTGGCTAACCAGATACTCGCGAACCCTGATAGCACGAACTTCGGACAACGCCTGGTTAGCCGCATAAACTCCGGAGCTATCTGTGTAACCGGCGACTTCCACAATGTATTCCGGATGCGCGACCAGGGATGCCGCGGCACGATTCAGCTCGATTTGGTAGCCGTCTACGATCGTATCTGAACCAGTTTCGAACTTGACGCTCGGCAAATCGATGACCGCGAGAATCTGGCAACCACCTACGTCAACACGCGCACCCAGATTAGTCTCGAGGCATTCATCGACGGCATTCTTGTAGCCATCAACGTCCTGATCATCACTACAGCCCACTGCATTCACGATCGCGCCGCGGGCAGTGTTCGGGCATTGATCGTCATCATCACCAACACCATCGAAGTCGCTGTCTCTTGGGCAACCGCGTGCATTGACGGATTGTCCGACCGGTGTATTCGGGCAGACGTCGGCACTGTTCATTATGCCATCATTGTCGTCATCACCATCACGCCATACCGGCGCTACATAGGGTTCTGCTTTTTTGCCGAAAGAGTACTGGATACCCAAGTGAGACAATTTGGTCATCGAGGTGACTGTATTGTAAAGCTCGAAACGCTGCCGATATTCAAGTCTTAGAGATGCCGGGCTCTCGCCAAAACGATACATCACGCCGATACCAAGATTGGCTACGCCGAGGTTTCAGTCTCAAGCACATTCGAGGAGGTTCGCATGATGCCGGTGCCAGCCAGGACATACGGAGACAAGCGCGTGTCGGGCCCCAGCGAAAACAGCACATTCGCGGTTAAGTCCACGATGTCAATGTCCTGAAAAAAGCCAGGCATATCCGCGTAGCCAAGCACACCCTCTACAAACACGCGCGGTGAAAGTTTCCAGCCAACACCAATCTGACCACCCAATAACGTCATCTGCGGCCCGTTCCTTATCGTCATCGACATAGGTAATGGCTGGCGTAACGTACATCTCGGCGGCGTTTACAGCAGGGCCTGCCAAACAAAAGATTCCGAGCAAGATCGCTGCTCGCAAGAACGTGCCGTTAACCATCAATATCGCTCCGAACTAAATGGGCTGGGGTGTGATCCGTGCGTAAGGGCAAAGCCTGTCAGCTCAGCGCAGATTATCGCTGAGGTCTGGCACTAGCTCTATTAGTAGTTATACCGGCCTGCTCGTAGGCAATTGCTACCATATTACGTCTTGTCGATATGGTCCAGACTACAGGGCGGGCAGGAATATCCGGAATATCCGCAGGAACGTGATTTTTTCTTATTAAACAAATGGTTATGTAATGAAAGCGTAACTACCTGCTGCTCGTGGATCGCTTACCGGCGAATTCCCGGTGCGCCGGATACAGACGGGCTTACTGGTACAGATGAGCGCCCGATGGGCATCCGGATACCTGTGGTACAAGATATGGTTCGGACGCGATCGATCGGCCAGTGACCCGAACCTCTTAGCGATTCAGAATTCGCAGCTCTACCCGCCGGTTGGCAACCCTGCCCTCAGCGGTTGTATTGTCAGCGATGGGCTCCGCTTCGCCGTAACCTCGTGAAGTCAGGTTGGCGGGATTCGCGCCGTAGGTAATCAGGTAATTCAGCACCGTATTAGCGCGGCTTTTCGAAAGAATCTGGTTGTACCCTTCAGCGCCGGAGCTATCCGTGTGCCCGGCAACCTCCACGATGAAGTCCTGATTCAGGCGTAGTGTCGCAGCGGCATCAATAATTACTGACTCCGCACCTGGTAAAAGCTGATCTGAGTTCGACTCGAAACTCACACCGGACAATTCGATTACTGCATGGATCTCGCAGCCCTTTGAGTCGACACGAACGCCAGCACTCGTAGCCGGACACTGGTCAATATGATTGGGGACACTGTCGTGGTCATTGTCGGGTTCACAACCAGTGGCATCGACAATCGCGCCTCTTGGGGAGTTCGGGCAACTGTCCAGATCATCAGCCACGCTATCGTCATCGCTATCGAGCGGGCAACCACGTGAATTGACGCTTTGCCCTGCGGGGGTACTCTGGCAGACGTCATACTTATCCAGGACACCGTCGGCATCCGAGTCGCGCTCTACCGGCTCCGGTATTGGCATGACATATGCTGCTTTGCCGAATGTGTATTGCAAGGCAAGCGAGGTTATTTGATCCGTGTACGTTATTGTATTGAAGAGTTCAAAACGCGTCCGCCACTCAAGGCGTAAAGATAGCGGACCCTCACCAAAACCGTACATTACGCCAATACCGAGATTAGCCAGTGCTGAAGTCTCATTCTCAATCGCAGCCGAGTAGGTTTTCATTATGCCGGTACCGGCCAGGACGTACGGGGACAAGCGGGTGTCGGGTCCCAGCGAAAACAGCACATTTGCGGATAATTCCGCGACGTCAACGTCAACATAGCCGGTCATTACCGCGTAACCGGCAACACCCTCTACTGTCACCCGTGGCGACAGTTTCCAGCCGACGCCAATCTGACCACCAGTAACGTCGTCGGCAGCGCGCTTGGGGTCGTCATCAATATAGTTAAAAGATGGCGTGACGAACATTTCGCCGGCATTTGCAGCAGGCACTGCAACGAGCGAAATACCGAGTACCATCAGTACTTGTAAAGATGAGCGTTTGCCCACTGACTTTTCTCCAAACCGGATAGAAAGGTGACAAATGATTATGTCTTGCGGGGTTTATTCAAACTGCCAACCACATCACAGTTCCAGGCATGGCCTGACCCTACATTTTGTTTTGCAATCAAGTACTTATGTGGTTTCTCGTCGCGGACGCGACAGACGCCGGTCAAAAGGACAGTGTCCCTAGTGCAAATCCGTAATCGTAGCCTTGATACCCCAGCCGCCAAACGCCTCAGATACTGCAATCCAGATCTCGTTCTCGCCAGCCTGCAGGGGCAGCACGACACTATCAAACAAACCAATAGTTCCCAGGTAACGGTAGTCTCGCGTCAGATAACTGTTGTTGCCCTTATATATAAGCGTGTCGTTGACAAACACCGCCACGGCGTCGCTGTAGCCAAACTTCAATTCCTTCACGCCAGGTTGTTCCGTGGTCACAACGACACGGGCGAATACCGTATTACTGTTCTCCCCCAAACCATTGACGCGTGCCAGGTTTGTGATGCCTGTGCTTTCCGCACTCAGCTCAGTCCAGGTTCGACCCGATTTGTGTTCCGCACCCAGTTCAGCAATCCCCTTGAGCGACGCACCGTCAAAAACATCCGATACTTGCCAGGCGGTAACGAGCCCTTCGTTCGCTTCTGCTGATTTCGGTCCCGCGGCTGGAAACTCGTAAGCGTCAGCGAGCGTTGTGAATTTAAAGTTCGCGAAATGCACCGATGAGAAGTCTGCCGAGTGCACTCCGATTGCGCCGCTCATCTCGTCTCTCTTTAGATCGTCTATGTACAGCACCGGTTCATCCGAGTCGATATAGACCTTCGCTTTCGATCCGGCAAAAATAATTTTGACGTGCATCCACTCGTTGTAACGATACTCGACCGGCGCGCCGTAACCGGCACCATGATAAAGCTGCCACGCGCTGACGCCATTGAATACCGGCGTATATTGATTTGCATCCGGATTGCCGGACTGGTGCGGCCGAATATAAAAATGTTCGAAATTGGCATCATCCTGTGACCTGAATATCAAACCAGCGAAACCCCGCTCTTGCGAAACCGCGATATCAAACTCGACCAGGCCATTCGTGATGTCCATGTCCGGCAGCATTGCTGCGCCACCGCGAATTTTTAGCGCCTGCTGACCCAGATAATCGACAATCTCGACTTCCGCCGCCTCGATTTGCCATCGCTCGTCGTCGAACGGTACTGGCTCTGGCGGCTCGATCCTGACCATCGGCTCGCCCGTTAAAGCTTTCATTGTGGCTTTACGAAACGGCCCTTCGAAATAAGCGTCGTAATAGGACTTCACGTACTCATCACCTTGCGTAAATCGTGTTTCATACGCGGAGAAATCGAGCCCGGCCTCAACTGCCTCGTTACTCATCCCGCTGGCGAGCATTGCATCCCTTTGGTCTGCGATCGCATCTGCTGTTTCAATGATGAGATCGACATAGGCAGTGTTGGATTGAATTTCGCCGTGGCCCGGTACAAGCAGGTCATAGTTCAGATTATTTAATGCCCGCAAAGTTTCTGCCCATGCCCGCGGTGGCACGTTGAACGCGTAGGGCGACGGCAACACAACGATATCGCCCGTTGCAACAATGCGTTCTTCCGCTAGCCACATGACGATATCGCCGGCAGTGTTTGCGTGTCCAAGGTGCAATAGCTCAATAGTGCGATCGCCGGACTGAATCGTGAACTCGTCCTTGAAATACGATATTTGCCGGCGTTACCCGCGCCCGATTGAACTCGGGCTCGATAACCCCGGCATCCTCGATGATGCGTGCATAATCTTTGCGATCCGCCTCGCTTTGCACCTCGCCTTCCGAGTTCTTGCCTGTTGCAACAATATTTCTCGAATTCTTCGCGGTTTCTGTCGATAAAATTTCGTTGCCGATCGATGTAAGAAATTCGTGAACTATTGAACACCTCATTCGTAAATTCATGCGCGATGAACTGAATATTCGGAAATTCTTCTGCAAATCGGTATACACCAAAATTGTGGTCACCGTGCCAATGGCTGATCACGACATGTGTAACGGGCTTATCAGTTAACATTCGTATCTTGTCAATGATCTGCTCAGCCATCACCGGCATACCACCGCCATCGAAAACCACGACTCCTTCATCACTAATAACGAAGGTCGTGTTGCCCATTACGGGATAGCGCGGGCTGTCCGGTCGGACACCAACCCACACGCCGGCACCGATTTCCTGAAACTCGAATCGAAATGGTCCCTCGTCGCTATTCGCAGATAGCGAAATTGCCGTTAAAATTACGGCTATACAGCCTGCAAAGATTTTCATTTTCGCCCCCGGAAACAAGATTATTCTTCGTATGGCTAAGTGTGACACCTGCGCGAGCATCAGGTTTCATATTTGCGCGACCGGACCTCCAATCCGATTGCCCCGGTTCATTAGTAAAAGACCCCTATTCTCATGATATCCTCGTCTGCCGATCCGTTGACGAGCAAAAAACATGACCAGTGCAAAAACGAAACTACGATATGTGCTTGCGATACTGATTCTATGTAGCTGGTCGGGCATATCCTACGCAGACACCAAAACAGTATCGGCTGTCATTCCCTGGCAGGGACAAGGCGAGGTTTTTCCAATTGGTATCGACAAGCTCCGTTTTCTGGGCTCTTTAGAGGGTGTCATGTATATAGAGTCTGCCGAGGGTGCAATGGATGAAGCATTCGTCGAGTGTCCGATTGTGCAGAACATTGACCTGAGCAACCAAAGCATCACGAGTACCGGCAATTGCACAATTGTTGTGTCTACCGAAGACGCCGTTTTTGCCGAATTGTCCTGCGAAGGTGTGAAAGGCTTTTGCCTCGGCGAGTTCAAACTCACTGGTGGCACCGGTCGTTTTTCCGGCATTAGTGGTTCGGGTGAGATGACGGTGCGCTCACCAATGCATGCCCTTGTAGCTGACCTGTCCGGCGGTACTATGTTGAACGTCGCCTCCGGCATTTTGCAGATACCGGCGCTGACATTCACTTTACCGTAATCTTTTTCGGCAGCGAGACCTCGTAATGTTCCACGCCTCCAAAATTGCCACGGCAATACTGTTGTTAGCCTTCTTTGCCGTCCAGGCGATTGCTTCCGATCGTTCCATGCGCTGCGGCACTTATCTTATTTACGGTGGTGGCGGAAAAAACAGCACCGGGATGTACGAAGTACTAAGAAAATGCGGCGAGCCGATAATTAAGAACAACGACACCTGGATTTACGAGCAAGGCAATATGTTCAGAGTCCTGACTTTCAATTATGAAGGCCGGCTCGCGCGAATCGAGAGCGAGAGAAAGTAGGAACAAACGCCGTTGGAAATCCCCAGCACTCACCAGAAAGCACTATCCATAAATCTTGACGACAAGATTTATGGAACGATCGCCGAAATTGGTGCGGCTCAGGAGGTAGCACGTTGGTTTTTCCGCGTTGGAGCCGCTGCAGGCAGCGTTGCCAAAACTATGTCGGCTTACGATATGCAGGTGAGCGACGACATCTATGGTCGAGCTGGCCGCTATGTCTCCCGCGAACGAGTCGAGTCAATGTTGAGCAAGGAATATGACTTACTGGTCCAGCGACTGGCGGAGAAGCGCGGCCACGATACCCGTTTTTTTGCATTCTGTAACACCGTTGCTGCCCGAAATTTCGCGGGCACTAACGAATGCCAGGGATGGGTGGGACTGCGATTTCAATCAGAGGCCGGCGGCGAAGCAAACACGATCATTTTGCACATCAATATGCTTGATGATACGAATGTTGCGCAGCAAGAAGCAGTCGGCATTCTGGGCGTCAACCTCATCTATAGTGCGTTTTTCAGGCAGGGCAACCCGGAGCTGGCGCTCGCCAGTCTTGTCGATAACATCGGAGCTGGTCGTCTGGAAGCAGATCTTGTCGACGTATCCGGGCCAGCTTTCATTGAAATCGACTCCGTTGCGACTGGGCTAACAATTGTTCAGAGCGGATTAGCCGAAGCGGTTTTGTTCGATTGCGAAGGCAATCAGCAGCCTCCTACAGAAATCATTCGCAAACGCCCGGCAATTATCAGACGAACGTCACTGCGTTATGTGTCGACCACCGGTTTCGATGCCAGTGTCGAGAAGCTTACTGCCGAACTGCCAGATGGTGGAAAGTCGCCGCTGAACATAACTGAATTTAGCGTCAATAGCGTCCATGCAGGCGGCGGCAATGATGCAGAGGAGCTGCTAAACCATGTTCGCAACCTTGTGGACCAGAATGAGTGGGTAATGCTTACCAGGTTACGGCAGAGCTTCAAATTGAGCAGCTATATGCGCCGCTACTCGCAACAACCGTTGCGGTTCGTAATGGGCGTTTCAACTTTCGTCATGTTGTTGTCGGAAAAATTTTATGTGAATTCAGGAAGCGGCCTTCTGGAGGCCACCGGAAAACTGTATACGAACGGCGTCAAAGTTTACGTACAATCAATGCGTATAGAAGATTTTCATTTGCATCTGGACTCGGTGGGACTTGACACCGACTGGATTGAACTACCGACCAGCAGTGACGAGGTGTCCATCCGCAGTATTGCGTTTCGCGGTCCTCTACACAGACTTTTTCAATACTTGCTGGAAACGGGCTCGATCGATGAACTCGAACTCGAAGACTAACTTTTAGTCACTCGAAGCTACCACCCAGTGCAAGGTGGAGATTAATACGCTGCGCCAACCGCT
>PVMK01134776.1_pt1 | contig 10282 bp, 6 predicted proteins | sample 1853481 | NCBI WGS metagenome assembly PVMK01 (sample SAMN08533507, study PRJNA380276) | Marine sediment metagenome, whole genome shotgun sequencing project. | reverse complement strand
TCGGGGGCGTTGTCGATGCCGTCAAAGGCCACGGCTTCGCCGCTGCCCCAGGTCTCGGCACAAACACGTGTCAGCGCCGCTGTCAGCGTGGTCTTGCCGTGGTCAACGTGCCCAATGGTTCCCACGTTGACGTGGGGCTTCTTACGTTCAAACTTTTCCTTCGCCATTACGACAATCTCCTTTACAGCGGCCCTGAACAGCCACGAAACCAAACCAATTAACTAATCAATACCAACAAAACAACAACAAAATCATACACATAGGCAGAAAGTGGAGCTCATAACCGGATTTGAACCGGTGACCTCTTCCTTACCAAGGAAGTGCTCTACCGACTGAGCTATATGAGCGCATCCCTCTTCTAACTATGGAGCGGGTAGCGGGAATCGAACCCGCATATTCAGCTTGGAAGGCTGACGTTCTACCACTGAACTATACCCGCTACTCGTTTACTCAAAACCATTACTATTAATGGTGGAGGGGGGTGGATTCGAACCACCGAAGCTCACGCGTCAGATTTACAGTCTGATCCCTTTGGCCACTCGGGAACCCCTCCGGAAAGGCGGCATATTGTCCTGATGGGCCACCCCCTTGTCAACCGCTTATTCCAATAAAATTATCAACTTACAGAAACCTTGCAAGTCGGCGAATAAACCGGGCTCACAGCGCTCTATATATAGAAGAGTAAATCTAAAAATGGAGCTGGTGAGAGGAATCGAACCCCCGACCGGCTGATTACAAATCAGCTGCTCTACCTACTGAGCTACACCAGCCTTGAACGAAGCGGGAGAGGCACACACCTGTCCCGCAAGGAGGGGTGGGATTTTAGGGAAAGTATTGGGGGAAGGCAATAGGGGTGGGGGATATTTGTGGGGGGGGGATATTTGTAGGTTTCCGTCATACGAGATTTGGCCAGGATGCTTGCTGCCGAAGATCTGGTCCAGCGTATGATGTCCGGGCCGGGCGATTAACTGCACTGAGCGGGTAACACCGCATCCCTGCGCCGCAATTTTCTACCAGTTTGCTGGCCATTCCCACTACTCGCTATCAGAAAAACCCATACTCACCTGAATAAGTGAGCTACCTTGCCGGTCAGTGATGGTGTAGCCCAGTGCCTCATACGCTTTTGAACGGCGCCTGTACATGCGCTGCAAGGTAGGCACTGAGTCGTCTACATAATCGTAAATGGTGACTCGCTCCTTACCTTCCGCCAGCCGGTGTATTCGACCTGCATATTGCGCGAGCAACCCTTTCCATGAGATCGGCAATGCGAGGAAAAGCGTGTCCAGTTTAGGCAAGTCAAAACCTTCACCGATGTACTTTCCAGTCGCGATCAGCACCTGGGTGTGACTCAGAGCCTCCATTGCGGCCTTCCGCTCCTTGACCTTCATCGCGCCTCGTAATACCTGATATCGAATTCCGTGCCCATCGAGCAGCTTCCCCAGCGCAACGGTATGTTCCCTGCGCTCAGTCAATACTATGGGGTGTCGGTGCTGTTTCACTTCTACGACAACGTCATCAATGATTAGCCGATTTCTAGCGTCGTCCTCCATTAACCACCGGTAGATATCCGCAATATGGGGACGTTCATTTTGTTTCAATAGTCCAGGCGGCGGCTCATGGCACAACTGACGAACAATCACGCGCTGCTCAAACTGGTGCCTGCTATCCGTCTTCACGGTGTAGCGGATTGGTCCAGCCAACATAAAAATAATAGGCTGATGGCCATCCTGGCGCTGTGGGGTGGCAGTGACTCCCAACACATACTTGGCCCGCGCTTCGGTCAGTAGCGCTTCGTATCGTGGAGCTGATAGATGGTGGCACTCATCGACAATGATCTGCCCATAATCGAATAGTGCCTCGTTTACGGAATTATCCTTTGGGCTAATCATGCTCTGATACGTGGCAACGTCCACTTCGCCAGTTGGCTTTTTCTTGCCGCCACTAATCACGCCAAACTTGCAGCCTTCGAGAAACATGTTCAACCGCTCGCCCCACTGGTCGAGTAATTGGCGGTTATGGACTAAGATCAGCGTACTTACCTTACGCCTCTGAATGAGCCCGATGGCCGTCACGGTTTTACCAAAAGCAGTTGGAGCATGAAGCACACCGGTATCGTGCTTGACGAGCACTGCTACCGCCTTTTTCTGATCCTTACGGAGTTCTCCTTTGAACTTGAGCCCACGTAATCGTCGCCCCCCCATCCTTTTGTCGTCAATTTCAATGCGAATAGACTGCTCTCTCAACAGAGCCAAAACGTCATCCATACAACCCCTTGGCAACGAGATATAACCTTGATCCATATGCGAAAGGCTGATGAAACGAGGTATTCCATGAGTAGAGAAGCGTAATGCCTGCGTTTTGAAAAATACCGGGTTGGAGAAGCTCGCGATACGTTTTAGCCGAGCAAGGAGTACCGATGGTAGCTCGCCGATTGGCAGATAAATGCGATTAGCAAAAACCATCTTCACCGTTTGAGGACAGTTGGATATTACACCTTTTTGTAGTGGCAAGCCCTTTTCCCATGGCTTGAGCTCTACGTCCTGTTGATCGGAACCAGTGTCCAATTTATCCAGGCAATCATATACATGGTTGACACTGACTTTCTGCAAAGCTTGTAGGAAAGCCCATTGATCTGAGTAGGCCTTGAAATATTCATCGACAAAGTCTGTGTTACCCGATTGTCGCGGTCCTCGTTGGAGCGGCAGCGCAATAAGATTACCGAATCCGCCTGTCGGTAGAGTGTCTTGATTTGGAAATAATCGATCATAGGAATCAAAAGATAAAACGGCGTGCTGCTCCATGGCCTCATCCAATAGTGCAAATCCGAGTCTGCGTGCATCTTTCGCAGGGAGTGACTGTTCGAAGAAAATCCAGACATGAGCACCATTTCCTGAGCGAGAACGCTCTACGCCGCAGGGTATTTCCCACTGACTACAAGCTTCCCGAAAAGCTGACGCTGCCCGTTGCCAGTCCGACTTGTCGAAGTCAACGACCAATAGCCATGTCTTATCATCGTCGAGCAGAGGGTACAGTCCTGCGATGCGTTGCCCGGAAAGGTGCTCGTACAAGGCCTCATGATCCAACGGCTGAAATGCCTGGTTACGACACTCACCGCATTTTATTTTTGGCTTGTTACATAGGCCTTTTTTCCACTCGTTGTCACAAGCAAGTGCATAGCCATGTCGCCCCTGATTGTTCTCCCAGCGCACTGCATGAATATCTTCTCTCCCTCGGAAAAGACTGCGGAATAAATCGACTTTTTGTCGTGTCGAAAGTGGCTGCGCCCGCTGATCAGACGAGTCCTGGCTAGAGGCATTTGTCACGATAAGAGCTTGCTTTCTTTCAAGCAGAGATTCCCTTTCCCGCTCGAGCTGCGAAAGCCTATTTTCTATGGTTATCAGTTCGTGATCAAAGCTTGTCATGATGGAGAGAAGGCCCGCAACAAGGGTTCCATTACCTCAGACCTGAGCATTGATCCTGTATAATACAATGGATTTTGCTCATCGCGGTATTGTCAATTTATTCACGTTGATACACATAAATCCCCTCATACCCTGCTCTCCGCCTTTGGTAGGCCTGATGTAGCAGGTGCCCGATAGCCTGGTACAGGCCTGTCAGTTATTGTATGAAACAGTAGCCAGACTTTGCACTAGCTTCAATAGTTAAAAAATCATAGTAATCATCGAGATATTGTAAAAATACCCCAGCCTATTTCATCGAAAGTCAGCAATATCAAATGGTGAGGGTGTAGGTATTATTTTCCCTGATCCCTTGTGGTGCATGGTACTGCCAGGATCTGGCTGGTTGTTGTGTATATAGAGGCGGCAACGGGAAAGCCGCGATAAAGAAAAGTCAGCATTGTCCAGGTTGATGGCATGGCACCCCAATTCAACTCGACAGTCGGCACCAGGTCTGGCCGGGGAATTTCCTCATCCTGGATAAGGACAGCTGTCTGCTGTTATCAGGAATGGTCGTTTGCAACGCCAGTGCGCGAAGGGCAGGAAAGTCCTAGACCCGGCCGTATGACCTACGACAGTCCCCGCTTCAGATTTATTTATCGATTGGGAAATACCCCCGTGAAAGCACGCGGCGTTCACGGGTTGGAATAGACTACTCAGCGCTCGTCATTGGCCCGCACGCTCAGCGCTTCAAATACCACGGGCGTCTGGCAGGATGAGATGCCCCCGAGAATCTTATCGTGCTTCTGCACGCCGCCGCCGTTGGCATACAATTCCATGGCAGCCCCCAGATCAGAGTGGCGGTAAAAGATGACGGCGTGGTAGTAATCGAAGTCGATATCCCCGGAACCGATAGCCGGCTGGAACATCCAGGAGTTATCCAGGAAGCCCATACCCTTTTTGACAGTCCCCCACTTCAGGTGCGCTGCATAAGCGTCGTCCAGAGTCTCGCCGTCCTCCAGGGTGCACTGGGAAATCATCAACAAACCATCCACCGGGGTGCCTTCAGGCGCGTTTATGGGCAATGACAGGGCCAGCTCATGGCGGCTACTGCAATCCATAACCTGATCGAACTCCGCTTGGAGCCCGCGTCCCGAGCTAGCCCATTTTTCCATGCTTACGCCATACGCATCGCCGTTAGGCCAGGCCCCCAGCCAACCCACGTCGAATCCGGCACCGTTATGGTACTGGGGAGTAAGGGTCCAGGCCGAATAGGCAAAATCATTCTTGTTGGCATACTGCCTGAATTTGGCGCTTACCTTGTCCAGGTCCTTCATACTTTTGCCGCTCTGGAAGTTACAGGCTTGGAAATCCACGGCCGCTGCCTTGACTTTTGCCTGCGCTGTCTTAGCTTTCGCCGACGCTGCCAGGACCGACGGGGCCCCGCTTACCGATACCACGCATACCGCAATTACACCTAATAATAGCTTTTTCATTTTTTTGAGTATCCTCATCAAGTTACTTACAAAAATAGATGCTTATGTTCTGCACCTGTTTTAAAGGTAAACGAGTTATGTAATTTGTACAACTATATTATCTAAATGAGATAAGCATCATGACCCAAATACCCTACTACCTTAAGGGTTATAGGCGTGGCAACAGAAAAACTGACCTACTGCATGTATCTATAGAAGATGTAGTAATAACAGCTTTTTAAAAATTCACAGTATTCAATCAACCCCCACCAAAGGAGCCAGCACCATGGCCAGAAGACCTGTACCCGCAAAAAAGAAACCCACCACTACCACTGCAACCAATAATCCCCAGGAGGCATTGATCACAACCATCAAAAAATCCACCAGCAAGAACCTCCAGGGCACTGCCACCCTCACCTACCACATCGGCCTGGACGACACCGGCGCCATCCACTGGAAGATAGCGGCGAGCACTGGCAACGGGATGTATTCCCGCGAGTACGTGGCGTTCACTGATATCCAGAAAGCACTCGCTGACTGGCCAGCCGACTTACCCATCACCAGCATGACACTGAGGCCTCTGTTCCAGGGTAAGAGCGTCAACACACCCGCGTTCCTGCTGGCCACCCTGGTAAAGGAAGGGATACTCGCACCGGTGCCGGACAAGAAGAGGCATTACCAGTTAGGTGACGCCAAGCCGTTCCAGGTAGAGATGGAGAAGCTCAAGGGTAGCCATAGCAAGTCCAGTAAGGCCACACCCAAAGCGGAAGCTACAGCAGCTATCCGTATGCCAAAAAATAAGGCAATGCCAGCAACTGGCAAGTAATGCGCCGCACCCCGCCAGCACACCGAGGTATCTGTAGTAAGTCGGTGTAAACAAAACCACACCAGTAACTCCCTGAAGCGCAACGCTTTTTCTCAACCGGGCAACCCCTTGCCCACCAGCACTGAGCCTATACCGAACCGTTTACCGGTTTGGCGTGGGTGTAGATTTGCATCCAAAAATGACCCACCTGTTGCACTGAAAAAGCTACCATCTAACCTACGGCAAGTAATTGGTTTCTAATCATTTATCTATAGCGAGGGCGGGTCATCGAAGGATGCAAATACCTGCTCAATTTGGATCATTATTGGATGCAATTTAGCAGCTACGCACTATGAAGCTACCAGCAAGAAGCAAGGCTACTACCAGCGCTGTACCCAAAAGCTCACTACTGCCAGGGACAAGGCCTGGGCATCCCTGAATCAGGCCGGTAGAGAAGCCATTCGCAAGCTGGTCAAGTGGTGCTTACTGCCCCTGGCTATTGCAGCCTGCTTTTCGATGATTGATGCCGCGCCTGCTGAATTGCCGGAGGGATACTACGTCATTGAAGAAGCGGCCCTGATAGAGCGGTAGCTATGGCTGCCAGAAAGAAACCACCAAACAACCCGACGCACCCGTCGCCGGGCTTCAACCGCAAGGCCTTCCACCACATCACCAGCGTCGAGTACGTCAGGTTCGTCGGGTATAACTGGTGTTTCTTGATGCCTCCCCTGTAGGCCTATACGTTTTCCGGCAACCCTCAGGCATATCCGTTCGGAAGATGGTTGGATTCCCTTCAGAGCGCCACCCTCTCCTTCTCTCGCCCGCAGCCACATGGGCTGAAAGCGTAACCTGCTATACTGCAATTCCGGCAAGAGGATAAAATAATGCTAAGAAGAGAATTCCTTGGGACCGCGGGAATGGCGATTGGCGCCACCGCACTATCTTCACCTTCAGTGCTTACAGCTTCCACTGAGGGTACCCCTCAACCAGTTGGGGCGGCGGATTGGTCGGCGCTACGGGATATGTTTCCACTGACTCGCGATTATATTCATCTGTCTACTTTTCTGCTGGCATCACACCCTGGACCAGTTACCCGTGAAATAGAAAAACATCGGCGTGCCTTTGATGAAAATCCCGCCGACTATCTTCACCAGCATTATCGGACCATAGATAGGCAGATTGCACAGTCAGCAGCAAATTACATGGGCGGAGAATGGTCACAGATTGCCCTGACCGATAGCACTACGATGGGATCGGCGATGGTTTATAGCGGACTGGAAATAAGTCCGGGTGATGAAATGCTGCAGACAGTTCATGATCACTATTCCACCGACATGTCCCTGGCCCACAAGGCTCAACGTAGTGGCGCGGTGGTCAAGCGCGTGGCACTTTACGATAACCCCTCGGAAGTTTCTGTAGGGCAGTGCCAGCAGCGACTGAAGCAGGGCATAACAAACAAAACACGCGTGGTCGCCGTTACCTGGGTTCATTCCAGTACTGGAGTGAAATTGCCAATAAAGGCTCTGTCAGAAGTCGTCAAAGCCGCCAATGTAGAACGCGACGAGGCTGACCAGATTGTCTTTTGCGTAGACGGAGTACATGGATTTGGAATTGAAGATCAAGACGTTAGCCAGCTAGGCTGCGACTTCTTCATTGCCGGCACGCACAAATGGATCTTTGGCCCGAGAGGCACCGGAGTGATTTGGGGTAATGATAAAGCCTGGGGGCGGAGTGAACCGGTGATCCCCAGTTTCAGTGCCTCCTTTGCTGCGTGGTTGGGTCAAATGCCACTCAGCGAGGTACCCGAAGGCATGCATTTCACACCCGGTGGGTTTCACTCGTTTGAGCATCGCTGGGCGCTGCCAGCGGCCTTTGAACTGCATCAGCAACTGGGCAAAGCCAATGTGCAGTCGCGCATCCATACATTGAACACCCAAACAAAAGAAGGACTAGCCGCGATGTCCCACGTCAAAATGTACACGCCGATGACGACTGAACTTTCATCAGGTCTAGTTTGTTTTGACGTGGCGGGGGTAAATCCCAAGGAGGTGGTAAAACGACTGCATGAGAAAGGCATTATCATGAGCAGTACACCTTACCGGCAGAGCTATGCCCGTTTTGCGCCCAGCCTGCTCAATAATGAGGCGGAAATCGACCGGGCGCTGGCTGAAATTCGTGCCATGGCATGAAATGGGCCCCACAAATTAACCTATACGGACGTTGATAATTTGGCATCCAGTCTGGGGGATTAACACCATCAACTAACCCGACGCACCCGTCGCCAAGCCTCTACCTCAACGCTTTGCAGATCAACATTGGCGTCGCGTACGTCAGGTTCGACGGGCGTAACTGGAGTTTCTCCCCCCCCCTATGGGGCCATGCTTTTTTCCACAGTTCGCATATTATCGCTGTGCGAATTCCAGGGGAATTTCCTAAAGGCCCGGCCAGGTCGATTCCCAGCGCTAATAGCAACAGACAACCACAGTTCTCCAGAGTGTCACTCTCAGCACAGCCTTGCCCAAGGGCATTACCCCAGCTATGCCCCAATTACTTTACCGACCAGCACACACTGACAAGCACTCAGCGATAGCAATACAATCACCGATAACGAGGACACCTATGTGAATACCATGATCACCTGGACAAAACGCCTGCTACTCACTGCCCGCTTCCTGGCCCTGATTGCTACCAATATCCTCACTTTGACCAACACCACCTTCAATGCTGCCCTTTCAGGACTGGTGGGGATATCAACAAGTTTCGCTGGGAACGGCATTGTCGCGGGTTATTTGAATTACCAATAGCGGCCTGATTTACGATTTCGTGTAGGGACAGGTTGTTCTCCCAATACTATGTGCGCTATCCAGTTATCGAAAGTGCTGTCAGCCGATGAGTCTCATAAGCTTTTACATTAAGTCATTAGGACAGCGTAGTGCGGGAAAACCGCATGCTGCGTTGGACGTGGCGGGAGCTGGAAACGTACTGCATTGTAGTGGCGCGCCAGTTCTCGACCCTACCGGAGAGGAGAGGCAGAGAAATAGTTCGACTACGCTCTGCCTCTTACTCTACATTGATACCCTTGGCTCTGCTGCACTCAGTTCACCTTCGATTTCCCGTGCGAGAGCCTCTTCAAGGCCCAGTTGTTTCCGCAGACGATTCAGCACCACACGTTCAACTGGCGAAATCACGCCATCCTGCATCGCCTCGGCAATCGCCTCGCTGTAGACCTGCAGCTTTTTGTAGTCTTTGTACTCCGCTGTATCGCGAACCGAAGGCATCGTATGGTCCGCAAGCCTCTCCACCGCCCGCTGCAGCGGTGTCATTGCAAAAACGAGTGCGCCAGTCGCGAGGATACCTAATAAGCTGCCGAACTCCTGCGACAAAAGTGTAGCGGCGCCCTCGGACACCACGAAGAATACTGCAATGAATATCGCCGCGATCGTTCCGCGCTCGAGAGTCCACTTTATTTTGATGTCGATGTCGAACAGGTGTTCACTAACGACCCCATAGGTTGTCAGGCAAACATAGGTGAGCAATCCGCCGGTAGCCAAAACCCCGAATAAGAGCAACTCCCCTCCTCCAAAACGGGCTCCGGAAACTAATAAGTACACCCCTATCGAATAGATCAAACCCCAGGTCAAGTCTCGTGCGCCGAATGCTAGTGCGAGTACCGACGCCTGACGGCGGGCCAATCGACCCTGAGCAGAGCTGCGAGCAAGCAACGTGGCAATTAGTCCAAACGTATAACTCAGTACTATCGACCCATAGACGAATTTAACCGCGGGTTGCATCGAGTCTAGTATTGGCTGTTTGTACGGAATCATTCCATGGCCAGACACATAAAGATCGGGATAGGCAAACACCAGAACAGCGTGGATCGAGGCCAGGCCCAACATAACTAACGCGACTTTATTGGATTCAAACGGGACAAGGAGTCTCGAATGAATCACGACGGCGAGGGCAGGAAGGTAGGTGGCAATAAGGAATCCGTCATTGGCGAAGTGCATCCGCAGCCAGATCCGATCCAACCCCCCGGGATCAAGCCAGTACAGAGGCCCGACCCGAGTAGACGATATCATGAGGGCTTCAAATACGAGCAGTGCGCCAAAACGCCATGCTACGCGTCGGTCCGGAGCGGTCCGAAAGACCAAAACCGCTGCTACAAGCGCGAGCAGTGCGCCCAGGGTGCCAAGCGCGGCAAACGCTTCGGATAAATTCATCAAGCCGGCCCGCGTGGGACTTCATGATTTGGATCCAGAGACATCCAGTCCTCTCCCACGTTTCAGGGCCTACAAATCTTGGAATTGTTGGGGAGACTCATAAATTGGTCAAAAACTATTCCCAGCATCTTTAATTACATGTCCGTCCCATTTTCTCTACTACAGAGATGATTAGCAATCGAATGCGTGCCCCGCCCGATAAGTACTAATGTAATGAACCATCCCCATCTACGCCGCTAGCCCGGCGGGAGTCCTCAGACTAACCTTTTGGCTGAAGGACCTCAACTTTGGACGGGAGATCGACATGACTATTAATATACTGGGCATTGATATTGCCAAAAACACCTTTCAACTTCACGGCGCTGATAATTCGACAACCCCACC
>PVMK01115480.1_pt1 | contig 10283 bp, 13 predicted proteins | sample 1853481 | NCBI WGS metagenome assembly PVMK01 (sample SAMN08533507, study PRJNA380276) | Marine sediment metagenome, whole genome shotgun sequencing project. | reverse complement strand
ATTTGAACTTTATTATCGCCAGATTATCGCCCACCGGGGTTGCCTTTTGAGCTTCGGATTCCCAATGAAAAAACAATGAGGGCCATTGAAAACTCAAGGCAGGGCAGAGGAAAAATCTTTTCCTCCGCTGAAGATTTATTTGATGACCTTGGAATCTAAGCAATGCGATCAATCCGGCGTGATACTCAGTTCAAAAGAGATGTCAAGCGACTCAAAAAGCGACACAAGGATTTTGAGAAGCTTAAAACCATTATACGACTATTGGTTGCGGGAGAAAAACTACCGTCGGAAACCAGGGATCACAGATTGAAAGGCACATTAAAGGACAGCCGGGAGTGCCACATTGAGCCTGATTGGCTGCTGATTTACCGAATCGAGGGTAGCGAACTAGGCCTCGTCCGAACAGGGAGTCATGCGGATCTCTTCGAGTGAAAAAGCGGTTTTGCGAATAATTGATAATGTTATTCCGACAGCCTCTTTAATGAAACAATTCTATAGGATGTCCCCTTTGTCCCTCTGGCATGAGTTCTGTTCTGTTACTAATGCTGGGGAAATACCTTTTCACCGGCTGGGATGATGAATTAGATTTGATCTAAATGGTGAAATTATATCACTCCGCCAATCGTTTCAGTGAAAAAATACCATCCATATGAGAATTATTGTTAAAATGAAATTTGGCGCTCACCTTTATGGCACGGCAACGCCAGATTCGGACATGGATTATAAGGGCATTTTTTTGCCCACCAAAGAGGAACTATTATTAGGGCGAGTACCAAAAAGTCACAACTATTCAACTGGGAAAGGCGAATCGAGGAATACAAAAAATGATATAGACATTGAGCTGTATTCATTTCATTACTTTATAAAGCTCGCCTGTGATGGACAGACAGTAGCAATGGATATGCTTCATGCTCCTGAAAACATGATTTTGCAGAAATCTAATATCTGGGACGCAATTGTAAAAAATAGGCAAAAATTTTATACTAAAAATCTGAGATCATTCATAGACTACGCACGCCGCCAAGCCAGTAAATATGGGATAAAAGGCTCAAGAATAAATGCAGCTCTCCAAGTTTTGGAAATATTGAAAAAAGCAGATTCGTCCAAAAAGATGAGGGAGGTTTGGAACCAGTTGCCCAGGGTTGAGCACTGTTATGATGTCGCTCCTGATCCCAATGGTATGCGGCAATACCAGGTGTGCGGAAAATCATTTCAAGAATCAGCAACAATTGGATATGTAATTCCAATCGTTGAAAAATTTTACAATGATTACGGTCGTCGTGCGAAATTGGCCGCTGAAAACAAAAATATAGATTGGAAGGCCGTTTCTCATGCTCTCAGAGCAGCTTACCAAACCAAAGAAATCCTGACTGAAAATACCATAAACTTTCCTTTGAGAACTGCCGATTTTCTCATAAAAGTAAAACAGGGGAAACTGGATTATTTATCTGAAGTGGGACCAGTTTTAGAAGTGCTTATGGAAGAAGTTGAAAGTTTGGCTTTAACCAGCAACTTGCCGCAAACAGTGGATCGACAATTCTGGGATCAATTTATCTGTGAAACTTTGGAAAGGGCACTTTTTTGACAATTAAAAATGAAAACTCGCATTGAAAAAGAATTAAATGAAATTGAAAAAAATAATGATGTAAAAGTAATCTATGCTTGTGAATCGGGTAGTCGAGCTTGGGGTTTCGCGTCCGAAGACAGCGATTATGATGTTCGATTCATCTACGTGCATCCAAGAGACTGGTACTTAACTATAGCTGACAAAAGAAATGTAATTGAAATCCCGTTCGATGGGGTACTTGATATTAATGGGTGGGAAATTAACAAATCTCTTAAGCTTCTCAGAAAATCTAACTCTCCGCTGCTTGAGTGGCTTTCTTCACCCATTAAATATAGAAATGTAAGACCGGTTATGAATGCCTTTGTTGAGCTTTCAACAGAAGCATTTTTGCCTGAATCATCCTGTCATCATTATCTGTCAATGGCCAAAAATATCATTTCAAATTTCGATGACAGAGAGGTAGTTAAAATAAAGTCTTATTTGTACTCATTGAGGACTATATTATGTTGTAAATGGATAATTAAGCGATTGATTCAACCTCCTATGAAAATACAGGAATTGCTAAACGAATATTTACCTGCAGGGGAATTAAATGAACTTGTTGAGAAACTAATATATGAGAAAAGCAGGGGAACTGAGTCAGCAGAAATAAAGAGATCTTTAAAATTTGAGGAGTATTTGAAAGAGCAGATCGACTTTATAGTATCTAATATACCCAAAAATCCGAAAAAGATCCCAATTGAAAAATTTGATTCTGTATTTCAAGAAATATTGTTAGAATCCAACAGCTAACCACTATCAGGCTGTAGTTCGAATTGGTAAAATGCGAATGATCTAATGTTGCATTTCACTGAACATGGCTTTGAAGTTTTGAATGAGTATGCTCTCCGGTAATATTGCTGATAACGATACATAAGCTTTCCGCCAATCTCTTCAATGAATAAATCCCATCCAACCCTGCGACCGGCTCCGCAGTTTTCTATTTATAACCTTGAAATTGAATATATGGAATGGTAAATGATTTTAAAGATTTTGAGACTGTTAGTAGCATAAAGGTATTTCTAAAAGTTGGAATAGCCAGGTGGAAATAATGAACTGCATAGATCAAAAATTATGTAGAATAGACGGGCGACGTTTTTTAGCTGTATTCTCTTCCTTGGGCCTCGCTTCAACACTGTTGCCGGGCGCTCTGGCCGCCGCTTCACAAGGCCAGGATACCATAACAACACAGATAATGATTTCAGTCGCTTTCAATCGTTGCGATGGACAAATCCAATAGAATAAGTACTTGGTTCTTATGAAAGACATTTAGAGGCAGCATAATCATTATATCTACACAGCTTCTTATTTTCCCCTGTCAAAGTGCCTGAAGCTGCAGAAGTATTTCTGCTAAGAGCATTTTGAACTATTCGATGCACCTCGACTGTTGGCCCACCCTCAGTGGATGGACTCGTCGTCATCTTCATCGTCTTCGTATTCGTCGCTGAAGAACGCCTCAGTCATGACCATGGCTTCGGAGGCGGCCTCGGCGATGTCCTCGTCTTCGGACTCGATCAGGCCAATCAGAATTTCCGCCGCCTCTTGCGGACGGATGCCGGCGACCGCTTCGATGGCGGCCAGCAGCAGGTATTTGTCCGTGTCTTCCGTGGTAATCAGAGTTGCAATGTGTGACCAGGCAGCATCTACTTCCCAGTTTCCAGCGGCACAAACCGCCTGGTAGTGAATGTCCTGGTTTTCGGATTCCAGGGCCTCGAGGATCTGATCGTTGAACCCTCGAACAAAACCCATGCAAAAGACGGCGGTGAGTCTCCAGGACTCGTCGGCGCTGGAATAGGCCTCACGAATCGCATCCTGGTGCCAGTCCTGCGGAGCTCGCACCGCTGCCTCGAGGATCCGCCGCCGTACCTCCTGCGGGACGTCGGTATCCATATATAGCTTGCAAAGCGACTCCTGGATTTCATGAAATTTGTTCTCGGAAATCGGTACGTCCTCGGCATCCTCGAATCCGTCCATATAGGCGTATTCGAGGGCCGGCCCCAGAGATATTGCCGCCCTCGCGCGAAGACTCTCTGAATCCTTGGCATTGTGCACTATGGCAAGCAATGCATCGACGAGCTCATCGTTGATGACGACAAAATCGCCGGCCAGCTCGACGGCAAGCAGTCGCTCGGATTCATCGGTCCGGTCATCGCCAAGAACCCCTAAAAATATCCTGTCGGCATCTTCCGGCCATTCCCAGGGTGGGATGTCTTTAAATATCTTCAGTTCCATATTGTCCCCCTTAAGCTCTCTATTTGTATTCGCGCTCCTCCCATACTGTCCCGAACCTGACATCGTCAATCAGGAAGCACACGCCCTGATTGTCCGACGGATTGATCCAGAGCATCCGGTCGAAGACGAAATTGCCTTTGATTCCCTCCGCTTTAGAATGACCATTAAAGAAAGTCAACCCCTTACTACGATCCGATCTCTATTCGATTTATTTACTGCCATTTTTCTCCATCCGAGACATTTTAATCTATCAGAATAACTCAGTATTTTCAGTTTGAGTCACCTTTCAGGAAAGGTTAATGCCTTCCAGCCTCACGCCTACGGCTGAATCGATTCTGAACTTATGCAAGGTGTTGTTCATATTTTTTCCCGCTTTACTTTCAATTTGTCTGTCCCATGCCGAGTTTTCTCTGACCCCGTTCAATCCTTCCATGAAGGGAATGGTGAATCCGAACCATTGATCGAGGAGCAGGTTAACACTCCCATTGCGGCCGAAAAGCATCAGCATGGCCACAGCGCCGATAAAGGGCGGCATGATAAGAGGGATAATTCCCATTCTCTGGATAATGACCGCGCCTTTGAACTCAAACCGGGAGGTAAAGTAAGCCAGGGGCATTGAAAATATTGAAGCGATCAGGACCGCCATGACCCCCACGTATATTGAATTCCAGAATGATTCGCGGAACAGGGCCGTGTTGAAAAAATCCTTGACACGTTGCAGTTTACGTATAAAATATGCGTAAACTTAACAAGGGAAACACATATGAAGACAGCCACTGTTGGAGAAATCCAAAAAAACTTTAGTAGGATTCTAAAAGAGATAAAAACCGGGGAAGAAATAGCAGTTACAAAGAGAGGTATACCGGTCGCAAAAATAACCGCTTTAGGTCCTAAAAAAGAAATAGACTGGCCTGATTTTTACAATGAGGCAATTGAATTAAAAGGTAAACCTGCTAGCGAGATCGTTATTGAAGGAAGAGAGGATAGATTTTAAGTGGTTTACGTGGATACCAGTGTAATCGTTAAACTGTATATCAAAGAAGAATATTCTCGCGATACGTCCAACTGGTTGAAGGAGAACAATGAAGCCATTCCATTGACGAGTTTTCATGAACTGGAACTCATCAATGCCATCCATCTAAAACAATTCAGGACTGAACTTACCCTGGCTGAAACCCGTCTGATAATGGCAAGGTTCGAAGAACACGAAAAAAGTGGAATATATTATCGACCTCAATTAGATTGGTCTGCAATATTTATCCATGCCATTGATTTGTCAGAAAGACACTCGGCAAGCATTGGCTCGAGATCATTGGACATCCTTCACGTCGCTTCAGCCTTATCAATTAACGCCGATCGTTTTCTGACCTTGGATGACAGACAAACCAGCCTGGCCGCGCTCGCCGGGTTGAAAATACGGTGCCGGGGAGCGGCGTTTTTCCGAATGAAAATATTTCATATAGATACATTCCCCAGATGACATAGGCAACTATAAGAGGATAATATTTCCAGAAAAACATGAAAATGATCTCGGTGCCGGGAATTATAAACGGCGGATAAACGAGAATAGCGAGAAAAAAAACGAACGGATTGGCCTTCGTGAAGCGGTTGCTCATTATAATATAATAGGCGGGCACGATAAGCAAAATATAGGCATAGTCCTTGAAGCGCGGGTGGATTAAGGCATAAACCAGGCAAACTAAAAATACCTCGAGCATTTGTCTGTTTTCCATCTTTGCGCTTTTTAGCCGGGCATAGGCCTTATACGTAAGCAAAACAACGGCTGCTATAATGACCGCAAGAATGACAAATTGAATCGCCGGCGGTATCGCCAGACCTGCATTTTCTGATAGCCATTGGAACACATCGCTGAGTAAGGTAAAAGTAGAAGGGACAACCGTTCCGCGCTCGCTAACCACCGCAAATGCATTTCGAATAGCACTGGTGAACATATCGGGCACAATAATATACTGCACTAACAAATAGCCGAAAAAAGCGAAACCCGAGCACACAAAATATTGATACTTTTTTTTATCATCTGCAAGCAACAGCAGCACCAGGAAAAAGGTTGGCGTCATTTTAAAGCTGGCTGCCAGCAGGCAAAACGTACAGAATAGTATCAGGCGATGTTTTATATAAAAAAAGAAGGCCAGCCACAGCAAAACCTGCTCCACCAAATTTATATTGCCGGCGATCAAATCCCGATAAACAGCGCCGTTAAATGCAAAAAAACAAAAAAGGCAAAAAAGAGCGTACGAGCTGGTCTTGATAAATTCTCTTTTCCAAAAAATAAATCAGTCCAATCAGCAGGATACATTTGGCTATCAGGAATATATGAAAAGCCGATTTATAATCAAATAGGGCAAAAAATCTATAAAAATACAACGTAACGGGCGGATAATTGTATAAAAATGAAGTTTGGGCTTGCGGGAACAAGATACTGGAATCATACGGATCAAGGCCGGATGCAAAGATTTCACCGGCCTTACGGTGGGTTCGAAAATCCCATTGATATTGATCAAAATTTGCGGAGATATGCAGCACCAGGGTGAGAAAATAAACCAGCAAAAGAACTAGGCCGACAATCCCGAAAATCTTTTTCCCCATAATATTTCCTGCAAAATCAGTCGAAAAATCGGAACCACAAAATAGCAAAGATGGCCTTCAGACCATCCTTCCAAACGATCTTTTTACCTTCCTCGTAAGTCCTCCCACTGTAACTAATAGGGACTTCATAAACGCGAAAGCCTTTTTTGGCAACCTTCATTGTAAACTCCGGTTCAAAGCCGAACCTGTTTGATCTGAGCTTAATCTCATTGAGAACCTTTTTTTTGAAAACCTTGTAGCAGGTTTCCATATCGGAGAGGTTCAGGTTGCTGAATACATCGGCCAGGAGCGTTAAAAATTTATTACCGACATAATGCCAGAAAAATAAAACCCGATGGGGACCACCCAGAAATCTTGAACCATAGACAACATCCGCTCTGCCATCGAGGATGGGACCCAGAAGAACTTTGTACTCCTGAGGATCATACTCTAAATCGGCATCCTGAATGATAATGATGTCACCCCCGGCAGCGGCAAAACCGGTTCTCAGGGCAGCTCCTTTTCCTCGGTTGCGGTCATGCGTCAGTATTTGAACATTTTCGTACTGCTCATTGATGTCCTTCAATTGCGCAGGTGTTCCATCTGTGGAATGGTCGTCCACGACGATAATCTCTTTTTCCAGATCAACATTCTGAACGCGAAAGATTATTTCTTTGATGGTAAGCGCTTCATTGTAAACGGGAATAATGACGGATATTTTCATGTAAGATTCAGGTATTAGCTCGCCGCAATTTGGGCCGGGGATTTCATCTGTTTTCCCCTGGTTGCCCTTTCATAAGAAACGTTCGGAAATATGCGTGCGTTTGTATCACTAAAACCTGTTTTTGTAAACTTCATCGGTAACTCTGGCAACAATTCTCGGATTGACAGTTTGCAGTCTGCTCAGGCCGATTAGTATTCCCATGGGGCAGCAGCGTTCGGCATCGGAGCGGGTGAAAGTTTTTTCAAAATAGCGGGGTCTTTTTCAATTTGATTAAGAAAGAAGGTATCTTCTTTGGAGACAATTTCTTTATCAAGATCGTCGCCGATAATAAGGAGGGCGCCTTTAAGAGATATCCCGTTGCGGTAATGGGAGGTCAACAGATCTTGATCTTTTTGGGACAGAACTATGGTTGAGTCTGAATAAGACTGGGCATGAATGACGAGCGGTCGTGGACCCAAACGGTCCCATGACAATGCTCTGGCCTTAAAATATGATCCTCCAATGCCAAAGACGCCATGGCGCTTGGCCCATTGTTTTGATAGAGAAAATCGCAGGGGAACCTTTTGGCCGTCGGGCCCGACTATTAGGGGTTTTGTGACTGGCGGGAACGCTTCAGGTACGCTGATGATAAGACCGGATGGCGGTCCAAAATATTCATCGGAAAGCTTTATCAGTGGAATGGGGCTGCCGTTGATTTTGCCTTCTTGAATCAATCGATTGACGTGCATAATGGTCAGGTTGGCAAATACCTGACTGCCGGGATCCGTGTAAGGATGCCAGCCATCCCAGGTGAGTTCCTTCCTGCTGAAAAAAGTTTGACGCGTCCCTTCATCGTAAAAAATGCTGTAGGGATATTTTATCAGAGATGTAAAAAGGTGATTGGCGGGATATAAATGAACATTGGGATATCTGGCGGCAAGATTCCTTAAGTGGTGGTTGAGTTGAGCGTATTCCTCAAAACAAAGCTTTTTGGGTCTGGGTTTTGCGTTTTCTATGCGGTACTCTTTGGGTGGCTTTCCCTGAGAACAATCAATTAGATTTTCAAAAAAATATCACCCAAAATTACGGTCGGTCGATAGTCGTCCTTTTGATGACATAGGATTCATTCCCGTTTTCGGAACAATCATAAAATTCACTCTCACAAGCGAGCGCCAGGCCGGACACCATGGCATCAAGCACTTTTTTTTTGTCGCTGGTATATTCCAGGACTTTCATATCGTGATAGGTAACATCCAGGGCAATAACCAATTTGGGCTTTCGGCGTTTGTAATAATATTTGGCCGCCCGTTGGTAGGAAGCCGGAAAGTACCAGGGAAAAACATGTCCCTCCTCTCCAAGGCACAGCTGATCGGCTACAATTTGAGAAGCCGAGCGGGCTAGCAGGCCATGTGAAACCGAAGACCCGAGCCCCATCACCGGTCCCATCCGGGACAGGTCACGGGCTAAATTGGGGTCGTCCTTGCAGTAGGAGGGAAGTTCATTCCCCGCAGCTTGATGAGCGAAGAGCACGGAGATAATTAAAAGCAAGATATGCAAATATTTTTTCAACAGGCCTGATCCATTTTTTCGGGTTCCACGGTTTGAATTAAGGCCATTGGTTTCTCCTTTTTTAAGTGGGGGTTGTCGGGATAATATTCAAGGGGGCTGTTGCCGTTTGCTCTCTTTATCACAGGCCGTCTCCCTTTTCAATTTTGAATATGTGCACTGGAAGTTCCGGCGGGACATCACCTCCTCTAAAAAACCCGGATCAATCATCGACCCCTGTCAGTTTTTTGACTTTCAATCACACCAAAGTATCCACCGGATGCTGGCGGCCATCATTTTGCACCGTGAGCAGGATTCAACCCGGACCGAACTTCTCCATCAAACCAGCCGGATTCGACGCGAAGCCAAAGACATAATTGATTCCGGCAAGATGACGCTGGACGGGTTGACAGTGGGACAAATAAGCTCGGTCTTTAACAACACTCCCAAATTTCGTCAGAGCTTTCAGAAGATCCTGAACATTATGTCGGGATAAATGTGACCCTAGACGCAAGACCTGCGTGTCGGCAGCTTGTGCGCCGCAGGCCTGTCCGGATCTGACATGCGACGACGTTAAACAAAGGGGATGCGGACATATGCGTATCCCCTTTATTCACGGTATCCCCAAGGCGGAATTGCATATTCACATCGAAGGAGCGCTTGGACCGGAACTTGCCGCCCAAAACGGTATCGATCTTCCTTATTCTTCGGTAGATGATATGCGCCGGGCCTATGATTTTAAAGATCTGCAGAAGTATGCGAGATTTTTCCGGTCCGGTGGCGGAAATATTTTCTTGATTATTTTGCTTTGGCCAAATATATAATTACCTGGATTAAACTGCAATGATCAGTACCCATATTGAGGGGACTTCGCCCAGAATGAAAAAAAAATCTGTCCAGCAATATTTACCCTAAGCCTGTTTCTCATATCTATTCCAGCGGGATTTATTTTGCTCTCACCAGGATGTTCGGGCAGTTACAATCATATCCCCTTAGCCAGCAAACTAGATAATGACGAAGATTTAGCAACGGTCCAGGTTACATTGCAATGGAACGGGGTACCCGATGCCAACGCTTACAATGTCTATTGGAGCAGATTTCCCGGTGTGACCAAACACAACGGGCATAAAATACCGGATGCTGCCAATCCGATTACCGTTACCGACTTAGAGCCTGCCACCGCTTATTATTTTGTTGTAACGGCGATCTATGATTCCGGTGAGAGCCATGAATCACGGGAGCTGTCCTTTGCCGGGATGGGGGCCGCCGGTCTGATTGATTTTCAAGACCTTTTCCAACTGCCTGCCGACTCAGCCGCGACTCAGACAAAAGAGATAGCTTTAAAGAATAAACCACTCCCAGCGAAGTCTTCAAAGAAAAAGTCGCTCGCTAGACAGACAAAAGCGAAATCTTCAAAGGACCTACGACCTGCCAAACAGAAAAGAGCGCAATTCTCAGGTCAAGGGCAGGCGACATTAACCTGGGATAACGTCCCCGACGCAATGTCATACAATATTTATTGGCGTCAGCAGCCCGGGGTCACCAAGCACAATGGAAAGAAAATAGCGGATGTAAAAAATCCGCATACCCTAGAAAATCTTAGCCCCGGAA
>PVMK01128008.1_pt1 | contig 10284 bp, 10 predicted proteins | sample 1853481 | NCBI WGS metagenome assembly PVMK01 (sample SAMN08533507, study PRJNA380276) | Marine sediment metagenome, whole genome shotgun sequencing project. | reverse complement strand
CAGCGATTCGACGAAGTCATCGGTCAGGATCACGTGACAACGACACTCGCACGGGAGGTCATCGAGGAGAAGGTCGCCCACGCATACCTGCTGGCTGGTCCGAGGGGAACGGGCAAGACGACCACCGCACGGCTGCTTGCGAAGTCACTGAACTGTGCCAACCGGGGCGCCGACGCCGAACCCGACAACGAATGTCCAAGTTGCATCGCGATCACGGAAGGAACGTCTCTCGACGTGATCGAGTTGGACGCTGCCTCCAACAACAAAGTGGAAGATGTTCGCGAGATCCGGGTGAAGGCAGGCACCGTAGCCGCAGCAGAGGGCGCCAAGCGCGTGTACATCCTCGACGAGGCGCACATGCTCACTCGAGCGGCTGGGAATGCGCTGCTCAAGATCCTCGAGGAACCACCGGAGCATGTGATCTTCGTGCTCGCAACAACCGAGCCATACAAGCTTCTCGACACCATTCGGTCACGGGCGCAGCGCTTCGACTTCCATCCGGTAGCGACCGAAACGCTCATCACTTACCTCGACGAGATCTCGACGAAGGAGGGCTTCACAGCCGATCGATCGGCACTGGAAGCGGTGACCTCTCACGCCGAAGGCTCAGTCCGTGATGCCATGAGCCTGCTCGAGCAGGTGGCTGCACTCGGAGCAGGCGACGTAACCGCGAGCGGTGTCTCGAAAGCCCTCGGCCTCGCCGACAGGGAGGTGTTCGATCGACTCGTGACGGTCATCGCCGAAGGTGACCCTGCTGGAGGTTTGGCGCTCGTCGCCGAACTCGCGACGCAAGGTGCCGATCTCCGCAGATTCGTCGCTGACGCCATCGGCTACATGCGTGGCGTGTTCCTGGCCCAGTACGCATCCAATATCGACGAGATCGTCGACGCTTCGACAGAGACCATTGCCGAGTGGAAGCAACAGGCGACCGTGCTACCAAGCAACGAGGTCCTGCGAACGATCGAAGAGCTTTCATCCGCACTGCTACAACTCCGCGATGGCAGGGAGGAACGCCTCGTCGTCGAACTCGCTGTGATCAGGCTGACGAATCCAGAGACGGTGCCATCTCTTGAGGGAGTCGAGGCGAGGCTGGAGCGGCTGGAGAGGGAAGTCAGAGGACTACGGACCGCGGACCACGGATCGCAGAAGACCTCAGACCTCAGACCTCAGACCTCAGACTCGGCACCTGTTACGGACGTCGGGCCGGCGGATAGACCATTTTCTTCAGAAGACCACGGACCACGGACCACGGACCACGGAGCAGAGGACCTCGGAGCAGACGCAGAGGACGAGGTTCAGCAACCGCCCGTCCCCCTTTCAAGGGGGACGGAAGAGGAGCGGAGCGACGATTCAGGGGGATCGACCGCAGCGGAGGACCCCGGACCGGAATCGGAGTCGGTTTCCATTGGTGTCTTCGAGAAGGCTTGGCCGGCGATGATGGCGGAGATCCGGCAGGATCTCGGGCCACGACGGCAGGCGCTGCTGAGGGAAGCTTCACCCCATGCCGTCGAGGGCGGAGTGGTGGTGTTCGAGGTTGCTGCTCACATGCACTTCCATCTGGAGCAGCTGAAGGCCGACTCTGAGATCGCAGAAGCGATAAGCAACGCTGCAAAGAAGCACATCGGTTCACCCGTCCGGGTTGTCTTCCGGTCCCGCTGATGCGGTCGCGCCGGTCGAGGAGGGCGAGCCGGAGCGTGCTCCCGGACAAGGACGACCTCTTGGAAGCGGGTTCGGAAGCTGTCGACCCCGTTGCGGTCGTTGTGGACATCCTCGACGGCAAGGTCATCGAGTAGCGGTGCGGCTCGGAATCGATCTTGACGGCGTCGTTGCCGACTTCAACGAGGGTTGGATGCGCCGCTACAACGCGGAGCGAGGAACCGATCTCACGCCTGCCATGGTCGATCACTGGGACGCGATGGTTGAGCTCACGGACTTCGACTCCGGCCGCGACTTCTGGCGCTGGGCACGCAATGGAGATGGGCCAGGGACTGTTCCGCGATCTTCCCGTCTATCCAGAAGCTGTGCCGGCGCTGGAGCGTCTCTGGCGAAACCACGAGATCGTGATCATCACGACGAAGCCCCACTGGGCGATCGCGGAGACGTACGCGTGGATCGCTGACAACAAGATCCCCACGAGAGAGGTCCACATCACCGGTCGTAAGTGGACGGTGGACTGTGACATCTACCTCGACGACGGCCCACACAATCTGGAATCCCTCGTCGTCGAGCGCTCTGACCGCACGGTCTGTCGGTTCGTCAGGCCATGGAACAATCCAGTCCCTGGTGCGGTCGACATCTACGACTGGGACACCTTCGAAACCCTCGTCGACAAGCGGTTTTGCTGACCGAACATGGCAGCACAGGCGACGCTAGTGTGACCGACAAGAGGGGCAAGCCTCTCATTGGAGGGAGACCAATTATATGAAAAAACGAAACAGCTTGATACTGCTTGCTGCGTTCGTGATGGTGCTCGCTGCCTGTAGCAGTGACGACAGCGCGGACACAACCACGACGGCAGCGCCAACCACGACGGCAGCGCCAACCACGACGGCAGCGCCAACCACGACGGCAGCGCCAACGACCACAGAGGCACCTGGGCCGGCAGTCGGTTCGCCCGACAACCCGATCAAGGTCCTGTTCGTTCCATCGGTGAGCGCTGAAGAGATCATCGCCGGTGGCGAGATCCTCAAGGGCATACTCGAGGAAGCGACAGGGTTGAGCTACGAGGTGAGCGTCCCGACATCATATGCGGCGACGATCAACGAGATATGTGCATCCCCTGACAACACCGTTGGGTTCATACCGGCAACTGCTTACGTGCTCGGCAACGACCTGTGCGGAATTGAAGTTGCCTTGAAGTCACTGCGTTTCGGCTTCACGGAGTACTGGGCAGAGTTCATCGTCCCGCGCGATAGCACGGCTACCTCGCTTGCTGATCTTGCTGGATTGAAGTGGGCATACCCCGATGCGGGTTCCACCTCCGGCTTCCTGGTTCCGAGCGGCATGTTCGGCCAGAATGGCATCGAGCCAGGTGAGACTCTCGAGGCTGGCGGTCACTCCGCAACGGTCAGAGCTGTCTACACCGGCGAGGCCGATTTTGGAACCGTGTTCTTCAGCCCGTCCATCGATAGTGAAAACACCCCTCTCTGGGACGGCACGACCACGAATGCAGACGTCCCCGACGACAAGGTCGAGGCGTGTGCGCTCGATGGCGATGGACAGATCGACTGTGACGGCGTATTCCCACGTGACGCGCGAAGGAACATCCGTGAAGAGGCTCCAGATGTGATCCAGAAGGTTCGCATCCTTGAACTGAGCCAACCTATCCCGAACGACACGGTGAGCTTCGGTCCTGACGTGTCGGACGAGATCCGGACGCAGATCGTGTCGGCGTTGGTGGCATTCGCTGCGAACGATCCTGATGGATTCGACACAGCCTTCGATGCGTACTCATGGCAAGGTGTCGTGGAAACCGATGACAGCGAGTTCGACTTCATCCGAGCGCTCGTGCAGAATCTCGGCCTGGGTCCAGACGACCTCTAATCGAGAGAATGAGTCGATGATGATCGGGCGGGGGTTCGTCCCCCGCCCGATCATCATGGAACAGGCGGAATAGAGAGCATGCTCAAGGTTGAGAACCTTTCGAAGATCTACGAGGGCGGCACGCAGGCCCTTGACGATGTTTCCTTCGAGGTCGAACCAGGCGAGTTCCTCGCCATCATCGGTCTGAGCGGATCTGGCAAGTCGACTCTTCTTCGCTGCATCAACAGACTCATCGAGCCAACTTCCGGAACGATCACCTGGGACGGTGTCGACGTCACCAAAGCCTCACAGGAAGAGCTCCGGCGGATCAGGCGGAAGATCGGGATGGTGTTCCAACACTTCAACCTGGTCAACCGATCGCAGGTCCTGACGAACGTCCTCAGCGGTCGCCTCGGCTACCTCAACCCGGCGCTCAGCCGGGCGGGGGACGAGCCCCCGCCCGATCATCATGGAACAGGCGGAGTAGAGAGCATGCTCAAGGTTGAGAACCTTTCGAAGATTTATGAGGGCGGCACGCAGGCCCTTGACGATGTTTCCTTTGAGGTCGAACCAGGCGAGTTCCTCGCCATCATCGGTCTGAGCGGATCTGGCAAATCGACTCTTCTTCGCTGCATCAACAGACTCATCGAGCCAACGTCCGGAACGATCACCTGGGACGGTGTCGACATCACCAAAGCCTCACAGGAAGAGCTCCGGCGGATCAGGCGGAGGATCGGGATGGTGTTCCAGCACTTCAACCTGGTCAACCGATCGCAGGTACTGACGAACGTCCTCAGCGGTCGCCTCGGCTACCTCAACCCGGCGCTCAGCTTGGTCAACCGCTTCCCCAAGGCGGACATCGACAAGGCCCACGCCCAACTCGCGCGGGTCGGCCTTGAGGAGAAGTGGGACGCCCGCGCCGACGAACTCAGCGGCGGGCAGAAGCAGAGAGTCGGTGTGGCTCGGGCGATGATGCAGGACCCGGAGATCATGCTCGCAGACGAGCCGGTTGCAAGCCTCGACCCTGTGCTTGCCCGCAGCATCATGCAGTACCTCGAACGGATCAACCAGGAGGATGGCGCCATGGTGCTGTGCTCCCTTCACTTCCTCGACCTCGTCCACGAGTACGCGGACAGGGTCATCGCGCTGAACGACGGCAAGCTGGTCTTCGAAGGCTTACCTTCCGAGATCGACGACGAGAAGTTCAATGAGATCTACGGGCAGGAGGCTGAACGCATTGGCTGACGACGCCTCGACCGAACCAGCCGGGCCATCTCCCAAGAAGAAGCGGAAGTCCTGGCGGCGGCTCCTGACCATCACGATCGTCGTGCTATCGGTCTTCGTCGTGTACGCCTTTGCGTTCGCCAACACCAACGTGACGCTCGAGGAGATTCAGTCCGAGAAGCGGCAGGAACAGCTGTTCCTCATCCTGCGCGCTCTCGCACGGCCCGACCTCATCCGCTACGACAAGGCCGACGTGGTGGTTCTGACCGACGTGTTCGTCGCGTGCGATGGTCAGAACCCGGATCCCGCTCCGCCTTCCGAGGCGGGTGCGACGGTCACCGTTACCCCCAACTGTGCGAACCCCGGCGACATCATGACGGTCAGAGGCGTCGGCTTCCAGCCAGGCCAACGGGCGATCGTCAACTTCATCCCCATCTCTGATTTCGATGTCGTACTACCTCAGGGGCGAACGGACATCCTCGACGACGGCACGTTCGAGCTTTCCTTCGCCACGCCCGACAGGGACTCGGACGAAGCGCAACAGGTCGAAGTGCTCACACAGACCAACATCGGATCGTGGACATCGAGGGAGCGGGTGTGGACCGACACGAACGACAACGGTATCCAAGATCCCAGCGAGCTCCCTGACTCTGATGGGCCCCTTTCCACCTATGAGATCGTGATGCCGGAGTTCGACGTAAGGAGCCCCGGTGGTGTGTCACTGATCGACGAGAACAACAACGTCCTCGACTTCATCAGTTGGGGAGGAACATTCGAGGCGACGACCGGTTCGGCCAAGGGCCTGACGAGTACCGATATCGGCCAGAACCCGTTCCTTCCTGAGGGAGACGACTCAGTACAGCTCACCGGCACTGGTGTTGTGGCAGCCGACTTCACGTGGCAAGCACCGGCGACACAGACCTTCGGTGCTGTCAACACCGGCCAGACAGCGACAGACTCAAGTGGTGACCTCTTCTACAACGAAGTTGCGTTTGCGGAGGTCGGTCGGCTTGAGATCGCTGGCAGTCCCGGTTCGTCCTTGAAGGACGCGAAGATGATCTTCTTCGACGGTGAGGATGGAACCCAGTACAGGATCATCCCGATCGCCGACGAGACCAACCTGTCGCCACGCATTTCGGACAATGCCGTGAACACGTGGGACAGGATCATCGAGACGGTGATGCTCGCGTTGTTGGCAACGACGGTCGGCACCATACTCGCGGTACCGCTGAGCTTCACCGCGTCCCGGAACCTGATGCGCGATGTCACCGTCCCCGTTGTCAACCTTTCGCTCGCGCTCATCGGTTTGCCGATCGGGGCGTTGATCGGCATCTTCGCTGCCAGATGGGCGAGATCGCTGGATGGATTCGTAGATGCCAGCGTTGTGACACTGCTACTCGCTCTCGCCGCGGGAGCCGCGGGTGCGTACTTCCTGCTGAGGTGGACGTTCCCGCCTGAAGATGAAGGAGACCCTGAGCTCGGTATCCGGGTCCTGAGAACCGTCGCCCTGATCGCCGTGGCGTTCATCGTGCTGGTCGGCTCCTACATCGTGGGCAACCTGCTGATCATCGTCGGAGAGTGGATGGAGGATCTGCTTCCGTTCGCCCTCTTCCTGGGTGCTTCGTTGTGACCCTCGGCGAGTTGGCTGCCATCGCGGTCCCCGTCTTCTCAGCACTCATAGGTGCGTTCGCCGTTGCCCTGGCGGCAAGCAAGTTCGGGTACTTCGTCGACAGCCACTTCGCAAGGCCGGTCGTCAACGGCTCACGCTTGCACTCTCAGCGCTCGCAGGCGCCTTCGTCGGCCTCGCCGTCGGCGGATCATCGACTGGTTCTACCAACTGGAGAATCCGCTCGCGACCGCGGTGATCCCTGCTCTGATCGGCGGATCGTTCGGCGCGTTCCTGTCGATCAAGGCGATCCGCAAGGCGGAGTCGCAGAACGTCGGCATGACGGTCTACTACCTCGCACGCACGGTCTTCAATGGATTGCGCTCGATCGAGCCACTGGTCATGGTCATCATCTTCGTCGTGTGGGTGGGTATCGGACCGTTCGCCGGAGCGCTGGCGCTGGCCCTCCACACGACAGCTTCACTAGCGAAGCTCTACTCCGAGCAGGTCGAGTCGATTGACACTGGACCCCTTGAGGCCGTCCGGGCTACGGGTGCCACCAGGCTGCAGACGATCATCTACGGTGTCGTTCCCCAGATCCTCCCTCCGTACATCTCATTCACGATGTACCGGTGGGATATCAACGTCCGCATGTCGACCATCATCGGTTTCGCCGGTGGTGGCGGTATCGGGTTCCTGCTCCAGCAGAACATCAACCTGCTCCAGTACCGGGCGGCCGCTGCCCAGATGCTGGCGATCGCGATCGTCGTCGCCTCGATGGACTACGTCAGTTCCCGCCTCCGCGAGCACTACATCTAGGCCATGGCGAGTTCGTCCTCAGGACCCGCACGGTCACCGAGGACCAGGAGGCGATGACGCTCGCTCCCGGTGCGACGCAGGTCGTCGCAGTGCCTCCGCACGGTCGACGCCAGAGGAGCCGGACGAGTGGCGAACTCCCTTCGAGCGGGACTACGACAGGATCATCCACTCGAAGGCGTTCCGAAGGCTCAAGCACAAGACACAGGCGTTCATGAACCCGGAGGGCGACCACTACGTCACCCGCATGACGCACACGCTCCAGGTAACGCAGGTTGGACGATCGATCGCTCGTGCGTTGTCGCTCAACGTCGACCTCGCCGAGGCGGTGTGCCTCGGACATGATGTCGGTCATTCCCCGTTCGGCCATACCGGGGAAGACGCACTGTCTGAGTTCGTTGATGGCGAGTGGAGGCACTCCGAACAATCGGTGAGGATCTTCGAAGTTCTGGAGCCACTCAACCTCACGCCCGAGGTGCTCTCCGGTATCCGAACGCACACATGGAAAGTCGATGAGCCGGCGACAACCCACGAAGGTGACGTCGTCAAGTACGCAGATCGCATCGCGTATCTGGCCCACGATGCCCTCGATGCGATACGCGCAGGGGTGCTCGACCAATCATCCATCCCGAGAACGGTGATGGATGCCTTCGGTGAGCCCGGAAGGGACTGGGTTTCGACCATGATCACCGCCGTCATCGATGAGTCGTACGAGCGATCGGTGATCGCGATGGTGCCATCGAAACTCGAGGCGATGCACGAGCTACGGGCCTTCATGTTCGAACATGTGTACCTGCGCCCCGAGGTCGAGAGCCAGCGCCAACGGGCGAGAGAGATCGTCAGAGATCTCGTGAGTTACTACCTCGAACATCTCGATCAACTCCCCCCTACCTACCAACACCCCGAAGCCGACGACCTCACCCAGGTCATCGACTTCGTGGCTGGAATGACGGATCGTTACGCGATCCGGACGCACGACGAGCTGTTTAGACCGAGACTGTTCTGATGCCTGCTATCCGTCGTCCGTCGTCCGACTTCCGTCGTCGTTTGGACTCCACAGTGGTTCGTCCACCGTCCACTCGGGCGGGTTCCCCCAATGGTTGAAAAACGTGACGCTGTGGGCGGGGGCTCGCTTGGCGAGGCCCCATCGGCCGAGCGGGTAGCCGCAGGTGATGGCTGCGGGATTCGTCCATCCTTTGTCGAGCGGAACACCGAGAAGCTCAGCCACTTCCTGATGTTTGAACATGCCGAGGACGGTGGTGAGCGTGGTACCGACGCCGTGTGACCGGGCGGCAAGCATCATGCTCCATATGGCCGGATATATCGATGCTCCCAGCCAGTCGTTCCGGTGATACGGAACAACGACCAGCGGTACCTGGTCGAAGTTGTCCGCGAGCCACTGGCTCGAGTTGATCACGCGAATGGCGCCTTTATCGCCAGACTCCATGACTTGGTCGATTTTGCCCTTGTAGATCGTGGCGTTCAGTTCTATCCATCCTTCGGAGTACAGCGTTGCGAGCTTGCCGATCGTGTCGCGGTCGGTCACCGTGATCCATCGCCAGTTCTGGCTGTTACTGCCCGATGGTGACCGGATGGCGGCGTCCATCATCGCCTTGATGACATCAGTTGGAATCGGGTCGTTGGAGACCCTGCGCATGGCACGGGTCGTATACAGAGCTTCGTTGAGATCCATGACGCCAACCTAGCCAATCCACAACAGGTTCAGGAAACGATCGCAGCCACCAACGCCATCGCAACGATGTTGGCCACCACCCAACCGATCGCGAACATCACATATCTGCGGATCCATACGAGCCACGATTCACTGCCCCGTGCTATCGCAACTCCGAGCGGCCACCACAGGGGGGGGGGGCACTCGTTACGACACCGAACACGATCACCGTGAAACGCGTAACGTCGATGAACGGGAACGAAAGAACCCAGGCCGTCGGAGCGGCGATCAGGAAGAGGATGGCGCCGGCGATCGTGGCGGCGAAGTCCGACATGTCGCCACCGCTCCTGAATCCGGCCGAAAGGCCGAATGTCACGAGCATGGCTGGGAAAAGCAGGCCAACCGCACCACCGAGAACCGGGGACACGGTCTGCCGTTTCGGGGCGAAAGAGACTTCTCGCTTCACTGTTCGCCAGCGTACTCCTTCGCACTCCGCACGCACCTCTACCATCACGCAGGGCACTAGGGAGGTCACATGTCAGAACCATTCTCCACAGGGGCGATCAAGATCATTGAGATCATGGGCGTCTCCCCGACCAGCTTCCAGGATGCCATCGATGAGGCCCTGTCAAAGGCAGCCGAGAGCATCAATGCGATCACGGATGTCGAAGTCATCCGCCAGACCGCCGACGTACGAGATGGCAAGGTTTCGAGCTACCGCGTCACACTCAAGCTGTCGTTCATCGTTCGCTGACCCCATCGGCTCTCTTTGGCGTGGTACGGCTGGCCGCTAATGGGGCTCTGCCATTAGCCTGATGGTTCGCCATGAGATACCCCCACTTCCCCCGATTCCTCGTCGCATTGGTGCTGCTTGCCCTCCTTGCACTGACACCCGTCGCTGCGAACGCGCAGTCGAAGGGTGACGTAGCCAAGGCAAAGACGGCGGCAGAGCTCGCACGAGATGAACTCGAAGCCGCAGACGCAGAGCTCGAGCATGGGCTGAACGACCTCGAACGCATACAGGGCAAGCTCTACAACCTGCTCTGGAGGATCGACAAGCTCGGCTCCGCGCTCACGGAGTACGGCGATGATGTCAACGGCTTGGAGGAGCGAGCACGCCTCCTTGTCATCGACGCGTACGTTGCGGGCGGTAACGGAGTCATCACGACCGCGTTCTCGGCGGGCAACATCCAAGATCTGATCACAACGCAGGCGCTGTATGACAGGGCGGCCACGCGTGACCTGAACCAACTCGTCCAACTCGGGGCGGTCCGCAGGCAGATGGACCGACTCACCGACGAACTCTCTGTGAAGGAGACTGAAGCAGAGGGGCTGAAGGCGGAGCAACAGGAAGTCGTCGCTGCCCTGGCGGAGATACAAGAGAGGGCCGAAACGATCCACGCGGAGGCTCGATCCAAGTACCGCACGATGTACGCCAAGTACC
>PVMK01123689.1_pt1 | contig 10284 bp, 12 predicted proteins | sample 1853481 | NCBI WGS metagenome assembly PVMK01 (sample SAMN08533507, study PRJNA380276) | Marine sediment metagenome, whole genome shotgun sequencing project. | reverse complement strand
GAGAAAAATCCTGAGCGCCATATTGGGTGGTGAACTCAAAGAGATGGATAGGACTGGAAGACTGGCCAACTGCTGTGGGGCGGGCGGTATGTTGCCGATTCACCGCCCGGACCTGGCCGACAAAGCCGCCCTTCTGAGACTTGAAGAGGCCCAGACCACAGGGGCATCCATCCTGGCAACCGGGTGTCCCCGTTGCCAGAGCACCTTAACACGCGCCACAAGTTCCGGGGCCCATAAGGGAATGCGTATTACCAACCTGATAAGATTGGTAGCTATTGCGGCCGGACTTGTGGAATAAACACACCCAAAGCACCTCACCTTTGCCATAACCGGTGAACACAAAAAAAGGTGAATGGAAGGAACAGACAGCGGAGACCAAAATGAAACCGAAAGAATTAATGCAAGAGGATACTATAGGCTGGGAACCCCTCAATTGGATGGAAGAGGAAAAACTTTCAATGCCCAAAAAACTCGTCATCCTTACCGCCGCACCCGGGGCTACAGTTGCAAAGACGCAAAACCCCTATCTTCCGATTACACACAAAGAGATTGTAAAAAATCACGTGGAGGCCTATAAGGCCGGGGCTTCTGTTTTTCACGTCCATGCCAGGGATGAAAAGGGGCATCCCACAGGAGATCCGCAATTGCACAAACGCATCATCCTGGAGCTCAAGGAAAAATGTCCGGATGCTATAATTGATTGCAGTTTTGCGTATCCCTTTTCTGAAGATAGTGTTGAAGCCCGTTTGGAGCCTATCTGCAAACTGGACCTCCCCATTGAGCTTGGGACCATGTCTGCGGGAACCATGAATATAATGGGACGATGGGTCTACATAAACAGGGAAGACTATCTCAAGGCCGCCGTAAAATACCTGCAGGAAAGAAAGATAAGGCCCACTATTACAGTTTATAATGTCAAACAAATCGAGGAAGTGAAGAAATGGGCCATAAAGACGGGTCTGGTCAAAAAACCCTATCTGAATCTCAGCCTCGGCCTTTTTGGTGATCCTGCTCGAAGTGATGTTCTCAAGACCTGGCTCAAGTACCTGCCCGAAGAATGTGATTGGGTCGCGGAAACGGCCGGCAGGAACTGGCTCCCAACAACGATCGAAGCCATTCTGAGCGGGGGCCATATCATGCGAGCGGGGATGGAAGACGGCATTTATATGTACCCTCACAGGGATGATCTCATCAAGAGCTCTGCTGAGGCAGTAGAAAAGGTAAGGAAAATTGCGGAAGAACTGGGTCTTGAAATTGCTACGCCCGAGGAAGCCCGGAAAATCTTAGGGCTGATATAAACCCCGATGTTGCATTAGAATTCACCAGAATAGCGGCAATATACTATCATACATAGCGCAAACCTTCCAACTGATGCAATCACAGGACTTAGCATAAGGTGAATTCTTCTCACATCATCAATTTTGCAGTTTCGTACTGTAATAGCTGCCCGCAATTAAAAACATGCCAAGAGGTTTTGCAACATCGGGGTAAATTTGATGATAAAAAACCGACCAACTTTTGACAGTTTTTGACCGATCTGAAAACGAGTTATTGCGCAAGCCCTGAGGTGTCTCTGATGAGTCGATTTGAAATTGAAAGGCCCCCGAAGAAGATCATAGAGGATCTGAAAAAAATGTATTCGGGTATTATTCAAGACGCTTGCGATAAGGTTTTGGGGCTGGGCGTAAGGACCTGGATGGATGCGAACCTGAGGCCGATCTTTGATGAAATAAAGTTGATCGGGCCGGCGATCACCCTGCAGATGGTCCCCCCATCTTTGAGCTCTTATAAGGGCAGGTCAGGGCTTAGCCTGGCCTTTGAGGCAATAGATATGGCCCAGGCCGGCGACGTCTTTGTTGTCGGGGGTGGATTAACGGACTCTGGTATGTGGGGAGAGATGATGGCCATTGCGGGGACGGTTAAAGGCCTTGGTGGCGCAGTCGTGGATGGCGGTGTGCGGGATGTTCTGGCGATCCGCGAGATGAAATTCCCCCTGTTTTATCGAAATCCGGTTGTCACAACAGCCCAGACAAGGCTTGATACGATCTCGGTCAATGATCCGATTCAATGTGGGGGGGAAATTGGTTTGTCCGGGAGATCTGGTGTTTGGCGATTACGATGGGATCACCGTGGTTCCCAGAGATTCAATTGATAAGATATACCCGTTGTGTCTTGAATATTTTGACACGGAGAAAAAGCAACGGACTGCTCTAAAACAGGGCATGAGGTTGTCACAGTTAAAAGAAGATATTCTCTAAGGAGAAAGAAAATGGGAAAAGAGGTATTGGTAGACTTAAGCCATCCGTTTGGAGATAAAACACCCTTATGGCCATATTTTGAGGATGTCAAGATTGAACGCGTGCATTATATGGCCAAGTCCGGTGTGCTATCACAAAAAATAACCACGGTCATGCATTGTTCCACCCATGCTGATTCACCCGGACATGTTGTCGAAGGATTGGAATTTACCCATGAAATTCCGCTGGAAAAATACTACGGGACCGGGGTGGTGGTCAATATCCCCAAAAAACGCTGGGAATTGATTACCGCAGACGATCTGGAAAAAGCAGAGCCAAGAATTCAACCGGGGGACATCGTTATCATCCGAACCGGATGGCATCGGTTTTGGGCAGACAGCAAAATGTATTTTGCCTATTCCCCGGGACTGGGCAGAGAAGCGGGCGAATGGTTTGTGGAAAAACAAGTCAAATCTGTTGGAGTCGATCAGCAGGCGCTGGACCATCCTCTGCATACGGCAATAGGACCTCATGGTCCGGGTCCTCTAAATCCCGATGTTTGTGAGCAATACTATAAGGAAACGGGTCGAAAAGTGGAAGAAGATTTTCCCGAGTGGGAACCATGCCATAATCTCCTGATGAAAAACGGTATTGTTGGGTGGGAAAATGTCGGTGGTGACATTGAAAAAGTTGTGGGTAAACGGGTAACGATTATGGGATTTCCGATTCGCTGGTATATGGGAGACGGTTCCATCGTGCGCCTGGTGGCAAAAATTGATGAAGATAAACTAAACGATGTTCCGGACAGGGTATATAAGTACGGAACCACTTAGGGTTTGAAAAAGGAGTGTATGATGCGAGCCATATTTGTGTTCACCCCCCCTGAATCAAAAAGATTTATTGCAAAGGCTGTTTCCCGGTTGCCCGAAGTCATAAGGGCAAAGGAGAACGAAAGCATTCTGATTGCACATGGTTCCACCAATGTGCGCGTTGCTCAGGAAATCATTGGGCAATGCCCTGAACCGGACAAGTTTCTTTCTGGAGAGGTAATCAATGGAATCCTATGCATAACACAGGCAGAAGAAAAGCCCCCCATGATTGTGGTCCGAAAAGGTAAACTCGTCCCACCGGCATTGACCATGGAAGAGACCCTTGAAGGGTTTGGTGCGGGTTCCGTGTTTATCAAGGGCGCAAATGCCGTTGACCCGGAAGGAAATGCGGGGGTGTATGTGGCCCATCCTTCCGCCGGCACCATCGGATTTGCCTATGGCATCCTTAGCGCCAGGGGGATACAAATGATCGTTCCCCGTGGGACTCGAAAAATTGGTTCCTTCCATAAAAAAGGCGGCGCAACACGTGGGGCAGGACACCCTGTACTATTGCATGGGGAATCAAAATAGGGATGCTCCCAATGGTTAATGCAAAAATAATCACCGAGGTAGAAGCTTTCCGTATACTGTTTGGTCTTGAGGCGATTCACATTGGCGGTGGGGGCGTAAATGGCTCAGAGGGGGCAGTTGTCATGGCAGCCGAGGGAGAAAAAGAAAAACTGGACCAGGCCATTGAACTCATCGAGTCTATAAAAGGAGAACCGCCGCTTCGGCCGAAAAAATCCTTATGCGGCAATTGTCTGCCAACAAGCCCGAGCACCCTTGCATCACCGGATGAGCAGTTTGAGGAAAAAGATACCGGACACTGCATGTTCAAAGGAAAAGCAGAGGAAGAACTCCCACCATATATCGGCAAGAGATCTGACTAAAATAAAAACTGTTTTACGTCTTCCTCAAAAGGCGGTAACGGCGACTGGGCCAGAAGAGTTCAGGGGCGGTTAGACAACCGCCCCTGAAATAAAAATTGGATTTCTTATAACTTAGGAATTGAGATCCCAACCCACCGGCTCACCTTCAGACAGGATTGCAATGGCCCGCAGAGGAGACCCCGTACCCTTTCTAATCCTAAGTGGCAGGGCAATAAAGGTAAATCGCTTACCAACCAGTTTGTCCAGGTTACAGAGGTTCTCCATATGCGTCACACGTCGTTCACTGCAGACGGTGTGACACGGGTAGGTCTTGTCCAGAAACATGTCCGGGCTCGTATTGTCCACGCCAAAGTTAATCACACCCTTATCGATGATGTACTCGGTGGCATCCTTGGTCAGACCCGGCTGATGTGAGGCGTATTCCGGCTTTCCATAATAGTTGTCAAAATGGCCGGTATAAAATAGAATCGTGTCCCCTTTTTGGATATCCAGATCCAGCGTTTGAGCTCTGCCTCGATCTTGTCGGGTCCAAATTGTGTCTGAATGGGAACGTCGCTTACATCCACGCATATGGCCGATGTGATGCAGTGTTCCAACGGAATTTCGTCCACGGAGGGCGCATCCGGATCAGTGGACAGATGACTGATCGAATCGATATGGGTTGGCCCGTGGTCGCACATCATAATGCCGCTGGCTTGGTAGGAAAACCCGGTCCCTATGATGCGTCTGGACTCCTCATGCGACATGTGTTCCCAGATCACCGTCTTGGCATGACCCGGATAAACGGGCATACCCGTGTAGATTTCCTGGCTCAGATCAATGACTTTTCCTTTAATCTTCATGTTTTATCCTCCTGTTGATTTCATTTTTTTAATTTCCATATTTTTGCGTAAACCCTAATCCAAAATTTGGAGCCAAATTGGCAATTATTTAGGGAAATGAGCATTTTTAACGAGCACTTCAGGTCTTCAATGCCGTCCCTGTCCTTAACTCTGAACGTTGAATCTTTGTCGAAGATCCCGTTGGGCGGGGAATCCCTGAACCTGAGTAGTTACAGAATTTAGTGTGCAGTCCATCCCGCATCCACCATAAGCACGTGCCCGGTGACGAGAGCACTTGCAGGTGCGGCCAGATAAATCACCGCCCCCACAACATCTTCGGGCGTGCCAAGTTTTTTTAGCAGGTTTTTCGCCAAAGCATATTCACGAAATTCGGGATCAGCCAAAAAGCCTTTTGAAAGCTCTGTTTCGATAAACGTTGGTGCCACACCGTTTACCAGTATTCCGTGGGTGGCCCACTCCAGCGCCAGGACCTTGGTCACCAGGTCAAGCCCTGCCTTGCTGGCGCAGTAGGCTGCACGCTTTATCAAGGCCACAGAACCTGTCTGAGAACTGATATTGATGATCCTTCCCCCTCGTCCTTGAGCAATCATTGCCCTTCCAACTGCCTGGGCAAGAAAAAAACTTGCCTTCAGATTAATATCCATAACCTGATCCCATGCCTCGACAGTCACATCTAAGGCTTCCTGGGGTATGTTCATCCCGGCGTTGTTGACAAGGATATCAACGCCGCCCAGCTTCTCCCTTAATTCCTCCACCAAAGGCTCAATCCGATCCGTCTCAGTAATGTCCGCTGCCACGGCACCGGCCCTCCGTCCCAATGATTCGATCTGATCGGCCACTGCCTCCAATTCGGACAAGGTCCTTGATATCAACCCCACATCGGCTCCCGCCTCGGCAAGACCCAGCGCAATGGCCTTGCCAATACCCCTGCCGGCCCCCGTAACGATTGCGGTCTTCCCTTCAAGGTCAAACATTTTTCCCTTCATAACGTAACCTTTCTAAATCCCGTTGAGACCCATCTTCAACGCGGTCAAATTGAGTTCCACTTTGGAAGCGGGAAAAGAGTCCTTTATCTCTTTTTCAGCCTCGTCGATATTTATCGGAATCTTATTTGTCCCGAGCAGTGCCCCCAACATGATGATGTTGGCCACAATGGGGGCCCCCAGCTCCATTGCCATATCCGTTGCCTTCAGGAACCTGGATGACCGGGAAAGCCGCTCAATTGCCCCTTTGAGTTCTTCCAAATCCGGGTAGGTCAGCCTCTTGGCCAACACACCAACAGGATAAACGGGTTGAAAATTAGTGACTGTCACAACATCAGGGTTTCCATAGGATTCTAATATCCTCAGCGTTTCCAAGGGTTCCAGACCGAGGATAACATGACCCTGTCCATCGGGCACAAGGGGTCCATGATATTTCACCTCGGATATCCGCAGGCTGCTAAACACACCACCGCCCCTTTGTGCAGCACCAAACGTCTCTCCTATGGTTAAGAAAAAGCCTTTATTGGATAAAATTCTCCCAATCATTCTGGAGATCAATATATTGCCCTGCCCACCAACTCCCGAAATAAAGAGGTTTATAGGGTCTCGCTGAGATGTCATTATGCAGTTTCCTCTCTTATAATGGCATTAAAAGGGCAAATGTCCGTACAGACACCACACCCTGAACACATATCCTCTTTGACGCTTGCAATTCCCGCCTCTGTATCCTGGAACAAGGCAGGGCACCTGAGTTCACTGGAACAGATGCCACATTCTTCCCCTTTGCATTTCTCCGCTTCAATACGGATGGTGTAAGGTCTCACCTTTTCTGTTTTCGCTCTGACGATTTCACAGGCCCTCCGCAAAATGAGTATGCGGACACCTTCTTCCATTTTGAGGAGACTACGAATCGTCTTGACAGTCCCCCTTATATCAAAGGGGTCACTAACCATGACTTCACACCCCAGTGAACGGCAGAGCGTTTCAATGTCAATCCTCTTGGCCGGATCGCCAACGGCATTAAACCCTGTGCCCGGATGGGACTGAAATCCTGTCATGGCAGTGGCAGAGTTATCCAGGATGATCTGAACCATATTGGATTCATTGTAGACAGCATTGATCAGGGAGGGGATGACTGCGTGGAAAAAAGTGGAATCACCACAGATGGCGATCACGGGCTGTTGATAGTCAAATGCTTCCAGTTGACCAAAACCCGCTGCCAGTCCGGTGCTTGACCCCATGGCATGAAGCAGATTTATCTGTCCTTTACCCTCGGGAAAGACATCCAGGGTAGAGCATCCGATATCACCTGTCACATACGCATCTCTTCCGTCCGCCTTAATGGCCTTGTCCAACGCCCAAAAGCTTGCCCTGTGCGGACAACCCGGACACCAGGTCAGCCCTCTGCTGATAAGAAGCTGGTCTGAGGCTTCTGTCAGCATCTTTTCATAGCCGGCATCCCTCGCCTCGTGGTCTACGTCAAAGATCTTCCCCAGGGCGGTTAATACCCGGTTAGGGGTTATCTCTCCGTACTCGGGCAGGTGTCCCGATCCTTTTCCGTAAACCTCCCTGCTCTCCATATGTGCGTCAGCGATTGTTTCCTTGACATGGATTTCCAGAAATGGGTCTACTTCCTCCACCACGAGTATCTTTTCCGATTTGGCCAGCCATTCCCTGACCAGTTTAGCTGGAAACGGCCACAGGGTCCCCAGCCTCAATATGCCGACCCGGTCCTGCAAACCCAGGATGTCAAGGGCTTCAGTTGAACAGGAAACCCCACTTCCCCCGCATACAATAATCAGCTCGGGTTCTTCAGGACCGGTATACCCGTTGAACATGGAGGCCTCAAACCGTTCCCTTATTTTTTCCAGATTTTCAAGAACAGCAGCGTGCTTTGGCCATGCCAGGTAAGGAGAAATGGTCTTGGAGGCGTCCGACTTGGCTTTTCTGGGCGACCCGGGCAGATCGTCCATTTCAATGGTGCTGCTCGCGTGACAAAGGCGTGTGTAGCCTCTCAAAAACACAAAGCACCCAAATTCCTCGGAAAGTTCAAACGCCCATCTTGTCATCACTTTTGCTTCCTGTACGCTGCTTGGTTCCAACACAGGAGCAGAGGCGAATTTCCCCAGCCACCGGGAATCAGTTTCATCACCGCTTGAATGTGCATTGGGATCATCACATACCACGGCGACCATGGCTCCCCCACGGTCACCAAGACCCGTATAACTGAGATGGGTCAAAAAATCCAACGCCACACTCAGACCCGCGTTTTTCATTACGGCCAGGCTACGCAGTCCTGCAAATGCTGCTGCAGCAGCCCCCTCCACGGCGGCCTTCTCATTGGTAGACCATTCCACATGGAGATTTAAGGCCTTGGCTGCCTGCGAAAGTGTCTGGATAATTTCAGAAGATGGGGTCCCTGGATATCCGGCGGCAAATTGAGCCCCCGCTTCCAGGGCCCCCCTTGCTATGGCATCATTACCCATCATAAGATGTTTGGTTCCTGGGAGATACTTTTCAATACTCGGCATTCACTGGTTTCCTTTCGATTTCGCTCCGAAATTTATCCGGATTTTACCTCTGTCTTTGACATGGACTCAAGCACTTTCAGCACTGCGGAGTGGTCCAGGTCAAGCCCGCCATGGGCAGCAAGTGAATTCCACAAATGAGACATCAGGGCAGTCCCGGGCAGATACATCCCGAGTTCTTTCGCCATGGACATTGCGATTTCCGTATCCTTCTTGTGTAAACTCGCCCTGCCACCCGGTTCAAAATTCCGGTCCAGCATCCTCCGGCCATGCAGTTCCAGGATACGACTTTGGGCAAATCCTCCCAGCAAGGCGTTTCGCACCTTTTCGGGATCAACCCCGGACTTTTTGGCAAAAATCAAGGCCTCGGCAACCGCCTCAATAGTCAAGGCCACAATGATCTGGTTTGAGGCCTTGGCCACTTGTCCTGCTCCATGGTCACCAATGTGACTAACGTTTTTACCCATCTTTTCAAAAACCGGCAGGACCCGTTCAAAGACTTCCTGTTTTCCGCCTACCATGATGGAGAGGGTTCCTTCAATGGCCCCCACGTCGCCACCACTCACCGGCGCATCAAGCATTTCCATACCGGTTTGTTCCAGTTTTTCAGCGATTTCTTTGGCAGTGATAGGAGAAATGGTGCTCATATCAACCAGGATCACCCCTTCGCTCATGCCTTCGATGCAGCCATCCTTCCCGGTAACCACTTCTTTGACAATCTGATCGTTTGGCACCATGGTGATAACCAGCTCGGCGGAGGTCGATGCCTCCTTGGGTGAAGCGGCCTCTGTGGCGCCGAGTGCCACCAAGTTCTGAACTGCCTCGCGGTCTACATCATGAACCGTCAGTTTATACCCAGCATCCATGAGATTCTTGGACATGGGTGTACCCATAAGACCAAGGCCAACAAAACCAATTCTCTCAATCATTGTAACTCCCCTCCGGTTGGATAGAAAATTTATTTTTCGTCCTGCCTATTCTACTCTATTTGCAGCGTGATTCTTATCCACGCAACGTTAATTGTCAAGAATAAGTTCTCCGAGAAAGAACGTGCTACGTCTATATTTTGCCGAAAAACACACCTGTTATCCCCTTGTTTGAAGATCACGGAATAAAACCTAAAAAATGAGGTTGAGTAAAGGGCCTGCATGGATTATTGCTGTCATCTTGAGGGGGAAATGATGGCGCCAAATGAAATCTCCATTGAAAGGGCAGGCAAAGAAATGAAATCTGAAACTTTGATCGAAAAGGCTAAAACGATAGCTCACGGCATCTTTATGAAAAAGCAGGCGAATTGTGCCGAGGCCGTCTTTGGGGCTATCCAGGAAATTGTGGAAAATGATTTCCCCCGGGAAGTATCCCGTCTGATGACACCCTTTGGCGGCGGTGTCGGGATCAGTGGTGCAAACTGCGGCGCAATGCTCGGGGGTATGGCGGCCCTGGCACTCTCTTACGGACGAGGAGACTCCCATGAGAAATCCCTTGAAAACCACCGGAGACACCTCTGGAAAACCTATGCCCTTTATAACCAGTTACCCCACCGATTTCAGAAAAGATTCGGGACAATTGAATGCCGCGATCTGACAAAAAGCCATATTTACGGGACGAAGAACTGTAGGGACTTCTGTGAGAACGTTGTGGCAGAGACCGCTGGATTGGTCATGGAATTGCTAATTGAAGCAGAGGAAAAGGGGCTTCATTTCGGATTTAAAGAGTCTATTCTCACGCAGGGGGCCAAAGCCACCGGGTTGACCATTGAGGATTTGATCGATCACAAGGCAAAAGCGATCCCCTTCCCCATAAAGGACAGATGAGGCAATACTCCCCCTTGGGTAGATCAAGGATCAGATCAAGCCGCTGACGCCTGATTTCTCCGGGAGTTTGCCACCGGGAAAGGGGTCGCCCTGTACCACAGAAAACATCAAATTCCTGGTC
>PVMK01169030.1_pt1 | contig 10285 bp, 9 predicted proteins | sample 1853481 | NCBI WGS metagenome assembly PVMK01 (sample SAMN08533507, study PRJNA380276) | Marine sediment metagenome, whole genome shotgun sequencing project. | reverse complement strand
ACGCCTTTTGACGGTTGTAAATGCATGTTCAATTTCATGTCTGCCATGGATAATTATGACAAGGCCCATTCCATGGATGATGTGGCAGCGGTATTGGTAAAGGATTTTAATACCGGCAAATGGATCAATGGCGCGGATGCACATTTTGTGGTTGGAAGCAACATGATGGGGCCCATGGGAAAAGAACTCATACCGTTTGCAGATCAGGCTGCGGCAATGGGATTCCACAATGAGCAGGGCGGCAACATGATGGGTTATGCTGAGATTACTCCCGCAGTCCTTAAATCATTAATGGGAGACATGAAAAAGCATGGCCATGGCTCAAAACATATGAATATGTAACGGCCATTTTTAACTGAGAATTTGACGATTAGATAAAAGTAATGGAGAGGAACCACGTGTTCTTCTCCATTTTTATTGCTGAAATGTTCGTGAGAAATGCGGGCTAGCTGTTCTCGGTAATAGCCGGCAACAGAACTGTAACCTTGGTATGATCCCCATGCTTGCTTTCAATTACGAGTTTACCTCCATGGTCGGCTATGATTCCATGGCTGATCGTAAGCCCCAGCCCTGTACCAATACCCGAGGGCTTGGTTGAGAAAAAGGGATTATATATCTTGTCCAGAATTGCAGTTGGGATGCCGATACCGTAATCGATGAAGATAACCGCAAGGTAGAGGGTATCGTCTACTGTCTCCTCCATACCATGAATTATGAGGTTCTTTTTAGGGTGAGCGTTAGGGTGCCTCTGGTTCAGAGCGTAACGGGCATTATTAAGTATATTTAATAATACCTGCTCCATCTGTTGAAAATCTGCCAGTGTTTTATGGAGTTTCTCCGGGAAATCAACTGTCAGGTTGATCCCATCTTTAAGAATCTGAGTTTCTGTAAGAGCCAGTACCTCGTTAAGAGCCTCCTTGATATCAATTGGCTTTTTCCCCATTTTATTTTCACGGGCAAAAGAGAGCAGGCTGCTTACAATGCTTGCAACCCGGTCTCCTTCCTTGATAATTCTGGCCGGGATTTCATCAGTTGTGATTTCTCCTTTTTTAACTTCATCAACCATGATCTGGGCAAAATTAATTATACTGTTGACGGGGTTGTTGATTTCGTGTGCCACGCCGGCTGCCAACTCTCCTATTGAAGCGAGATGGCCGGCGCGCATAGTTTCGGCTTGCATGGTAATGTCCTGGGAAACGCAGACAATGCCTTCAAATTTGCCCTCTTCACTGAATATGACAGAAGCAGTGAAAAGCATTCGGAATTTTTCGTCGTACTTTGAAAGATAGGTTGTCTCTACATTTCTTGTGAAGCCTTTATTGATGAGATCGTCAAGTCCGATATCGCTATAATAACCCTCGGCAAAAATCATCGAAAAAGGTTTGCCGATTAATTCTTCCTTCGTATATCCAAGCAAATCATAGGTTGATTGGTTCGCGGCCCTGATTGTCTGGTCCTTGTTGACCACCAGCAGCGAATTACTCATTGATCGAATTATGTTGTCGGTATAAGCCTTGGCAGTAATAAGCTCCTGCCTGGAGGTTTTTAATTTTTCGGCCATGACATTGAAAGATACTGCCAGTTGACCTATCTCATCCTTAGAATTGACAGTGACCCGATGGGTCAAATCACCTTCAGCAAGGCGATTGGTCCCGTCTACAAGATGTCTTATTGGTCTTTCAAGAGCCCGTGCCATGAAATATGCATTAACTATGGTGGCCAGAATTGCAATAAATAGCACCAGGGTGATCATTTTCTGGGAAAATAGTGAAATTTCCAGAATCGCAGTATTTTTCTCTTCAATTTTTTTGCTGACATAGGCCGCAGCCTCTCTCCCCAAAGTCGCTATCCTGTCTGCCTCCCTGACAGCCAGATTTTCCATCTCTTTGGCAGAAGAGCCGCCCCGATATCCTTCACGCACCTCTGCTGCAAAGGCATAGATGGCCTGTTTAAATCTCCTGGCCGCCCTGGCGATTTCATCGATATTGGCAAGTTCATCCTCGTCAGTTGCCAGCACCTTGATTTCAGCAATTTCCTTGAGGGCCTTGTTGACCAGCAGGTCAACTGATGCAACAACATCAGTTTGCCCCAATCGGTAATCGTAAAGTTTATCTTTGGCGTGGGTGACGATCTCTGCAACATCATACCAGTGCCGTAATTTAACCTGGTCGACAGTGATGATTGCAGTAAGGCGTTCTGCGTTTTTAGACATGGTGATATAGACAAAAAGGCTTTCAATGATGATTATCATCAAAAGAATAAAAAGACCTAGATTCCTTGCAGTACGGAACGAAAAGTTCATCGATTATAACCGTCACCCTAACAGAGAGTTACCTTTTATAGGAGTATTCCTGAAGGTCAATACCCAGCTGCTTTACCATGTTATAGACAACCACATAGTCATCATTGCTTGTTGCAATAAATTTGATTGCCCCAAAATTTTTCAGAGTTTCCTGGCCTTCAGGGGATTCATGCAATGAAAGCAAGAGGGTTTTAATCCGTAACTTTATTGCGGGATTAAGGTCTTTGCGAACAGCCAGGCCGTTTGAGGGAACTTCCGGAGATTCAAAAAGAACCACCATCTGTTCCTTGAAATCCGGATATTCCTCCATCAGGCCATTAAAAATATGATTCTTGGCACCACCTATGTCTGCCTCACCGGCATAAACTGCCCAGGCGGCAGCATCATGGCTGTTGGCAAAGGATATTCTTGAGAAATAATCTTCTATATTGTTAATGCCGTAGTATTTGAAATAAAAAAGTTGAAAGATATAACCGGCGGTTGTGGCCTTGTCCACAAGGACGAGACTTTTGTTTTTCATATCTTTTACATTTTGAATATTGCTGTCTTTCCTGACAAAAACATATCCCCTGTAGGTGGAATTGTTGTTGGGCCATACAGGCCTCACTAAGGGTTCTATACCTGCCTTAGAATGTGTTAACACATAACTGAAACTACCGAAAAAACCCGCATCGGCTTTCCCTTCAATAAAAGCCTCGCTGATATCCCCATAATTGGCCATGATCTCCACAATGAAATTCATATCCATTTTTGTGGAAAGATAGTCAGTTATATATTTATAGCGTTTTCGCTGCTCAAAGACATTTTTTTCAGGAACCAGTACCAGACGTAATGTTTTTTCATCATCAGGTTGAAGCTGTTTTTCTCCAGCAAAACTGGCATTGCTTGGCACCTGAAGGAAAATTGCAAGCATTAAAAGAGAAAGCAGCTGAATCGTTATGTGATTTTTTTTATGGAGCATGGCCTTAACTATTCAATGAATTCCAGTCACAATGGCTCGTTAATATCACCTGTTCCGTTTACAATAAAGATATCTTCCCGGTCATGTCCAACTATATCTTACGGCCTTTGTCCCAGGTCCAGCTAAGGGTTATTATTTCATGAGCATTTTTTCAGGCGGGATCATCGGCAAGACCGTCAATAAAAAGAGGCTTCGTGACAAGCATTGCAAGAAGCCTCTATTCTAGTCATGACCCTTATAATTTTATTGTACAAGCCATAATTGATGGCCTCGTAAAAAGTACTGCCTCAAATTGAGGCAAAAAAAACCAGGCAACCACAAATTTTCCATCGGTTGTCGAAAAATGGCCCAGGCGGGCGAAAAATTGCTCTTTGACAATTCGGATCAGTTCAATTGTGCTTCCAAAAGGTGGCGTGAATGGGCTTTTGCCCTTATTCCGGCGTCTTCTAAGCGCACCTGCCCTGAGGATATTGAGCGCCGCCGCTTTAAGAGTCGCTGCGAAGCGCACAGCTTTTATTCCTCGCACCCGGAGCTGTTTTACACCAGTTCTTCTGTCAAACTCGGACATGGTTGCCTCGGCACCGGCACGGAATCGATACTCTTCTTTGAATGCATCTGTTTTTTCAAAGGCCCTTCTTTGAGCGAGGCGTGCAACCTTTTCGTCATACCGTATATAACTGCGACCCTTTTTTCCGGTCTTTACAGGGCAGTCTTGAAAAAGTGGGCAGTTGGCGCATGTTTCCGTTGCAAACGCTATGCTGAACCGGCCCTTCTTCTTTTTTACCTTCAGTGGTTGATGTCCTTGAGGACAGGCAGTAATTGCACCTCTTTCCGAGAACTCAAAATCGGCTAGAGTGCAGGGTGCATCCTTTCGACTGCCCATAGTGGGAGCGACAAGATCAATGTCCAGCCCTGCTGCTTTTTCATGGTTGCTGTCACTCCCATAAAGTGAATCAGCCAGTATTTTATCGGGGGCCATATCTCGTTGCTTGGTTGTCTCGATATAGGGAAGTAATGCGTTGGCATCACTTGCATGGGCCGGCTTCACCTCAACATGGGTGATCAGAGAAAGTTGCGGATTCTCTTCATCTTTGTTGGGATTATACGTCTCGGCAACCTGTACCTGATAACCTTTGCCCTTGTGTCCATCATAGCCGGCGTCTGGGTCTGAGGGGTTCTGTAAAGAGTCAGAGGGCACGTCCTTATTGGGCTTGATCGCGACTCGTTTCTCGCCGGTCGTCCCGTCTTGCTCTACGATACATTGTTCCCTGAGGAGCCGCGTCATGAGTTGATAGCTGCTCATAGCAGTAATTTTGTCATGTGAACGGAACCGCTCAATGAGAAAAAACAGGTCATTACCTACCATTTGCAGCGTTTTGGCCGATTCCGACGGTTTGACCATGGCAAAAGAACTTTCCTCTTGTTTGCGCAGATATCGATCCCTGAGTTCCTGCGCAAGGGCATTAAAGTCTTTTTTGTGGTGCCGCTTAAGGTTGGTGAGGAATTTCTTGATAGTGCTAACGAAAATACCGATGCGGCCAAGGTGACGCATATTGGAAAAAATATGCACTGAGTCTATCCGCTGTAAGGAGGTGTCTACATCAAACACTTTGCCGAGTTCATCTCCTATGGCTTCAAAGACAGAATCATAGAGGTTATGTTCGGTCATGGTGGAACGTGTTGACCAGATGCTTTTGGGGCAGACATATGCTGCGCTGTCAGAGTTGCTTATGACATCAAGGGCGTAATGCCACTGGATATTGAAAGCGAATTGCTCAGCAGCTTCCTGGTCAGTAAGGTCATGCATATGCTGAAGAATCATTGTTCCCATCATGGCTCCAAGCTCGTTAGTCGGGCGACCATTGTCGGAACAGTAATGCTTTGCAAGTAAATCAACAGGAAGCACATGACGAACATGATCCCGGAAAACACCGGCCCAGGAATCGTCCAGCATCTTCCGGCGTTTCGGACCAAGATATTCGAAGGGGTCAAACATGTAGTGGGTTTTGTGGTCTTTTATGTTAAGCATGGTTTCTCCATAACAGCTTGAAATTCAAGGAGAAACCTACCACGTTCCAGTTAAAAAAGCAACACATTTTATCTGTTTTTATTAATAGTTTTAAGACGTTATGTTCTGTTTAGACTTTTTACGATTTCATCAACTTTAGGTTCATTCAATTTAAAATTGTTTAAATAATTTCGCATGAAATTTTCTGATTATTTATAAGTATAAAATATTAAACAAGTTGTCTTATAGCAAAATATTTTCAAGGGAAAAGCTAATTTTATTCGTCCTTGAAAACCCGGTCCTCAGGGCTCGGATTTTTTACTTGTTAACCAAGTTGTTGGTCAAACTATTATTTTCCGGGCGGATGTTTTTTTGTGAATGGCTTGAGAGTTAATCTGTCTGCTGATACATGTTGAACATAGAAAAGTGATGCTCGGAAGGACAGAGTAGATCGAGTGGAGGTTTTGGAACAGTTTTAGATATTTGTTTTTAAATAGATTCGTCTGTTAATTTTTTTCTGCTCCATTTAGTCACAGGTCTCAAGGCACCTTTTACCGCAGCGCAGACACCGCCACTTATGCATTTCTTCAAATGATAATACAATCCTTTGAGTGCCAGGTTTGATTCTCGCATCAACTGTCCCCTTCTGAGTTTTTGGGAAAAATCTGGAACGCATTTTATAATAATGCTGGACAGCAAAGAGGCTGTCAAGAGAAAAATGAATGCGTGTTCATTTTTTGCTTGACATGTGCCACTCAGTGGTATATCAAATTATAGGATAAAGTATGCAATTTGTTAAGTTCTAATATGGCTAATGTAGTGTTTCCTTATTTGTCCTAATGTTATCTCAAGAATACTCCCCCGATAAACACTTCTTGCCGGCAATTAAATGTCTCTTAATCCCGGCATGCCTAACCTTTTTTTGCTGGTTTAAGTTAATTGACAATGAGGTGGATTTATCAAAGTTGTTTTACGGCATAAAATCCCTATAGCCTGTGAGGAAGGCAATGAAAAATTTTAAGATAGGTCTTGGCCCGAAGCTGGTTGTCTATCTTTGCCTGTCCATGATTGCTATTTTCAGTTTAATCGGGGTATTCAATCTGAATATGCATAAACGTCATATGATGATGGGGGTATACCAGAACGCTGCCCAAATCAGTGATATTATAATGTACAGCACCAATTATTCAATGATGACTAACGAAAGAGACAGCATTTATAGAATAATTAATTGCATTGCCAGGGAACCTGGTATCCAGAAAATCAGAATTTACAATAAAGAAGGGCAAATTACTTTTTCAACGGAGGAGAAAGAGGTCAATACAATGGTCGACATGCGTGCAGATGCCTGCAATGCATGCCATAGTGATGGCTCGAAACCACCAACCGGTGATATCTCTATTTTAAAACGCACACGTGATTATTATAACCAGGAAGGTAGTCATGTACTTGGCTTAATCAGTCCTATCAAAAGCGAGTCGTCATGTGTGACTGCTGATTGCCATGCCCATAGTGCCGATCAGAAAATATTGGGTGTTATCGACGTTATCATGCAGCTTGACAAAGTAGATGCCAGTCAGAATGAATACGAAAGATATTCCCGCTTGTATGTATTGCTGACTATACTTGTCGTCTGTACCACCTCAATGTTGTTTGTTTTCTTTATGGTTCACCGGCCTGTTCATAAGATTGTAGAGGGGACAAATAAGGTTGCCGAAGGCAAGTTAAGTTTCATGATCGATGTTAATTCTAAAGACGAAATAGGCAGATTAGCAGAGTCGTTTAATCATATGACCATTGATCTCAAAAGGTTCAGGAACGACCTTCTCTCGGCAAAGGCCTATACGGATAACATTATTCATTCCATGCTTAACTCCCTTATTGTAGTGGATCGGGATGCTTACATAAAAAATGTCAATAAAGCCACATGTGATCTTTTGGGATATTCTGAAGAAGAGCTCATAAACAAACCGCTGTCATTTGTTTTCGCCAAAGGATATTTTGATGAATTGGGCCTTAACGATTCATCCTCTCGTGACTTCAGTGGCACCGGGGAAACCATATATCAATCAAAAGACGGAAAGAAGATACGTGTCCTTTTTTCCGTTTCCTGTATCCGCAATGATCAAGACGAGTTTCAAGGGGTCGTTTTTATGGCTCAAGACATAACCGTGCAAACAGAAGCCATGCGTGCCGGGCACATGTCCTCGCTTGGTGAGCTCGCTGCAGGAGTAGCACACGAGATAAATAACCCCTTAAACAGCATTATCAATTTTGCCCAGATCCTTATTGATGAACTGCAGAGTGATGGACAATTAACCGAGGAACTTCTATTCAGAATAATAAATGAAGGTGATCGGGTGAGTAATATCGTGAGAAGCCTTCTTTCGTTTGCCCGGGAAAGTGGACGGGGTAAAGCCATGATCAAGATCGATGAGGTGATTCGGGAGACCTTTGCCCTGACTGATACACAAATTTTTAAGGACGGGATCATAATTGAAGTGAACGTCTCCGAAACGCTCCCGAGTATTTATGGAAATTTCCAGCAGATTATGCAGGTCTTTATCAATATTACCAACAATGCCCGTTATGCATTGAATCAAAAATATCCGGGTAGTAACCCTGAAAAGAAATTAATCATTTCCTCTGAACTTAAACAAATTGAGAATGAATTGGTCATGGACATCAGTTTTTATGATACCGGAACCGGTATCCCTGCCCAGATTATTGATAAGGTAATCAACCCTTTCTTTACCACCAAGCCAGCTGGTGAGGGGACAGGTCTGGGGCTGGCAATCAGTCACGGTATAGTAACGGACCATGATGGAAGACTTATTATTGAGAGTGTCGAAGGTGAATATACCAAGGTTACCACCCGATTCCCTTTGCCGGAGTCAGATAATAATTCTGATACCGCTTGAAATATGATCACATTCTAATGCATGAGAGAACTCCAGCAGCTTTTATTCTCTTTAGTAGAATGAACGGTTGTTCTCCTTTTATCATTTGATTCTTTCTATTACATTTAAGTCGTTATGCTGCTGTAATGCCATCTGCGTGACATGAAGGAATTCGTCCTTCTTCACCGGCTTATGCATATATTTGAATGCCCCCAGTCTTTTCGATTCTGCTGCTGTCTTATTAGTAGGATATCCCGTTATCATGATCACAGGGAATTTGAGGCCCATTTTCTTCACCTGACGTAGCAAATCCATGCCCGAAGGTCCTTTCATGATGATATCACTGATAATGAGATTAATGTTTTGCGTTGATACAATTTCCAGTGCCTCTTCACAGGATGAGACGTCGCTGATCTTACAGTATCCGTCCTTTGCCAGGAACATCTTTAAAGACAGCCTCAGATTTTCATCATCGTCCACGATAAGGATATGACTTTTTTCTTTGATCTTTTCGTTCATTTCAATATCACCTCCCCCAATATACCAAAATTTTCTGACATCTTCTTTCAACTGGAGCAACAATCTATCCTGAGTAAGTCCACGACCTGTCATGAATGGCCGGCCCGACAGTAATAACCATAAAGCAATATACATGCATATCGCAAAAAGCATACCACAAGAGAGGCAAATTCCCTATAGGAGATTTATAAAAACCAACTGTTTCTACTGTAATTCCCCTGATCCTGACGAAATAATCTGATTTGTTAAGAATGAATTGGCTTATTTAAATAAAAAAAACCTGGCCGCTAATTGGGGCCAGGTTTTTTTTATAGAGGGTGTGTGGCGTTCAGTTATTCAGCAGCTACTCCCTCTGGTTGTTTGTTGAGGTAAGCATAGAATGCAGGGAAGGCGCCAAGGAACATAACTGCAATAATGTATTCAACCCCTTTAATATGGGTGTAGAAGTCTGACAGGGTGTGGAATTCCTGTATCAACCCGGCGGCTATCAGGTATTGCCGAAACAATTCCGAAACCTGCCAGTTTACTTGGGACAGTCCGCTGAGAACTGCAGTGCTTGACCAGATAATTATCAGTGATCCGAGAAAAATTGAGGAAAATTTGAATACGGTCATACTTTTGGGGATGCTTTCTTTTTTTGACATATTTGGTCTCCTGGTTCGTTTGTGTTCATTAGAGAAACTTCAATTTATATTCCAGTTAAAGCAGTAAAGATACCATGACCTAATTCTTGAATGTTTTGAGATTGTGCAATGCCGTTGAGAAGGCATACGCAACCCCAGGCGCCGACGAAACCGGCCATCGTCATGATAATGCCAATGCCGAACCTTGAGTTACCAATTTCGAGATCAGAGTCAAAAACACTACTGCCAAAAGTTGCTACTTGCTCTTTTATGAATTTCTGATCGGTTAGCATGGCTTTTTCCTTTTTATGTATTTAGCATCCAGTTCAATTAAATTTCATTTGTTATATTTAATTTAAAAAGAATGAGATCATCAGTGAAACGACTCCCCACATTCCTGCAATTGCTGCAAGTGCCATAAGTGCACCGAAGCAGATCTCAGCTTTGCTCATCTCTGTTTTTTGAGTTTCAGTAGTTTCCTGGACAACGGTGGCGACTCTTTCTTCTGTGGTATCGATTGTGTTTGTCATGACTGGCCTCCTTGTTGGTTTGTTTATTATTTGATTTCTCTCTTTCATCATTGCTTTGACTCTTATCCTTGCAGGAACGGTGCCATACTTTTTTTTTCATTGGAAAATTATACCCAGGGCACTTATTTCTTTTTTTCTTGTTGAGTGTGAATGGTTCATTTATGCTTGTAATATGTTGTTATTTATTATAATAATTTAGTTTCGGTTCAGGAAAAATTTTGCGTGGAAAAAAATAATTGTCTAAAATGAACAACACGTACGATGTGTTGCATTTTGTGTAGCATGCTACGATATTGTTGCGCAAATGCGTTGCATGCGACATGTTTGTTGGCTGTGGCAGAGCGAAATTTTCTTGATCCAACATTACAAATCAGACTCGGTGATATCCAGGATGTTGGTAATTCAGACAGAAGAATTGAAACGTATTTATGATAGTAGAAAA
>PVMK01116816.1_pt1 | contig 10285 bp, 13 predicted proteins | sample 1853481 | NCBI WGS metagenome assembly PVMK01 (sample SAMN08533507, study PRJNA380276) | Marine sediment metagenome, whole genome shotgun sequencing project. | reverse complement strand
GCCGATATGGGGTTCTCGGACGACACGATCTCGAGTGCCGGCCCGAACGACCTCATGGTGGCGCTCAGGGGGGAGCATGACGGAACGATCGAAGCCGTCGTCAGCGATCTCGAGGATCTGCTCGAACTGACCCCGACCGAGGCCGGGGCTCGGGCTGCACGTACCCTGGAAGCGGCTCTGGAGATCAACAGTGACACGAATCTTGCCGTCATCTCCGTTCCCGGCGAGTATGCAGCGACCGAGGCACGCGGGGCGCTCAGGCGCGGGTTGAATGTGTTCCTGTTCAGTGGAAACGTGTCGCTGGCGGAGGAGTTGGCCCTCAAGGAGTTGGCGCAGGAGCGCGGGCTCATCGTCATGGGCCCCGACTGTGGCACCGCGATCGTGGCTGGCATCGGCCTCGGGTTCGCCAACGTGATCCGGCGCGGAGCCATCGGAGTAATCGGGGCCTCGGGAACCGGCCTTCAAGAGTTCACGAGCCTCGTACACCTGAGCGGCCTGGGCATCTCGCATGCTCTCGGAACGGGAGGCCGGGACCTCTCCGACGCTGTCGGTGGTATCTCTACTCTGACAGCTCTGGCGGCGCTGGAGGCCGATCCTGAGACCCAGGTGATTGCGTTGGTATCCAAACCTCCCGGCGCTGAGACCCTCCGGCAGCTCATGCCCAAACTGAACGAATGCAGCAAGCCGGTCATCACCTGCTTCATCGGCCACGACGACCCGCTCACCGGGACCGAGTCGCAGATATCTGCTGCAACGACGTTGGACGAAGCGGCATTACTGGCCGTTCAAGCGGTAACCGGCAAGGCGGCCCGCCGGTCTGGACTCGAAGCGTGGACCGAACATGATCTGATCGCATCTGAGACGGCTGGGATGACACCGACCCAGAAGTACATCCGAGGGATCTTCGCAGGAGGCACCTTCAACTACCAGGCACAGCATCTCCTGAGACAAGCCGGCCTCGTAGCGCATTCCAACGCACCCATCGAGGGGACACTGAACCTACTCGACCCGGACATCAGCATCGAGCACACGCTGGTCGACATGGGCTCCGAGCTCTACACAGAAGGGCGTCCTCATCCCATGATCGATCCGACGTTGCGCAAAGATCGGATCCTCCGAGAGGCTGAGGATCCAGAGGTCGCCGTTCTCTTGCTCGATTTCGTACTCGGATACAACGCTGCCCCCGACCCGGTCGGGGATCTGGTGGAGGAGATAAAGGAGGCGAAGATCATCGTCGACCGGCGTGGCGGTCGACTGGTTGTGGTTGCCTCGGTGTGCGGCACGGACGGCGACCCCCAGAACATTGCCTACCAACGCAAGACACTGCATGACGCGGGCGTCGTACTCATGCCGAGCAGCGCCCAGGCCGCCGAGTTCAGTTTGGCACTTGCATCTAGCCAAGGAGAGCGGGCGTGAAGAACGATCTCGATCAACTACTGCGCGACGGACCCGTTGTCGTCAACATTGGGGCACTTCAGTTCGCCGAAAGCGTGCGTGATCAAGACGCCGAGGTGACCCACGTCGAGTGGACACCCCCCGCCGGCGGAGATCCAGAGCTGGCACAACTGCTCGACGACCTGATGTAACCCCGGAATCGCCGGCAAGCACTTGTGTTCGCGATCCGAGGCGGTCGCTGTTGCTACTGCCTGCTGCATAGAGAGATGCCGAGGGTGTATCCCGCGGGATGTTCCAACGGAAGGGTCAATCCATCTCGCCGAACCAGCCTCGCCTCTCCATCCACTTTGCCGCTTCAACCACCGGTACGACAGTGGCGGCGATGCCAGCGAGGGCGATCCATTCGGTGACGCTGAGGGCGGAGGTGCCGAAGGCATCCTGGAGGAATGGCACATACATGATTACACACAGCAGCAGCACCTCCCAACCGATAGCGAGGTTGAGCCACCGATTGGCGAACGGGTCATCGAGCACCGATCGACGATCGGAGCGAAAGCTGTAGGCCTTGAAGAACTGAATGAGCACGAGGGAGACGAAAGTATGTGCCATCGCCTCTTCAATGCTGCCGCCCATTGCCCTGGTGCTTGCGAATACGCCCAGATTCACGATTGCCGACCACACCCCGCCGATGGATATCAGCGTGACGACAGGCCTTGTGAAGATGCCTCTGGTGGCATCTCTCGGTGGGCGTTCCATCAGGTCCGTCTCACGAGGGTCGACGGCGAGGGCGAGGGCGGGAAGCCCGTCTGTCGCCAGGTTGACGTAGAGGATCTGTACCGCAGAGAGGGGCAGCGGCATCCCTGCGATCGTCGCCCCAGCCATGAGAAGGACCTCCCCGATGTTCGACGAGAGCAGGTACATCAGGTACTTCTTGATGTTCCCGAAGATCCCTCGGCCTTCCTCGATTGCGCCGACGATCGACGCGAAGTTGTCATCAAGGAGGATCATTTCTGCGGCTTCCCTTGAGACGTCGGTACCGGAGATGCCCATGGCCACCCCGATGTCCGACTTCTTCAGTGCGGGGAGCGTCGTTCACGCCGTCCCCCGTCATCGCAACGACGGCACCACGCTCCTGCCATGCGGTCACCACTCGCAGCTTGTCCGCTGGCGAGACCCTCGCGTAGACCTGAATGTCGGTGACGTTGCTGGCGAGTTCGTCATCTGTCATCGCCGCGAGTTCCCGACCGGTGATCACCTGGCCGTCGCTGAGGATTCCGAGCTCCTTCGCGATTGCGGCCGCAGTGACAGGGTGGTCGCCCGGTGATCATCACGACCTCGATCCCGGCGCTCCGGGAAGCGTTGATCGAAGCCCTCGGCTTCCGGCCGGGAAGGGTCGACGAGGCCGACCAGCCCAAGGAACGTCATGTCCTTTTCCGCCGTTACGAGATCAGCATCACCCTTCCGGGCGATTCCGAGGATCCGCGTGCCATCGGCAGCCATCGCCTCGGCTCGAGAGGCGATCTCCCTCCGCTCGATCGCATCGAGTGGGGCGGAGTTCCCGTTCTCCAGCCGCGTGGTGCACGCTGCCGAGGACAACCTCAGCCGCTCCCTTCGAGTACGCAGTGATGCCTGCCGGTGTCTCGTGAAGAGTCGTCATCCGTTTCCGCTCTGAGGTGAACGGAACCTCCGCCGTTCGCGGGAACCTGGCCTCGAGATCCGCCTTCTTCATCCCCACCTTTGCGGCTGCCACCACGAGCGCTCCCTCGGTCGGGTCGCCGCGGATGGCCCATCGACCGTCGGTGTCACGGACGAGCCTCGCATCGGAGGCAAGCGCAGCTGCCCTCAGGAGGTCGACGACCGGATCAGGGCGCATCGATCGTGACTCCCGTCGATCGTCACGTCGCCCTTCGGCTCGTATCCGGAGCCGAGGAGCGTCACGGTTTCTCCTGCGGTCACCACCATCCGCACGGTCATCTCGTTGCGGGTCAACGTTCCCGTCTTGTCGGTGCAGATCACCGAGGTGCTTCCCCAATGTCTCGACTGCCGGGAGGCGACGGACGAGCGCGTTGCGTTTGACGATTCGCTGTACACCCATCGCCAGCGAGATCGTCACGACCGCGGGCAATGCTTCAGGAACAACGGCAACTGCAAGGGCGATCCCGAACAGAAGCATCTCGAGCATGTCCTGGCCTCGGAGGACACCGAGGGCGATGATGAGACCGACGACGACCAGCGCGATGACCGCAAGGACCCGTGCCGACGCGATCGAGGTTCTCTTGAAGTGGCGTTCTGCCCACCTCAACGGATTGGAGCATCCCTGCGATCTTGCCGAATTCTGTGCGCATCCCCGTGGCGGTGACCACGCCTCGGCCCCTGCCGTAGGTGATGACCGTTCCCGCATACGCCGTGTTGTATCGGTCTGCAATGGCGACAGCGGGATCGGCGATCGCATCGATCCGCTTTTCGACCGGAACCGATTCGCCGGTGAGCGGAGCCTCGTCGGCTTGGAGGTTGGCGGCTTCGACGATTCTCAGGTCAGCAGGAGTGCGATCACCGACCAGGAGCAGCACGATGTCACCCGGGAACGAGATGCGCTGGCCCTGATGATGGACTCGTCGCCATCACGGAGCACTCGCGCTGTCGGTGCTGCCATGTCCCTGAGTGCGCTGATCGCCTTCTCCGCCCGGTACTCCTGGACGAATCCGAGCAGCGCGGCGAACACGACGATGAAGCCGATGATGATCGCCTCGATTCCGTGCCCCAACGCGATGGACAGCGCCACGGCGATCAACAGGATGAGGATCAGGACGTTCTTGAACTGAGCCGCGAGCAATGTCCATGGCGACACTCGCGGAGGTGCCTCGAGTTCGTTCGGGCCGGTCGTGGCGAGTCTACGAACCGCCTCAGAGGTCGTAAGCCCACGTGCCGATGTGCCCAACGCACGAAGGGTCTCGTCGACGGTGAGAACGTGGAAAGAGATCGAGATGTCCCGCGTAGACTCCATCCGACTCCTTCGTTCTTGCGAGCCAGGAACCCCACAGCCGTCCCTCGAATGGTACAGCTCCCGGGAGTGTCCCCGGAATCGTCGGGCGGGTTGTGGGTGGCGTGGGCGATCGAAGCACTCGACATTGAACGACGCCGCGCCTGGAACCAAGCCAAAGGCCGCAAGATCCCATCAACGCCCGGCCGAAGGGGACGAATCACCGGGGACTCAAGACAGATCGCACGCTCACGCTACGCGCTGTGGAAGAACCCCGACGACCTCAACACTCGGCAACGCCAACAACTCGACTCGATAGCCAATACCGACCCGAGACTCTGGCGGGCCTACCTCCTCAAAGAAGGCCTCCGCTACGTGTTCGCCGTCAAGGGACAAGACGGATCGGGGTTCACGACTGACAGCCCATCACACACACCAAGACATCTAGGCCAAACCATATGAATCACGAATAGAAGGAGAACAACAATGGCAGCAATCGCAATAGAAGGAATCCACGACGGACTAGGAGAGATCGAAGTAACCGTGGAACTCGTACCAGGGGACTTCCGCATGATGTTCGCTCTCTCGCCACATGAAGGCGGACACGTTGACCTGTTCCTCAGTCTGGAAGAGACTGCTCGCCATCGCCACCTATGCGGCGATGGCGACAGAACATGCCATCAGAGGTCATGGGGAGGAACTTGGCAACGCATGGATCACGGAGCCGGTGGCGAGCTGATCGAACGACACAGAGAGCTTCTACGGGGCCGAATGATGGCACTCAGGGCTCGATTTCACGGAGCCAGTAGTGCATGAGAACGCGTGCATAATGCCGGTTATGCGCTCCCGGTTTCGGTGTGGCGTGGAAGGTGGAGTAGCCGATCGGCTCCGTGAGGTCACCAGCGTCGGGTTAACCTGATGTGCAGAACCGGCGGTGACACGGGAGGACACTGTGCGTCGCGCTTGGGCAGGTATCTGTGTGACCGTCATCGTCGTTGCGAGTGGTTGTGGCGGTGGCGACATGTCGTTGAGTGAGTACGTCGATGAGATGAACACCATTGGGGCTCGCGTAGCCCAACAGTCTGACGTGGTCTTCGCTGAGGCCGAACAGATCGCCACGCCGAGTGACGTGAACGCATGGATGGAACGGGTTCGGCCTTTACGGATCGAGGTCTTGGAGGGCTTTGAGGGACTCGATCCGCCTGAGGAGGTTGCCGATCTGCACCGCCTTATCTCGGACTGGATGGCCAAGATCATCCTGGCCGAAGAGGCTCTGGCAGCCCGAGCGAGCGCCGTTGTGGGCTGGGAGGAGTTCTCTCAGAGCAGCGAAGCGGCAGCCTACCGGGCTGCGCTCGCCGAAGGCAAGACGGTGTGTACCGACTTTCAGGCCAAGCTCGACGCTACCGCGGCGCGGGGCGTCTTCGCCGATACTCCCTGGATTCCTAGTGATCTGAAAGAGGTCGTCGATGCCGCGCTCGGGTGCGAGAGTTTCCCCGAGAACCCCGAGGTTGTGTTCTTGCACCCACCCGCTACTTCTGCGCCATAGCCCGACCCGCCCATATCGGCACATATGCGCCCCCTAGTAGGCGAGCATATTGCCGGAAATGCGCTAGCTGGTTGTGGCTAGTCGACGTCGAAGTCTCCTGTCGTGGACCACGGTTTTCGATCTTCCGCCTCCCACATGTGAGCGTTGGCTTCGAGATGCTGTTCAATGTCCTCGTATGAACGGCCCCTCGGAAATCTATTATCCCGGCCGAACTTGGGTTGTGCCGTTGGCCGTCACGGTGATGGTCGGTTTCGGTGTCATCCTCTATGGGTTCTCTGTGTATGCCACTGATCAGGCCGCAGGAGCAGAGTTTTCGAAAACGACGTTGTCGCTGGCGTATGGCGGTGCAGTGTTCGTTGGCGGTTTGTTTGCGCTTCCGGTTGGGCACTTTGCGGACAGGCATGGTGTGAGGGTTGTCGTTGCGGCGGGAGCGTTGCTCGGGGGTCTGGGATTGGTCGGTTTCGCAATGTCGAACGAGGCATGGCAGGTTGTCGCTGCGTGGTGGCTCTTCGTCGGACCAGCCCAGGCAATGATCTACTACGAACCAGCATATGTCGCGATCGACCAATGGTCCTCAACACAGGATCGTGCACGGACACTTGCAACCATCACGCTGATCGGTGGACTGGCGGGGGTTGTGTTCATCCCGCTGATTGCATGGCTCGTCACCCGCATCGAGTGGAGAACCGCCGTCTCTCTGATGGGGCTCCTTCTGTTCATCGTTGGGGGATCAACCGCCCTCTTCGCTCTGCCGAAGTGGCAACGCAGGGTCGGCGGTTCCATTGATGGGCGAAAACTGAATCCGGGTGTCCTTCGTGATCGTCGATTCGTCCTGTACACGGTGGCACTGATGCTCATACTCCTATCCACCCAAGGAGTCATCGCACATCGCGTTGCCCGCTTCGAAGAGATCGGGTTCTCACTGGGAACGGTTGCGTTGTGGGCCGCCATCGCTTCAGCCTTGAGCCTTCCTGGTCGATGGATCGCGCCACGGCTTGCGGAGCGGTTCGGCGCAACACAGGTTCAGACGATGATCGCGTTGATCGTGGCCGCGAGCGTTCTGTTGATGGTGGACGCCACATCGACATCACAAATGATCGGGCACTTCTTCCTGTTCGGTCTGGCGTTCGGAGCGCTCCTCCCGCTGCGAGCAATGGTCATGGGCGATTGGTTCTCCGGACCGAACTTTGGGCGGATCATGGGAGCCCAATGGACTGCGGTTGTCCTCACCGCGGCTGCCGGCCCCCTCCTGGTCGGTGTGGTCCGTGATTCGACTGGTGGCTACGGCGCGTCATTCGCGGTGCTCAGCATCCTCTTTCTTGTCGCATCAGGCGTCATCCTCGTGAGCGGACGCGGGCAACCGAGCCACACCGTTCACGATTCGACTGTGACACCGAATACAGGGGACTGAACCGCCACAACGGCACATATGCGCCCCCTGTCGGCCGCACATATTGCCGGTCATGGCTCGGGTTCAGTCCTCATCATCGCTTCCGAGCATGCGCACTTGGTAGCATGAAGCAGCCGACAGCCGGGAGATCGAGATGGCTGAACCACCCAAGAATCCTTCCACGTCAACGATTCCGGCGGTCAAGCTTGAAGGGTTCCTGGCGCCTCACTCCTCGGCGGAGGTAGTCGTGCAGATTGCCATCGAGCCGTCCACCGTCTATCGCGAAGTAGTTGGCGGAAATTCGCATTTCAACTTCGACTTCGTCATTTCCGGAGTGACTGAACGGACGCTCGACCTTGTGTTCTTGAAGGTGGCCGCGCATGACGAGAAGCATCGGCTGCTGTCGTACCGCTACCTGAACCGGAATGCCGTGGGCCCATCGGGTATCGAGACGTTGGGGCAGACGCGGATCGAGGGCAGAGTCCCGATGGACATCTTCAACCCCTTCCACACATTTCCGAGCGAAATCGATCCTGCATATCTCCGGTACATGTTCACGTTCCGGGACGCGGCATCGGAAGAGGAGTTCTATCTGGGTGATGTGCGGGTCCACCCGAGACTCTATGAGCAGGAAGTCTCATTGAACTTGCCTGTCAAGGGACTTGTGACGGTGGCTGACGGGTATGACTACTTCTCCCATCATCGTCGTTTCGCCATGAGCATTGCGCGCGATGCTACGGGAGGCGCAATGCGACAGAACTTCGCTCGTTTTGCTCTCGATTTTGTTCACATTGGTGAAGACGGAAACACCCGCCGATTGCCCGACGAGGAGAAACCGGCGAACTACGACTTCCACTTCGTTGACGCCAGACGCTTCTACTCCGATGGTGAGCCAATCTACGCGCCTGCCAAGGGGACAGTCGTGGTTGCGGTTGACGGCCAACCGGATTTGTACGAGGGGATGTTCGACTTTGATTCAGCTGTTGCGCGAGGCCAAGTGCAAGAGCTTGCTGGCAACTATGTCGTCATCAAGCACAATGATCACGAGTACAGCCATCTCTTCCACTTCATGAGGGAGAGCCTCGAGGTGGTCGAGGGTCAGAAGGTCACCTCGGGAGAGTTATTGGGTCGCATCGGTTTCTCAGGCGCTGCGACGGTTTACTCACATCTGCATTATCAGTTGATGGACGGTCCGGACTTCCTCGTTGCAGCGGCGCTCCCCGCCAAATTCGACCGTGTGGGGTTCGTTCGAGGCGGCGACCGATCTTTTGTAGATCAGACCGCAGTCAACACCGGCGACATCATCTGGAGTGAGTGAACCGTTTTCGACGCGTAGTTGTCTCGGCGTGGTGGCGGCCGATTTCCCAGCGACTCGCCGGTGAAGGCGCATCTCGGTCCGGTCTATGCGAAGATTGGCGGTAACAATCGTTGAAGGTGGTGTGGCTACATGAAAGTCCTGCGAACTCTCCTTCTGTCGGTGGTGATTCTGGCGGCGAGCTGTGGTGGAGTCCCATCTACTGCTGACTACGCCGCAGAAGTCGAAGCGCTCGTGACCACCATGAACGCTCGCCTCGACGGGCTTGACGTGGAAGTCGAAGGGACTCAAGACCTGCAAGCAATCAGGAGATACGCGGAGCAACGCGTGCTCGCTCGCAACGACTTTCTGATCGGGCTGAGAGCTCTCAATGCCCCAAACGAGGTTGCCGAATTGCATGACACCGCACTTGAGATCATTGGACGAGTCACGGCAGCTGAGACCGCGATGGCCGATCTAGTCATGGCATCGGATTCGCTGAGTGACATTGAAGCATTATGGGAGACACCGGAGGGAATCGCTGCGCGAACAGCAGACGCTCAGGCCGTTGCACTGTGTCTTGCTGCCCAGGCCGGATTCGATCAGACATCTGACCGCGCTGAGCTCGAAGGTGTGCCTTGGATTCCGACCGAGATGAAGGAAGTCATCAGGGTCGCCTTCGGATGCGACGCCAAACAGCGGTAGCGGCGCCTATGCCACCGATATGCCACCGGTTATGGGCGGTCTGATTCTGTTGAAGGTTGAGATTCGGGTCAGGCTAGACCGGGGCTTGTTGATCCACCGCGAGCCTGCCAATACTCGTTGATTGCGTTCTGTATTCGCACGTACCAGATGATGTTGCCGATCAACGGCAATAGGAACCAGAGGCCCCACAGCGTGGTGATTCGCGGCTCCTCCCCCGCGTCCGTATACAACCTCTCCACCTCATTGGCCATGAGAAAGAACGTCACCGGGTAGATGAAGATCGTGAACAGCAGAAAGGCAACGCCGCCGACGCCGTCGCGCCGGTAGTTCTTGAGTTCCTCACCGTTCCAATAGGACCAGAGCCACGTCCAGAACCCGAATGTCACGATAGTTACGAGAATCGTGAGTCCCACTGAGCGGGGTTTGCCGATCGGACCGCGGACTGACTCGGTAGCGGGCTGTTCCGGAGGCAGGGGGATTGCAGAGTCTGTCATATCCGCAGTATGACACCACCGCACTCAGGATGCACGACGCCACCCCAAATGGCCGCCCATAACGGCACCTATGCGCTACCTGAGACGGCGAAGCGGCCGCTGTGCTCGGTGTGAAGCCATGTTAAGCGGGCACGCCTCGACCGCTGGGCTCGGGCGCGTTTGGCGGTCTCCACTGCCGCGGTGGCCAAAGGCCCAGCCAAGAAGAAGAAGAAGAAGAAGCAATCCTGGAAGAAGTCTTGAGCACTTGGTTGCGGGAGGGCGCGGCTGTTACGTTGGTGGGCGACAGCAGCCATTAGATTCCGGGTCGGTATGCAGCTGAGATTCATGAGACGGGCATTGGCGAGTGCGTGCATTGTCTTCGTTATCGTCGCCTGTGGTGGAGGCACCCTCTCCTTGACGGAGTACAGCGAGCTCTTTCAGTCGGCGAGCTTCGCAATGACCGACGAGTTCGACGTGCTCGAGGCACAGTGGGCATCGGCAA